>UEXM01002316.1_pt1 | contig 13787 bp, 12 predicted proteins | sample 1796661 | NCBI WGS metagenome assembly UEXM01 (sample SAMEA4772469, study PRJEB27181) | metagenome | reverse complement strand
ATTCAGTGATGAGGGTTTTTGTTGGAAACACAGTATTCGCCACCGTCTTCTGCTCAGTCGAGGGTCAGTACCACCGGGCAATGATCCGATCCGTACACCTCATTCAAGATCTCCGCGCCGGTAATGCGTTCCGACAGCTTTTCTGACACCAGGAAGTAATCCAGCCGCCAGCCCACGTTCCGGGCACGCGCGCCACCACGCATGCTCCACCAGCTGTACTTGACGGTGTCAGGATGCAGGTGGCGGAAACTGTCGATGTAACCGGCCTTGAGCAAGTTGTCGATGCCGTCAATCTCTATTTGGGTATACCCGGCGCTTTTGTTGTAATTGGCATCGGGTCTGGCGATGTCGATGGGTTGATGGCAAACGTTCAGGTCGCCACAAATCACCACCGGTTTTTTGAGTTCCAGCTGCTCAACGTGCTTGCGGAAATCACGGTCCCATTGCTCGCGGTACTCCAGGCGCTTCAGTTCGCTGCCCGAGTTGGGTGTGTAGACGGTGACCAGGAAAAAGTCGTCGAACTCGGCGGTGATGACACGGCCTTCCTGGTCGTGTTGTTCGATGTCCAGTCCAAACTCGACGGACAGTGGCTGGTGACGACTGAAGATGGCGGTGCCCGAATAGCCAAGCTTGACGGCCGAATGCGGCACCACGTGGTAACCGTGGTCGTCGCCCAGCGCAGTGATGACCTGTTCGTCCTGTGCCTTGGTTTCCTGAATGCACAGCACATCGGGCTGCATGTCTTGCAGTGTGGTCAGAAAATCTTTTTTAACGGCGGCGCGAATGCCGTTGACGTTCCAGGAGATCAGTCGCATGCGTTACCGTCCATCATTGCACTTCTGGTCATGCTGTCGTTGTTTGTCATGTCGTTGGCTCATGTTCTGCGGCGCTTTCTGTGTCTGCCAGAAAGCGCAATGCATCGGGGCTGGCAAACTTCCCGGCAAGTGCCTCTATATCTTCGGCCAGCGGGCGATCCTGTGTCAGTGTTGCCACGGTCTCGCGAACCATAACATACAGCTGTTGACTGCAGCGACCAAATCCTGCGCGCTTCTCGATATCCATCGCCTGGGTCAACACCATGGCCTCTATGGCGAGTATTTTTTGCAGCGCAGTCAGCGCGTTTGCGGTCTTGCGTGCGGCGATTGTGCCAAGAGGCACGATGTCCTGGTTGTCGGCATTGGTCGGAATGGACTGGATCGACGCCGGGATGGCATCGCTGCGCAGTTCGGCCACCAGTGCGGTCGCCGTGACCTGCGCGCCCATGAAGCCGCTGTGCAAACCGGTCTGATGAGGTTGCATGAACGCGGGCAGGCTGCCATTTCGCAGTGGATCGGTGATGCGGGCGATACGCCGTTCGCTGTACAGGGCCATCTGGATGACCGCATTGCGCAGATGATCGCTGGCAAAGGCCAGGTGCTGACCAAAGAAGTTGCCGCCATGCAGCACAGTGTCCAGATCGGCGAACAATAACGGATTGTCGGTGACCGATATCAGTTCCCGACTGGCGACGCTGTTGTGTTGTTCAATCGTGTCCATCACCGCGCCAAGGGCCTGTGGTGCGCAACGCAGGGTGTAGGCGTCCTGGGGCAGGGGCTGGTCCTGCTGAATTGCCTCATGCGTGGAATGCGGGAGATACTGACCGGACTCGGTCCAGGGTTTAAGGCGCTCGCTGTCAGCGCTCATTTTCCATAACCAGGCGTGCAGCTGCCGTTGCCCCGGATGCGGCCGCACCTCACCAATCAGAGGATGGAAGGCTTCCCGGTGTCCGCCCAGTAGCTCGGCATATAACAGCACCAGGGCGCTGCTCAGTTTTGCCATGCGCAGTGACTGGGAGCCATTGAGCGCGGCAATGCCGGCAGTGACCGAGGTGCCATTGACCAGGGCGATAGCGTCTTTGCCGGCCAGCTTAAGCGGCTCCCAGCCGAGCTGAACGTGGACGTCCGCGGACGGCTGCCAGTCGCCGCCGTGCAGGCGGACCCGGCCGCCGCCACTCAGTGCGCGCGCCAGATGGGCCAGGGGTGTCAGGTCGCCACTGGCGCCGACGGTGCCCTGTGACGGAATCTCAGGCACAAAATCGTGTTCCAGGCAGGCCGCCAGGCGTTGTACCAGTGCCGGACTCGCCCCGGAATGGCCGCGTGACAGGCTCAGCAGACGGGCAGTGATCAGGCTGCGTGTCTGCACTCGGGTCAATGCAGGGCCGACGCCACTGCATAGATGATGCACCAGATTCTGCTGAAGCTCTTCGGAGTGATGGGGCTCAACGTAGGTGGTGGCAAGAGGACCGTAGCCGGTGGTTACCCCATAGATCAATCGACGCTTCGCGACTTGCTCCAGCAAATACCGGTGGGTTTTGTCGATGTTGTGCCATTGTTGTTCAGAGAGTGTGAAACCGAGTTGTCCCAGTGCAATGCGCTCGAACTGGTCAAGGGAAAGTGTATCGCTCATCAGGGTTGCTGCCGGGTCCTGGAATAGGTGGGGTGAAGTGTACGTTATTTGGCGGCAATCCGATCAGCGACTTGAGCTAAAACATATCCTGTTGGTGCGGCGAACCATCAGTTTTGGCTGGCGCTGCCGGAATGTAGCGCGGTCGGGTAAAACCACTGCTGTCCAGTTCGGCATAATCCTGTTGTCGGCTGGCCAGGCCGCAAGTGCGCATGGCAATCTCATAGCGCTGGCGGATCAGTTCTGCCCAGATACCTTCACCGCGCATGCGGGTGCCGTAGCTGGCATCATAATCCTTGCCACCACGCATATCGCGCAGCCGTCCCATCACCCGTTCAGTGCGGTCGGGAAAGTGCGTCTGCAGCCATTGCTGAAACAGCGGGTTCACTTCCCACGGCAGGCGCAGCACGATATAACCGGCCGCGCTGGCGCCGGCCTCGGCCGCGGCATAAAGTACCTGCTCAAAGTCCTGATCGGTGATAAACGGAATAATGGGTGCGACATTCACGCCCACGGGAATGCCCGCTGCCGCCAGCCGGGCTACGGTTTTAAGGCGTCGGGTCGGCGAGGCAGCACGCGGTTCCAGCTTGCGTGACAGCGCATGGTCCAGTGAGGTGATAGTGATGGTGACGGTCACCTGGCGTTTTTTTGCCATCGCCGCCAGGATATCGATGTCGCGCTCGATCAGCGCCGACTTGGTGATCAGGCCCACCGGTTGCCCGCATTCCTGCATGACTTCCAGTACCTGCCGGGTAATGCCCAGTTTGCGCTCACAAGGCTGGTAGGCGTCGGTGTTAACGCCCAGGGCTATGCCTTCCGGACGCCACGAGGGGCTGGCCAGCTCGCGCCGTAGCAGCTCGGCCGCGTTGATCTTGGCAAACAACCGCGTTTCGAAATCCAGCCCCGGCGACAGCTCCAGGTAGCTATGCGTGGGTCGGGCAAAACAGTAAACACAGCCATGTTCACAGCCGCGATAGGGATTCAGCGATACGTTAAATGGAATATCCGGTGACTGGTTGCGGGTCAGGATGCTGCGTGCGATTTCCTCGGTGATTGCGTTTGCAGCGCCGGCATTTCGTCTTCGGGGCGGTCTCTGCCGTCATTCCGGCCTTCATCCCACCCGTCATCCCACCCGTCATCAAAGGCCTCGCGCAACTGGTGCTCGAAGCGGCCCTGCAGGTTGGACAGGGCGCCGCGGCCCTTGACAGGTCGGTGATCTGACGCGATGACGTGCTGCTCGGCAGTGATGATCGAGGATTTCATGAGGCCGGTTCCGGAAGAGCTGATATACTGTATATACAAACAGTATATTACCCGCCTTGTCTGGCTGTCGCAATACCGGGCGCAATAGCAGACACAACGGCCGTGTTGCCGCCGGTCCGACAACTGTGGCGACCGCACGGGACTACAGTCGGGGCACCTGAATGTGCTATAACAGCGCATTGTTTACCAAGCCTGTTCACAGATAAAAATTTTACAGTTGGCCCGCTTATGACCATGAACATCACCATCAATGCCGACGGCACCGAGCAGATCGCGCTCAGCAGCTACACCCGTCAGGCTTACCTGAACTACTCCATGTACGTCATCAACGACCGTGCGCTGCCCTATATCGGAGACGGCCTGAAGCCGGTGCAGCGCCGCATTGTGTATGCCATGTCGGAGTTGGGTCTGAAAGCCTCATCCAAGTTCAAGAAATCGGCGCGTACCATCGGTGATGTGATCGGTAAGTTTCATCCGCACGGAGACTCCGCCTGTTATGAGGCCATGGTGCTGATGGCGCAGCCGTTCAGCTACCGTTATCCGCTGGTGGACGGGCAGGGCAACTGGGGTTCGCCGGACGATCCCAAGTCCTTTGCTGCCATGCGTTATACCGAGTCCAAATTACAGAAATACGCTGAGCTGCTGTTGTCCGAACTGGGTCAGGGCACGGTGGAGTGGAAACCCAATTTCGACGGCACCATGGACGAACCGGCCTTGCTGCCGGCACGGGTGCCCAATGTGCTGCTCAACGGCGGCAGTGGTATTGCGGTGGGCATGGCGACGGATATTCCGCCGCACAATATGCGTGAAGTGGTCAGTGCCTGTGTGCACCTGCTGGATGCACCCAAGGCGACGCTGGCGGATCTGCTGATGCACGTCAAAGGTCCGGATTATCCTACGGAGGCGGAAATCATCACGCCACTGGCGGATCTGCGCACGATGTATGAAACCGGCCGCGGCTCGGTGAAAGCGCGCGCAGTTTATAAAGTGGAAGATGGCGATATTGTTATCACCGCCCTGCCTTATCAGGTTTCCGGCGCCAAGGTTCTGGAGCAGATTGCCGGACAGATGCAGAAAAAGAAACTGCCCATGGTGGTAGACCTGCGTGATGAGTCCGATCACGAGAACCCGACCCGTATTGTCATTGTGCCGCGCTCCAACCGCATCGATGCCGATGAAACCATGCTGCACCTGTTTGCCACCACGGATCTGGAAAAAAGTTACCGCGTCAATTTCAACATGATTGGTACCAATGGCCGGCCGCAGGTAAAAGATCTGCGTGTCATCCTGACCGAGTGGTTATCTTTCCGGACCGAAACCGTGCGCCGCCGACTGCAGTATCGCCTGCAAAAAGTGCTGGATCGGCTGCATATTCTGGAAGGTCTGCTGGTTGCATTTCTGAACATTGACGAAGTGATTCATATCATTCGCACCGAGGACAAACCCAAACCGGTGTTGATGGCGCGTTTCGGGCTGGATGATGTTCAGGCTGAATCCATCCTGGAGCTGAAGCTGCGTCACCTGGCCAAGCTGGAAGAAATGAAGATCCGCGGCGAACAGGACGAGCTGGCCAAAGAGCGCGAGCACCTGGAAGGCCTGTTGGGTTCCGAGCGTAAACTGAAAACCCTGATCAAAAAGGAACTGATTACTGATGCCGAGCAGTATGGCGATGACCGGCGTTCGCCGCTGGTGCAGCGTTCGGAAGCGCAGGCGTTCAGTGAAGTTGAACTGATTTCATCGGAGCCGGTGACGGTGGTGCTGTCAAAAAGCGGCTGGGTGCGCGCAGCCAAGGGCCACGATGTTGATCCGGAAGCGCTGCAATACAAGTCCGGAGACGGCTTCAAAATTGCGGCCAAAGGCAAGAGTAACCAGTCGGCAGTGTTCCTGGATTCAACCGGGCGTGCCTACAGTGTGCAGACGCATACCCTGCCATCGGCGCGCGGACAGGGTGAGCCATTAACGGGACGCCTGGCACCTCCGTCGGGCGCATCGTTTGAAGGCGTGCTTATGGCCGACGACAAGCAGCGGGTGCTGATGGCGAGTGATGCCGGTTACGGCTTTGTGGCTACCGTCGGTGATCTGCAGAGCAAGAACAAGGCGGGCAAGTCGGTACTGACCTTGCCCAAAGGCGCGCGCGTGCTGACGCCCACCCAGATACAGAATCCGGAAACGGATCTGCTGGTGGCGGTGACCAACGAAGGCCGCATGTTGTGCTTCCCGGTCGCCGAGCTGCCGGTGCTGGCGCGTGGCAAAGGCAACAAGATCATCGGTATCCCGTCCGGACGTGTTGCCGATCGGCTGGAGTTTGTGGTGTCAATGACCGTGCTGTCGGCTGAGGGCGCAGTGACCGTTTATGCCGGGCGCCGGCACCTGACTCTTAAAGCGGGAGATCTGGCGCATTATCACGGCGAACGCGGGCGCAGAGGTAATAAACTGCCGCGCGGATTCCAGAATGTCGACAGAGTAGAGGTGGCACAGTAGAGGTGGCACACTGAAAGTCCACTGAGCCCCAGCGCGCGTCGAATGGAAAGCTCAGCCGACTGATTCCAGGCTGATCTCCTGTGCCTGGAACATGCCGAATTCCATGGTCTGGCTGGGTTGCTGCAGGCAATTGCCCTGCACAAAATTGACATTGCTCTGCCACAACAGCGGCAGCATTTCGATATCTTCAACCATGGGCGCGATCACCCTTACGCCCTGCGAATGCAGTGTACTCACCACGTCGTGCAGGCGTCCGCGCTGGTCGGCGTCGATGTTTATACGATGCAGCAGGGAACGGTCCAGTTTGACGTAATCCGCCTGCACCTCACCCAGTACCCGGAACGGGTCCAGGCTGCAGCCGAAATGCGTCAGCGCCAGTTCAAAGCCCAGATCTCGCACCTGCATACAGAAGCGTCGTGCCTCGTCGGGGGCGCTGAGCACATCCATTTCACTGATTTGCAGAATAAGTTGGCGCGGACTTTTTTGGTGGCGCCGAAGTTCATGCGTCAACCACGCCAGCAAAGTCTGGCTGAGCAGTGTGTTGGATGTCAGGTTAATGGTCAGGCGCAACTGCGCCTGATCGTGTTCGGCGATGGCACGCAAGGCGTGAGCGATGACGTATCGGTCGATACGTTCGCCATAACCGTGCTGATTGGCGGCGTCGAGGAATTCACTCGGGTAAATAATCCGGTCCGCCAGTGGCAGTCTTATCCGGACTTCGTAATATTCATTGGCATCGGCTTTCAGGCTGACCGTGGGCTGGTAGACCAGCATCAGCGTTTCATCCTGCAGGGCCTGACGCAGCAATGCCAGTGTGGCGCCGGTTTCGCCGGCGTCCGAGGTGCCGGCGTGCTGATGTTGCCGCAGCGTCTGATGCTGGCGGGCGCGTATCAGCAGAGTATCGGCATCGGGCGCTTCATCGGTAATCATGGCGGCGCCAATGCTGAAATGCAGGCTGGTGCCTTCGGGTGCCAGTCCCGCCAGCAACTCGCGCTGATTTTCCAGTCGGGCGATCAGTTGCTGGCAGCTTTCGGTGTCGGCGTCAGGCATCAGGACAATAAAGTCACCGGCATTCAGTCTGCCCAGCACGGCGTGTGTTGGACACGCGGATGCCAGTAGCGAGGCTATTTCGCCGAGCAGCAGGTGCATGTCGTTCTTGCCCAGCACTACCGCGATGTCGGACAGATTGGGTGCGCTCAGCATAATCACGGCACTGTGGCGGCCCTGATACACAGCGCTGCTGATGGACTGGTCCAGCATTCGGCTGAGGCCGGATTCGTTCAATAGCCCGCTTTGCATGTCTTTGCTGCGTGCTGCACGGATGGCGTTGTGATGAATGGAGTTGCCCTTGGCCGGCTGAATCAGGAGCTGCAGGCTGTTGTCGCCATTAATGCTGATGGCCGAGCTGTCCAGCGTTGCCCGCGCTTCGGTACCGTCACGGCGCAAGGCGGTGAATTCGCAGCGCTGCTGTCCGGCGTCCAGGTGATGTCGTAAAAAGTCGCGTACCTTTTCCACATCTTCGTCGGCCACCAGATCGAGAAACGGCACTGCCTGCAGCGCTAGCTGGTTGGGGAAACCAAAAAATGTCAGCCAGCCCTGATTGGCATACTGGTGCAGGCCATCCTGCAGACAGGCCACTGCGTCGGACGTACTGTCCATGAAGCTTTGCAGGCGCTGGTGCAGTTCGCGCAGACTGCTGGTCGCGCGTCTGGATTCGCGACGCTGTTTCAACTGCGCCAGCTCGCGTTTGACGCGGTAAACGAATTCCACCTGGCCGGCAGCCGAATCGAGCAGGGATTCATTGATCAGGCCGGCTGCGCCCAGGTTCAGCATGGGCAACCACCGCGCGGGCGCGCGACAGATCAGCAAACAGGGAATGTCGCGTCGTGATGACTGCAGTTGGCGCAGCAGCGCCTCGTTGGTCTGGCCGGGAGCGTCGGCAAACAGCAGTATCAGGTCATGGGTATCACAACCGGGCACGTCGTCGGGCAAGTGATAGCCTTCGAATTCGCGAACACGGATGTTCAGCCCGGCACGGCGCAGCAGCCCGATAATTTTGTCTGCATTGCCCGAAGGATAATGGTTGACCAGAATGTGGTGTGTGGCTGTGTTATCCATAGGTTTATAGTAGTCCGGTTTTAGACGCTTCGCCGGGTATTTCCCGCACCAGCCTGGGGACAAGATAGCCCGGTAGTTGTTGCTTCAATTCCATGATCAGCTCCCTCGCCCGGTCTTCATTGACGTCAAAATGTGCCACTCCCTGTACTTTATCCAGCGCGTGCAGGTAATAAGGCAACACGCCCGCCGCGAACAAGGCCTCACTGAGCGCGGCCAGCGCCTGCGCAGAGTCGTTGACACCCTTCAACAGCACACTCTGATTGAGCAGGGTCACTCCGGCGTCGCGCAATCGGTGCATGGCCGCAATGACATCAGCATCGATTTCATTGGCATGGTTGCAGTGAATGACCATGACAGTCTGCAACCGGCTGTCACCAAGCCACGCAATAAGCTTATCGTCCACCCGCGACGGCACCAGCACCGGTGTACGTGTATGTATACGTAGTCGGCCGATATGTGGAATTTCTGAAATACGATTTGTCAGCCAGGCCAAATGTTTATCGCTGGCCGCCAGCGGATCACCGCCGCTATAGATGACTTCGTTGATCTGCGGCTGTGTCGCCAGCCACTGCAGACTTTGCTCCCAGACCTGGCGGCCGGGCACATTGTCTTCATAGGGGAAGTGACGTCGGAAACAATAGCGGCAATGCACAGCGCAATGCGGCGCTGCCAGTACCAGCACACGCCCCTGATATTTATGAAGAATTCCTGGCTGAGGGTTAAAATCGGCCTCTGCAAGTGGATCGAAGCCGTATCCGGGGGTATCATCGCTTTCCTGAGCCGACGGCAGCACCTGCAGCAACAGGGGGTCACGCGCGTCGCCGGGACGCATTCTGGCGACAAATGGCCGGGGCACCTTGAGAGGAAAAGCGCGCAGTACGTCAGCCGGAATGCTGACATCATCGGGGTTGAGCCCCAGCAGTTGCAGCAGTTCCTTCGGGTCCGTAATCAGGTTGGACAGTTCCTGCTGCCAGCGCCGCGCGCTGTCATCAGGGTGGCGCCGGGCCAGCACTAGAGACGACATCGACTACATTTATCCGCTTGAAGGTGAGCACAGGCAATTAACATGACGGCCATGTTAAACCTCCTGTGAGGCATTACCAAGACTATAATTGAGAGGGCACAATGGCGACATTTTCTACCAACGAGTTCAAACCCGGCTTAAAGGTGCTGCTGGACGGCGATCCCTGTAGCATTCTGGACAACGAGTTTGTTAAACCCGGCAAGGGTCAGGCCTTCAATCGCGTCAAATTGCGCAACCTGCTCAACGGGCGGGTGTGGGAGCGTACCTTTAAATCCGGCGAATCGCTGGAAGCGGCCGATGTCATGGAAACCGACATGTCGTACCTGTACAGCGATACCGAGTTCTGGCACTTCATGAAAACGGATGGCAGCTTCGAGCAGTTTCCCGCCGACAAGGCCGCAGTGGCCGATGCCCTGAACTGGCTGAAAGAGGGAGACGTGTATGTGGTCACCCTCTATAACGGCACACCGATCAATGTGACACCGCCGAATTTCGTAGAAATCGAAGTGGTGGAGACTGACCCCGGCTTGAAAGGTGATACCGCCCAGGGCGGCAGCAAACCTGCAACGCTGGCATCGGGCGCCGTGGTCAAGGTGCCGCTGTTCGTCAATATCGGTGACGTGTTGCGGGTAGATACGCGTACCGGCGAATACCAGAACCGGGTCAGATAAATCGTGCGCTGGCAACCCGATGCCACGCCGGCCAATTTGCGTTTGAGAGCCGGGATGCTGGCGCGCGTACGGGGCTTTTTTGCTGACCGCGATGTGCTGGAAGTAGACACGCCATTGATGTGTCATGCCACCGGCACCGATCCGCACCTGGACGCGCTGGCGCTGGAGCTGGCGCCGGGGGACAGGCGCTATCTGCAAACGTCCCCTGAATTCGCCATGAAACGCCTGCTGGCTGCGGGCAGCGGTCCGATTTATCAGCTTTGCAAAGCGTTCCGCCGCGATGAAACCGGTCAGCGTCATAACCCGGAATTTACCATGCTGGAGTGGTACCGGCCGGGGTTTGATGACAGTCAACTGATGGACGAAGTGGCCGCCCTGATGGGCGTGTGCCTGCCTGCGCCCATGCTCGCCACCGACGCTGATATTCCGCGAATAAGCTACCGTGAATTGTTTCGTCAGTATCTGGCGCTGGATCCGTTGGCTGCCAGCGACGACGAGCTGCTGGCCTGCGCGCGCGGGTACACGGATCCCGGCGATATGACGCTGAGCCGGGACGACCTGTTGAATCTGTTAATGTCACTGGTGATTGAACCGCAATTGCAGGCGCCGGTGTTTGTGATTGAGTTTCCAGCCAGCCAGGCGGCGCTGGCGCAGATCACGCATGACCACGACGGTTACCCCGTTGCGCGGCGATTCGAGTTGTTTATTGCCGGTATGGAGCTGGCCAACGGGTATCTGGAATTGACCGATGCGGCGGAACAGTCGCGTCGTTTTGCGGCCGACAACCGGCAGCGTCAGGCGGCCGGGTTACCCGTGCGCGAGGTTGACAACCGTTTGCTGGCAGCATTGAATCATGGCCTGCCGGCCTGTGCGGGGGTCGCGCTCGGATTCGATCGCCTGATGATGCTGGCCGCTGGCGCCGGTCATATCAGCGAGGTACTCAGTTTTGTTGCTGACAATGCATGAATGCCGCCTTCATGGTAGGGTATTGCCCATAATTCACAGTCAAGAGCATGCACTATGACGGCCCCTTCAGAGGACGCTTTTAGCGACGTCCTGCGTAAAATCCGCACATCCAGAAACCGATTGATGGTCTGTTTTTTAACCTTTCCGGTCTATGTTTATGCCGTCGGGCGGCTGGTCGGGCAGGGCCAGGACATCACCTGGCTGATGCTGGCCTACATGGCGCTGTATGCCGGTTTTGGCATCAATATGTCGGTGCGCCGCTGTCCGCGTTGTCACGAACAGTTTTTTGTGAAAAAGTATTTCCTCAATCCGTTCCGCCGCACCTGCGCGCATTGCGGGTTGCCTTATACACAGTAGTGTTTTAGCCGCAGGTCTTTTAATCATCAGGTCTTTTTAACAACAGGACTCTTTAACAACAAATCGGGGAAAATCATGATTGGATATGTATGCGTAGGGACTAACGACATGCCGCGAGCGGCCGCTTTTTACGATGCTTTGCTGGCAGAGCTGGGCGGCAAACGTTTTATGGAAATGGAGACCTTTATCGCCTGGGGTAACAAGCCGGGACAACCGATGATGTCGATCATCAAGCCGTTTGACGGCAACCCCGCCACAGCCGGTAACGGGGTCATGGTGGCGCTGGCCGCCGACAGCCCGGAAACCGTGGATCGTGTTCACAAGAAAGCACTGGAACTGAAGGCACAGGACGAAGGCGCCGCCGGTCCACGTGGTGATGACGGCTTCTATGCCGGTTATTTCAGGGACCTGGATGGCAACAAACTGACCGTGTTCTGTCTCACCAAATAACGCGGTTGTATGCCGTTGAGGCGCTAGCGCAGCGCCTCAACGATTTCCGCAATACGATCATTGATCGGATAGCTGCCGGATGTCCATCCCAGTCGCACAATGACCAGATTCTCTGACGGAATCACGGTAATGCTTTGCTGACGGTTGCCCTGTGCGGCGTAGGCATCAGCCGGCAGATCAGGCCAGCGCGGTCGGGCATTCCCGCTGTTCAGCCACCACTGATAGCCGTAGGCTTTCTGGTTGCCCGAGTTATTCGGACGGGTTGATTGTGCTACCCAGTCTGCGCTGACGATGCGCTCGCCGTTGAGCACCCCGCCCTGCAGCATCATCTGTCCCAGACGTGCCCAGTCGCGGGCCGACGCGTAAAAATACGAGCTGCCGACAAAAACTCCGCGGGCATCGGGTTCAAAAACGGCATGCTGAAAACTCATCGGTCCGGCAATGTGCTGGCGATAGTCGGCCAGGCTGTCAGCAAGGGTGCCACCGGTGCGATTGAAATAAATCCGCGACAGGATATTGGCCGTGCCGGAGCTGTAATTGAATTGGGTGCCAGGCTCATGAAGGGCCGGTCTGCCGATGGCATAACCGGAGGCTGAAGGTTCGGTAAACAGCATGGCCGTGGCGTCGTCACCCGGGTTGTACTGCTCAGAGAAGTCCAGACCATCGGTCATGGTCAGCAGGTCACGAATACGGATGTCCGCGCGCTCATCCTGCGTCCAGCTGTCAAAGTCCGGCGCTTCGTCGACATCAAGCATTCCGCGATACGCGAGATTCCCCAGCATCACCGACATCAGGCTCTTGGCCATGGACCAGCCCAGCAACGGCGTTTCCGGACCGGCGCCCTGGGCATAACTTTCGGCGACAATATCACCGTTCTTTACCACCAGCAGCGCGCGTGTGTTCAGGCCGTTGCCATTGTCCCCGGACACCATCGCGTCAAGCTGGCGTTGCATGTCGTTGTTGATGGTTTCCACCCGCGTGCCATGAGGCCAGCGACTGGTAAAAACCGGCATGGGTTGCAGGTCGGCGTTGGCGCGTGCCTCAAACCCGTCATAGTCGGTGTAGCAGCCCAGGCCCGGATAATGGCTGGCGGTGGTCGATGACAATCCGAAGAGCGAGGTGGTGACTGTCCGGGCAGACGGATCATAGTCGACATCCAGGTACTGAAGAATCGATGAGTATTGCACCAGGTCATCAAACGACTGCTCTGGGGACAGGCCGCTGACATAACGAGAGCTGCACAGCAGTTTGGCGCCGATGCCGGTGGCAACGCCAGGGGCGTTATAGACGTAGGTTGGTGTGATGCCGCTGGCAAAGGCAAAGCCGAGGCCGAATACGATGATGGCAGTGAAGATGATTTTTTTCATGCGGCTCCTGAGGGCTGAAGGCTTTTTATGGGCTGAAGGCTCCTTAAAGGCTGAAGGCTCTTTATGGGCTGAAGGCTCCTTATTAGCGGGTTTCCTTGCTGCAGCTTTGTGTGTCCGGGCGGGTTTTGTGACGCTCCGGTTCGGAATCTCTGCCGTTGAGTATGGCACAAAAAGTGGAAGGGAGCAGGGGTGTGATCTAAACTTTTAGGGTAGGGATAAACATCACCGGATGTCATGGTGGGGGCATTGGAGAGTGCCGGTGAAACCACGGACAGTCAGGGATAACCAGGGATAACCAGGGCTAACCAGAGAGAGCCGAGGAAAGCGCAAGGAGAGCGCATGAGTTTGTCGCATCATCGGGATACCTTTGTATCCCTGCTGGCGGAACTGGCCCGCGATCAACCGGACCTGCCGCTGTATACCTTTCTCGATTCTGTCGCCGATGTGTCAGCCGTGTTGACCTGTCAGGACTTGTGGCACAGGGCAGAAGAGATCGCCGGCATGCTGCAGGCGCAGCGGATATCCGGCGAGCCCGTGATGGTGCTCAGCCCCTACGGGCCGGATGCCATTGCGATGCTGTTTGGCGTCATGATGGCCAGTTGTACACCGGTGCCGGTTACTTTTAATCGTCGGCTGGGCATGGTCGGT
>UEXM01002315.1_pt1 | contig 13801 bp, 35 predicted proteins | sample 1796661 | NCBI WGS metagenome assembly UEXM01 (sample SAMEA4772469, study PRJEB27181) | metagenome | reverse complement strand
CAGATGAGCGAAGCAGAGAAGCATGTAGCTTGGTATCAATATATCTCGCCGATAAGAAACCAGCGATTTAATATGGCTCGCAATGGAGACATTGAACCCGAGGGAGATGATGCCGGCAAGCCATATACATGGGACACATATGTGCAGGAGCAGTTGAAACGAATGAGGGCGCCGGCGTCTGTTGTACAGAGCTATGGTGGCGTTCAGAACGAAAGCGTGGAGGACCAGATTGATAGGATCGATGCGCTGTTGAAAGAGAAAGACGATTCGTATGATCTGAGGTTATATAGCATTAAAGTTGACATATCAATTCAGAACAATGTCGGCGGTGAGTCGCAAGAGACGCAGACCGAGATTCGCGGCATTGAGGGCGTTACAACTGTGCGCCCCCTTGGAGACACAAAGGACGTGGGTAGCGCACAAGTTGCGACATACGACATTAAGTTTGAACTTTTAGGAAACATTGGCCGGGTAAGATATAGAGATAGGGTACTTGTTCCTGGTCTAATGAAAATTAGGGGCCTCAAGATATTGCGCATTGGCACAATGCAGCGTACCAATGTGCAAGGCACCATTCGTACTGTGCGGGAAACACTGCAAGAATATGGCTTTGGTGGCATGGTCGCTAACCTAGGCGCAATGAGGACCGGTAGTGGGCCCATTAGAACTCCTCGCTCATCGTTAACTCAGGTTGCGAATGACTGGGTGGAGAACGGAGTAATGGACTATGACCGCCCAATGAATAGTACCGAAATGCAATACCATGTAATGGTGCCTGTTGAGGAGTTCTTGAACTTTGAACCACCGCTTATGTCAAGAGTACACCGCAGTCCGAAGCCTCAGTATGATTCTGACTATCAACACTTTATTAAAAATGGTCCACAGGGGCCAGTGTATGTAGCCATTGGAAAGAACGGAAGAGTAAAAGTCACAGGAGGGGAGGACATCCTCTGGTTTGCTAAACAGTCTGGCTTGGAAGAGGTGCCAGTCTTTTTTAGTTACCAAAGACAAGTTTAAGTGATGAAGAAAAAGTATGCCAGTATAGTTATAAGATCCCTATCCCTGTTTTTAATAGGCTTGGTCATATCCTACATGGCATACAACACATATGCAGATGTACACTCAATCCCGCCAGCAGCAGAGATGAGAAAAATAACTAGCATAACAAAAAGCCAACCAGTCTCATATCAAAGAGCGGTGAAAAAATCACGACAAAGCGCCGTGAGGATACTGTCTTGGGGCGTAGACTCCGCTAGCGTATCGGTGTCCACCGGGACCTACTTTGCTTACAGGGGAGAGTACTACATTCTCACAGTGGAGCATGGCCTGATTTCTCGTGACTGTAACGCAATACAGATCGAGGCCGATGGCGTATTGAAATCTTGCTTGGAGATTATCGCCGTCGATGGTCGTGCCGACTACGCAATTCTTGCCTCTGAGAAAATCCCCAATAGAATACCATTGAACTTTCCAAAAGACTTTGTTCGCACTAAGCGCGCCTGGATTCAGGTGACTAGTGCCCTCCATGGTCTTATATACACAGGCTATCCAAATACAATTGGGCCTGTGACCCTGGAGGGGAAAGTGATGGGAGTGTCAGCCGATGAATTTATTTATTTAAATTCTTATGCTTGGTCTGGCTCAAGTGGTTCTGGGGTCTTTGATTTTAATGGAAGACTGGTTGGCTATATCGTAGCCATTGACGTGGGGCGTACTGAATACGGGTTCGACGTTCTGGAGAATGTTATTTTGGTATCCCCTCATTATCAAATAGACTGGTCAAAATTATTTAATAAATAGGATTATAAAGATGTCAAAAAACAAGAACTGTCCCTACACAAAAGTCCTAAACAGACTTAAAATATTGGATGAACAAATCTTTCAAATGCAAACAAACATTCGCAAGGTGAGAGAGATCATCACATTAAAATCCAAAAAGGATGATCCGCTACAGGGCGAAGAAACGCACCCAGACAGCGCAATAGACAGTTTTGACAAGATGAGGGAATCACAAGTCGAAGCGGCCATTGAGCTTGATAAGAAGAACAACAAGGAATCACAATGATTGAACAAAAAGAAATTACAGAGTTTGTGGATGCTACGACTCCCACGGAGCCAGAAGACTTAAAGCCGAAAAAGCCGAGCAATCGTGCGCCTGAAGGTATTCGCACCTTCACGGCATGCCGGCAAAACGATGAAACAGGCATCTCAGGCGAGGGAGTTGTCATCGAAGGGGCTACATTCGCCACAGGCCACACAGTCATTCACTGGCTCACACCAGCACCACGCGGCAGCATCGCATTTTTTGATGCTTTCGATGACTTTATTAAAATCCATGTGACAAGCCACCCGACAAACAATACTATCATCACGTTTGAAGATGGCGAACAGAGACTTTACCGCCAAGACGGCACCGTGGAAAACAAAATACAGGAGCTTGAATAATGGGATACAAATTTACAACTGGAAGCGTTAAAAAGGGAGATATATTTTTTGAAGACGATCGCGATGGGGAGCCCACATATATTGATTTTGGCCAAGATACCATAACCTTGCGACCAAGTGGGTCACAGGCGTTACATGCCACAGCTACTGCGGTCGGTATCGGCACTACATCTCCCACAGAAATCTTGACGCTAAATGCGGCAGACCCAACAATTCTTTTTAGTGAAGGTGGGACAAGTAAGGCTGCCATTGGGGTAAACTCTTCGGACAACATCTTGATCGAAAACAAGACAATTAACAAACACATTGTTTTCAAAGTTAACGATCAAGGAGTAGTCAAAGAAGGTTTCCGTCTGGATGGCGCTGTCCCCGAAGTTGTTGTGAATCAGACTTCTGACTCGCTTGTGGACTTTCGAGTTGAATCGGACAATCAAACTCACATGTTGTTTGTCGATGGCTCGGCCGACAAGATAGGCATAAAAACTAATCAGCCTGAGTTGGCGTTAGATGTTAACGACAATGCCATCCGAATTAGAAACAGCAGCACGCCATCAAGCGCCGGCGACTTTGGAGTACCCGGTGAGATTAGATGGGATGCAAACTATATTTATGTTTGTGTGAGTATGAACACTTGGAAGAGGGTGGCTTTATCTTCTTGGTAAACTATTTATTATTATGAACGGAATGAACTGGAAAGATTTTGTGGATTCTATCAGAGAGGCTGGAGACTACCAGGCCACTGTGAAGAAGGCACCCCGTGATAAGCTCACCAAACGAGGCCCACAACGCAAAGGAGGCGCGCCGTTTGATGAGGAGCCTCATCCTATCAATAAGTCGGCAGCGCCCGCCCAGGGTAACGTGGGCCTTGAAGAAGAGGTAGAACCTGAATCTTTCGATACTCACGATAGACTTGAGCCAAATATTTGGGATGGGGATGAACTAAAACCAAAGATTCGGTCAAAACTTTTGAAGATAGCAGAAGACTTTATCAAAGGGCTGCCAGTAGATGTAGAGATTAAAGACATTACACTGACCGGCTCTCTGGCAAACTATAACTGGTCAAACTATTCAGATGTTGACTTGCATATTATCGTTGATTTCTTGAAAGTGGATGAAAATCTGAGGCTAGTTAAATCATTTTTTGATAACGCCCGTATGAAGTGGAACAATGACCACCAAATACGAATGAAGGGATACGATGTGGAAATCTATGTTGAAGATTCAAGAGAGTCGCACAAATCTTCGGGCCTTTATTCTATAATGAACGATGAGTGGATCATAAAGCCTGTTCAATACCGCAGCAGCGTTGACTTTATGGCTGCACGCCAGAAGGCGCAAGACATAGAATTCCAGACGAATATCATAGCAAACTTAATTACGGCTCGCAAATACAAAGTGGCCTTAAAGAACATTGAGCGGCTCAAGAGAAAAATAAAGAACCTGCGGCGCGCTGGGCTGGAAAGCACAGAGCAGGAGTTCTCCGTAGAGAACATCGCTTTCAAAATACTAAGAAGAAACGACACCCTACAACACCTAAATGACTTAAAGAAGAGAGCATATGATGATATGATGACAGTAAGAGAGGAGTCGGATGAATTTCGCGGAAATTAAACAAGAGGCTGTAGTATATCCCGGTGAGTACCTACTTTATTCGCCCCACAATAAGATTGTTGTCTGTGGCGCATTTAACAGAGAGGAAAACTATATTAGAGCCTTCGGTGATGGCAAATATGTAGAGGATGAGATCCTTAACTTTAGAAAAATTGTGTTAGAGGCGAAAGAAAGGAAAAAGATGCATGAGCGTAAGAGATGTAGTGGGTGTAAGGGATGAGAATGACGCCACGGTTCACTACCGGTCCATTCCTGAGTGCTTCGCACATGATAGAGGATTTGGCGCTCAGCTTCTACTCCCTGTACCTGCTTACGGAAACCGTGGAGAATCAGCTTAGAATCGAGGCAGAACTAAAACTAGCGATAGAGCAAGAAGACGATGAAATGATCAAGCAATGCGAAATGGATCTTGGATTGATCGAAACTGCATATGAGTTCTCGCTTTTAACGGAAAGAAACACAAACATTCAGTAGCACTACCCATGACAAACATCAATATATATTGCCTCTTTGATGGCTCCAACGAATTATACGGTGTCTACTCTTCTATCAAGGCGGCCCACAGGGATGCAATTAAACTCTGCAACAAGGGGATCTCCGCGGTGTATATGAAGAACGCAGATGGCGTCCAAAAGCCCAGCATCACGTTACTCCGAAACATATTCAAGGGTGAGATGGACGTGAAGACTCAGTACGTATCGGATATTTGCACCGTCACGATCCTGAAGACGGGATTGAAAGAATAAATGAGATATTTTAAGCCACTTTGTTGGTAAGAGTATATCATATGAGTCTCTTCCGGTAAGAAGCGGTGTCTGAATCATATATATTATATAATGATAAAACGAGGTTCCTTAATTAAGTGGGTAGCGGCTCACGAGAGTTATGTTTCAAATGGCGATATTTTGGTGGGACTGGAACCTATTTATAAACAAGGAGTTGTCCTCAAGGTATCTGACAAAGATCCATCCTACTTCATAGTAATTTGCTCTGAAGATAATAGGTGGCATGTTTTAGATACTCAAGTAGATGATTTTGTGGTATTAAGCGAGGGATAAATAAGTGGCTAATATATTTTTTACAGGAGAAAAAGACTCGAAAGAACAGGCGATCAAGTCTGTATCTGATTTCATCAAAGACTATTCAGAGTGTGTGTTTGAGGCAGGTGTTGTCTCGGATGACGGTGGCCACGTACTTCAGGTAATGGTTGAGGTAGTAGACCCCTGGAAGGGCGTCCTCGACCAACGACCAGATTTTCCTCTTATGGAGATCATACCCAAATGGCACGGCTGGCGTACCGTGATACTAAAAGTGCCTGTAGGGTACCTCGCTACAATCTATAACAAAAGAGATGATGACTAGGGAGCTTAAAAGAACACGCATTGCGTCAGGTGATTTGGTTTTTATGTACCGCCGGCGAAGCAAGGGTCTTGGATTGGTAACAGAATATATTGATGACGTTAGTGGCTGCTTGGGAACCGATGCAGAGAGTGTTTTTTCTACATACGAGTCTTTTATAAGCAAAGAATGGCAGCGCCGCGACAAGTTTAGAAAAGAGGTTTGTCAAAACTCCACCAACCAGGACTTGGCTTTTGATTTTTTTATTTATAACATTGCTTTTAAGGGCCGACTGAAGACAAAGTTTGCGTTTGTCCAATGGTTTAAGAAACCATCTACGTTTGCTGCTGACGGCTTTCATGCGACATCCGGCTGGATTCCAGCAGAGTGGTTAAAATGTTATTGACATTCGCCTGACAGAATAAGATTGCATTGTCTGACTTGGTGTGCTATATTTAATAGAGAAGGAAAGAGAATGCCCATTGAGCCAGAAAAGATTAAAGAAGCACTGATGCTCCCTGTTTGCACCGGCTGGGATAGGGGGTACCTTGAGTCTGTCCTTGGCCAGATCGAAAAGGGTCGCAAGCTCTCCCCTCGCCAACACGAAATTCTTGAACAGGTGTTGTCTCGCAACAATTGTGAAGCCCAGAGTCTTCATGAAACCTGGGAAAGCACCTTTGCTGCTGAATACGGCGCACACGCCAGGATCCTTGCTACCTATTATGTAAGACAGCCTTATCATCGGGAGATGGCAAATGACATCCTTAGGGGCGTTATACCCAACCGTCGCCAGTTTATGAGAATGTACGAAAACAAGTATGCCCAAAAAGTCCTAGAGGAATGTGACCGCCCTGCAAAGTATGATGTGGGTGCATACATCGTGCCACGCGCTAATTTTAGCTCAAGATGTGCAGATTTTGGTGCCGGCTCACCTCACCCATGGTCAGTCACACATGACGTGGTACAGAAGTTTGATAGGAAGGGTGGCTTTATCCTTGAGGTCCGTGAAGAAATTCACTCGGCCGCTAAAAATTCAAAGCGTTATAAAATTCTTCCTATAGGGGCAACAATGCCATTTATTGTTGAGGAGAGGTACATTAAAATAAAAAGAAAGTAGTACGCTGTCACTACTTACGGTGTGACCACACCAGTTAATTCAAAATTTCAAATCGGCGATTTAGTTCTGGGTATTTACGACTTTATAGAATACCTTTATTATGGCGCATATTACGCGGACGAGCCTGTGCCGGCCCCTGAGCATCTTGGGGTTGTTATCGCAATCACCGAAGAGCAGTATTATTTTGATGGCCTCGTGTACACAGTCCTTTGCGTTGATGGAACTCGGAGGTTTTTCCTCAGTGATGAGTTGGTTAAACTATAAAAGCACTGACATTTTCCTGACAACAAACACAAACAAAAGACTTGACATGACGTCATCCATTTGTTATATTATTAGAGTAACAACAAGCCAGAATGGTGGAATTGGTAGACACATCAGACTTAAAATCTGACGCCGCTTTAGGCGTGCGGGTTCGATTCCCGCTTCTGGTACCATTAAGGAGAGCAGCATGAAAACATTATTTAAATTTATTATGATACCGGCAATAGTCTTTGGTGCGCTTGATTGGGCAGCAGATCACCCTATCAAAACCAAGGCACTCAGAAATAAGGTAGTGAAGCAATTTGAAAAAGGCCGCGACCTCGCCGCTAGCGAACTTGATCAAGTAACACAGTAGGATAACGGGTGATTAGCTCAGTTGGTTAGAGCATCGGACTTTTAATCCGCAGGCCCTGGGTTCGAGTCCCAGATCACCCACCATTTATAAGGGGCTCTTAGCTCAGTTGGTCAGAGCACCCCGCTCATAACGGGATGGTCCTCGGTTCAAGCCCGAGAGAGCCCACCATTTTAACAGGAGAAGAGATGATTTATACAGTCATTTATAAAGACGACAGCGATATGATGGGGACGCTTACTTTCGCTCCCCGCTATCATAGTAAGGAGCACGCATGGACAGAGTTTATCGAGGAATATGCCACCGAAGGTCAGAGTCCCATGGCGATTATGCCAGGTAACCATGTGATTTACTTTCCACAAGACCTTTTGTTTGTTGAGGCCGTTTAATGAATCAGGCTAAAGTGAAGAGGGGAGTGGTAGGGTTTTTCAAAAAAGATACAATGGCACCATTCGTCAGTCTCGAAGAGTTTACTACAATCACAGAGGCCACAGGCATTCCGCACTACTGGCGCGACCACAACGGTTGCGTGTCACAGTTTTGGCATGCCGCCGAGATTCCCAAGAACACCGCAGCGATGTGTATGCGCCGTGAACGCGGAATGAAACATACCTTCTGGCTCATCACGGACCCTGAGAGCGATCTGGTGGGCAAGATATTTGTTATTGGACACACATTCAAGGATCGCATCGAGAACGAGGACGAGATGACTTTTGAATATCTTAACGTCTCCCCCACATTAAAGCATTCGATTTTGGCAGAAAAGCCATTGACAAAGTAGCTAGAAACGATTATACTATTAACATGCACCCGTAGCTCAGTTGGATAGAGCATCGGCCTTCTAAGCCGAGGGTCGTTGGTTCGAGTCCAACCGGGTGTGCCATACGGGTGTAGCTCAGTGGTAAGAGCAGTCGTCTTATATGCGATTTGTCGCAGGTTCAAATCCTGCCTCCCGTACCAACTATTTTAACAAAGGAAACTCAATGTCATACCATGACAATTACCATGCAGCATTAAAGAATAAAGGAATGGCAGTAGTTAATCCACTGCACGAACAAAGGAAAAGGCTAACTCAACTAGAGGATTTTCTGAGAGAGATTGCCAAAGAGACAGAAGACGTACAACTCCAAGAGAAAATTGGGTTGATATTGAGCGGGAAGGGGGAAAAGTAAATGTCAATTGTTAAAACATATTATGAGAAGGCATCTCTGCCGCGCGAATCCCGCAACGCATCCGATCTTCGCAACTCACTACGTGCGTATACCGCTAGGCGACTCTTGCATGTAGCTGATGTTTGTGGCGCTGTTGAGGATGACGATTACCGAAAAGAGTACGGCCTGATCCATAAGCGATACGCCAACACACTTACAATTATCACAGAAGCAGTGCAAGATGTTGAGTATCTAACAAAGTCGCTTATCACATGGATGCGCGACGATTACGAGAACGCAATGACCGGCGCGCAGAAAGATAGTGCCGGCATGTGCGCTACTGAATTGTTGATGATTGTGGATAAGTTTACCGTAAGCGATGATGACAACAAAGATGAAGAAGCTGAAGATTAAAGTGGGAGACCTAGTACGCCCCCGCGCAGACGAATTCAGTCATCAGATAGGGGTGGTTCGATCAGTTGGTCGGATGGGCTCGGTTTCTGTGATGTTGTTGTGCGGACGGCCAGCCACGTTTAATCGCGGATCGCTAGAGGTAGTAAGTGAAGGCGGGTGATTTGGTCAAGTACGTTCCCAGCACGTCTGCTACGTTTAAGTGGGAAAAGTATACTAATGCCTTCAAGGCACTCCCCGGTATTATCTTGCGAGAGGTTGATGCCAAGGGCACAACGACGCGCCGATTTGAAATACGTTGGCACGATGGCCAGGTTTCAGAAGAGTGGATAAGTTACCTGGAAACATATGATGTATGAGAAAGGGGATTTAGTGATACATGCTCAAGGCAGTTTGTTCCCCCAGGGAGATATCCGCGGAGTGGTAGTAGATATATTTGGAGAAAAGAATAACTTCTATAAAGTTTTCTGGTATACTACTGGTCGTTATCAAAACTTGCGCGAGGATAATTTAAAACCTATAAAGGAGAGTAAGTAATATGCAAATGCTAACAACATTTATTTTAGTGGGGATGGTCGATTCTTTCGATGCTCATTTCGCCACGGTGGAACTAAATACTACACCGGCATCTAATGGCGGCCCTGCAACGGCGATAATGCCAGTCGAGGCCTTTCCATGTGAAATTTACGAAGGTAAAGTTTTCTACGTGGTAAAGCTACACGAAGAACAGGACGCCACGATTGTGTGTCAAAAGGATGTAGAAGGTGAAAACGGACGAAGAAAAGCTGATTGACAGTTGCATCGAATCGCATTATAATATGATTAGGCATCACCGTCGTCAAATTATTGAGCTATCTCGACGTAAAATAAAAGACGAGCGACGCATGGAATGTTTTGATTTTGAGATTATAAATGAAAGTGGGCGATCTAGTAAGAGTGAAGAATGATCCTGAAGGGTGGATGGGCCATGGCGTGGTATTGGCGACAAATGGAATGAGGGAAGTAAAAGTTCACTGGTTCGACGATTTTCCAGACGCGCCGGTTGATTGGAATACAGTGTGGACGCTGGAGGTAATAAGTGAAAGTCGGGCTTGACATGTTTCTGACTTGACAGTGGCTATTGGAGATGTTATACTTATAATATAAGAAGGTAGTTATGTTTAATTTTATTGCGAACACACTTGCGAAAGCCGTCTTTGTCTATACATCTTGGTACGGATTCAATGCCTTATTCTGGGTGACACTACAATGAAAGTTGGAGATTTGGTAAAGTTTGAGAGTGCGCTTAACGATAGCATGGATCACTACTCCGTAGAACACGGCTTGGTGGTTCAAATATCAAAGACTGGACACGACACCTTATCTGCCCAAGTTTTGTTCAATGACGGGGAGACTTGGTGGGTTGATTCTGGAAGACTGGAGGTGGTAAGTGGCACCGGGCAATAAAGTTAAAATGTCTCCGATGTGGAAGTATAAAGAGGCCACGGGAGAGATTAAAAGTATAACGGAAAGTTATGTTATTGTCAAGTGGGTTGGCATTCCCGGCCAATGGCATTATACTAAAGAACAGGCACAAAGATTAGAGATTATAGATGAAGGCCGGTGATTATGTGGTAGCGCTCTATGATGAGCAGCGTGGCATTCCATGTGTGGGCCTTGTACTTTCTTGTAGTTCATCGGAGTGCATAGTGAGATGGTCTTCTCCGAGCGCCCCCAGTGGTTCGTGGAAAAAGACACAGTTGAGGGTGATAAATGAAAATCGGTGATTTAATCTCCTTTAAGCCACTTAACTTCGGCGCTGATGATTGGTCCAATCCGGGCATTGTTATACGGCAGTGGGAACATCTTGACCGAAACAAGGAACCCATGTGGGTTGTTTGGTGCGATGGGTTTGAGGTTATTATGGATGCGATCAACTATGAAGTGATGCATTTGACTGGCTCCTGACAACTCCAACCTTGACGGTTGCGGCCAAGGGCGCTATATTTATAGTATAGAAAGGAGACAGAGTAATGAAAGTTTGGGTAATGCAAGGAAGTTATGAAGGTGAGATGTTTAGTTCCGTCCACTTTACACAGAAAGGTTGTGCGCTGGCGTGTATTGCTGATATAACGGACTTTCACGGCATCGACGATGATGAGACTGCACAGCAAGTCGTGAACAGTAAACACCACGTTGACTCTGAAGAGGCCATAGAGCCTATCGAGTGGGATCCGGAGAAACTGAAGGACATGACGAGCAAGCAGCTTTGGAATATTTTTGCTGATTGGTTTGATATTAGTTGGGATCGAATGGCAGATCGTAGCTACTACCTCGACGCAAACGCAATGGAGATTCAAGCATGAAAGTCGGCAATTTGGTTAGGAGCATACACGATCAAGAGCTTCGCGGGATTGTTACCGAAGTGGGCCCACCAGAAACGGCCATTGAACATGGTCGCAGGTGCGCACGCATTCATTGGGATGACGGAAACGCAACGATTGAATTTATCAAACTGCTGGAGGTGATTAGTGAAGCCGGGTGATTTAGTCACACTCTCGTCGTATTGCTTGCAGAAAGCAGATATGTGGACGTGGAGAAGGAAGATATGGAAGGAGAAAAAGCCACTAGTTGGTCTAGTGGTCAGAGTGGAAGATAATCCATGGGTAGGCAAAAGACAGTGTTCCAAGAACGAAAAGGTTTTCTATTACGTCAATTGGATGCAAGATGGTCCAGGTAGCCGATACGGAAAGACCTATCACCAAACAGATGGTTATTTTCTTAGGAACGATTTGAAACATGTTAGAGACGGAGAGTTTGACTAATGGGTAACGTAAATGAGTTTTTTAGTGTAGTAGGCACGAACAGGAACCGGCTCGTTGTGTGTGCAGATGGGTTCACCATGAGCGTGCAAGCGTTCGAGGGTGGGTATTGCACACCGGGCATTAACAATGCAAACAAATATACAGAAGTAGAGGTAGGCTTTCCGAGCAAGCCCGAAGAACTGCTAATGGAGTGGGCAGAAGAACCAGACAGGCCAACACAAACGGTTTATGCGTATGTGCCTGTTCAGGTGGTGACGAACGTGCTAGCAAAGCACGGCGGCATTGTTGACGGGGAGGTGCCGAGAGGTGTAGCACCCATCGGTGTACATTTCGTCGTTGACGATTAGTTGACAAGATAAGGGTTGCATTATGTATCAGAAAGGGCTATATTATAAGAGTAAGGAGAAAATAGATATGGGTTATCGTTCAGAAGTTATCTTGGCAGTCGGACCAGAGGTTATGCCTCAGTTTATGGTCACAATGGCAAAGTCGCCACAAGCGCGTGAGTTGTGTTGGGCAGACCATGATGAAATGGTTAAAGACTATTGCGACATCAAGGGCGCGTTCCTGTTCCGTTGGGGCGACATCAAGTGGTACTCCGACTATGAGTGCGTGCAAGCCCTTGTAGACTTTATGGATTGGTGTGAGGGCGAGCGCATTGAAGTTGAGGGCAAGGAAGTTGATGCTTCCGAGTATTATCGCTTCGTTCGCATCGGTGAAGAGATGGACGACAACGAAACCCAAGGGTGGGGATTTGACATCCACATCGAACGTAACGCAACGTATTAGTACCAGCCCGATCGCGCGATTTTTCTTCGCTAAAATTTTCCTTTTCACAAACACAAAGGCACGGAAAGCACAATGAAAATGACAATAGTAATAGACTCGGATGACCGAGAAGGCATCCACGACGCACTAAAGATGGTGCGCATCATGCACAATAAGTATTCGGGGAACGCTAGCGTACACAAGGAATCATTCGGAAAGATTGAGTTCATCAAGCTGCTTCGCAAGTTTATGAAAGAGTCTGTCGAGCATCTGAAAGATGAGGATGATGGCCAGGTCAAGAGCATTAACGACATGCACAACCTTCGCAACGCAAAGCGTTTCGCTGACCGCATCTTTACGGGTGAGCGATGAGAAACCGACCAAGAGTAGGCGATCTAGTGAAGATGCACACACATGACACGGGGCTTGTCGGCATAGTTATCGACAGGCACCCAAAAGCAATATCCACAACGCCCGCACAAGTCGGTATTATGTGGGCTGGAGGCTCAGGCAAAATGGACTGGGAACCCGAAGGATGGTTGGAGGTAGTAAGTGAAAGTAGATGAAAAAATAATCGTATTCGTGAGCGTTGGGGGCATTATCACCGCCATCGCCTGCATCATCTTTACACTATACGGCATGCTGTGACATCTTCTTGACACGAAAAAACTGGCGCTAACCGCTTCGCGGTGTTATATTATATATATGAAAGGGAGAGATATGCAAGTCGGCAGTTTGGTACGTGAGACTATGGATGGTAACATCGGGGTCATCTTGGCATGGGAGAATGACGGCTGGCTCGTCAACTTCCCTAAGCATGGCATGGTGTTCCACATGCTGCCGAGACTCTTGGAGGTGATAGATGAAAGTCGGTGATCTCTTGACAACTGCTTGACACAATATCGCTTGCTAAACGCTGTCATCGCGTTATATTATAAGTATAGAAAGGAGAAAATATATGTCTTGGTCTGGAACCGTAACCTGCTCACACTGCTACCGTCAGGGACACAACAAACGTAAGTGTCCACAACTCACAGAAGAAATCAAAGGCAATTACGATGGCAATAGTCGTATGGCTGCGAAAGAACGCGCAGCCGGTAACGAAAACGATGCCCAGTGGTATGACGAACGCGCCGAAGTGTATCGCCAGAAATACCTAAAGCGTACCAAGATCGATCTTGCTACTGGTGAGAAGGTTAGCAACAAGGCATCCAAGGCCGCGCGCATGAAGAACGTGACTTGCGGATACTGCCACAAGACAGGACACACGCGCCGCTCATGCAAGGCTGTTAAGATGGATAAGCAGGTTTTTGTTGAAGAAACACGGCGCGCTCGTATTGCCGCGCTGGAGACTGCCCGCGAGACTGGTGTTGGCCTCGGTTCGATGATCCCTATCCAGTCGTCAGGCTATGGCGTTGATGGTGAGTGGCGTTCAGATATGCTTACCTTGCGTTACATCAAGTCGATTGCTTGGGATACCTGCACATCCAGTGCGCCATTTCTCGCTGCCTATCACATTGAGGCTCGCAAGATCGCTGCC
>UEXM01002314.1_pt1 | contig 13814 bp, 13 predicted proteins | sample 1796661 | NCBI WGS metagenome assembly UEXM01 (sample SAMEA4772469, study PRJEB27181) | metagenome | reverse complement strand
CTCTAATGTTAGCAACTGTAGATACGTCAGAATTATACCAAGCAAGGTCACCTCTGTTTCCACTTGTGAGTGCGCTTGAAGCTGATAAAGCAAATGTAGCGCCGCTTGCTCTTTCAACTTGAAGATGTGCAGCTGGTTCTTGCGTTCCAGCTCCTATTTTTCCATCAGCTTTAATTGTTAACCATGTTCCAAAACCACTAGTACCATTTTGTGTTTGAAAAACTAAAGAACCTTTGTTATCTGCACCGTCTCTAAAACCTGCAACTGTTGCTACGCTGTCATTATTGTTAGAGAATATTAATTCTCCAATAGGAACAGTACCAGATGTTCTCTTACCATTCATAAACTGAGTGGCAACTGAACTTGTGTTAACGTGGTTTATTACACTAAAAGAACCTCCTTTTGCAACTCTAAGAGATCCCCCTTCAAACCAAGAATCACCAGCAGCATCTATACGAACAGCCTCTACATTGTTAGTTGTGCCGTCTGAAGTCATTAACGAAAATAAACCAGTGTCTAAGTCTGTACCAGAAGATCCTCTGTTAATAATACGAGATATTGTATAATCATTTGATTTAAGTAGAAAATCAGCATCATCTGCTTGTATTGATACAGAACCTGTAAAAGTACCACCGCCTGAAGGAACGAAAGCACCAACACCTGTTAAAGAACCATCTATTTGTACATCACCTTTAAAAGTTGCAGATAAATCATTGTTTATCGTTAATGCAGTATATCCACTTGGTAACGATGTACCAATTGTTGCTTCTCCACTACCACTTGCGTTTTCTGGTGGATCAATAATAAATGACATAGCCGCACCAGTAGTCGCGTTGTTTCCAGTCAATAATATTCCTGCTATATTACCCCAGTTATTATTTCCATGATTTGAAGCTCTTTTATAATTAGTACCATCCCATCTTAAGTTAGTACCAATCCATGATCTCCATACTCCATTTGTTGTAGACCATAAAGATATAGCTCTTGAATAACCTAATGCCATACCATGACCACCAACTGTAAACATACCGGAATCTGCATCTATAGGTCTTGATTGAAAATCATGAAAACCTTGCAACGTTGATTCGTTTATAGTATATCCTTGTGAATCTACATCACCTGTAAAAGTTGCACTTGATGCTTCAAAATTAAAATCACCACTACCGGCATTTAATAATTTTAATGTTTTAGTACTTGATGTGTCTGTTTCAATTTTTATTGTGTTTGTATCAGGGAATATAAAATCATAATTAGCGACACCAGCATCTGTTAATCTTAATACTGGATCTGTTGTTGATGATTGATTAAAATCACCATAGTTAGCTCTAAGAGTTGCCCATCTTAAAGCTCCACTTCCTAAGCTTTTAGAAGCATCTGTACTTGGAAGAACATCACCTGCAAAAGTATTACTACCTGTTCCTGAAGCTTGTATAACCCCTCCAACAGTAACAGTACCAGTATTAGGATTTAATGCAAGATTAGTTCCACTAGGGGTTGTTATTTGACCACCAGCGACATCTAGTTTATTAATTATTTTCTTTGTTCCTACGTAGTTACTAGTAGGTGTAAAACCACTAGCCGTGCTACTAACATCACTTATACTAAGTCTTCTACTTACCCCCGCTGGTATTTTAACAGAACCAGATGGTTGCGTTAATGTTTTAGCAGTATCGCTACCATGAAAAAGAGTAGCATTGTTCGCTACAACTGCTCTTACTAATAATCTTGAATCCCAAACAACTTGATCACCTTTTATCCAAATATTTCTACTATCATCAACATATACACATATCTCTATTGAATCTGCAGCTGTTGACTCAAGGTGATTAACATTTATTGTAGTGTTGTTCCAAGTGCTTACAGAAAATCTACCGTGCGCAGATCTAGGATAATTTACATCTGATTGAGCAGCATACTCAATATGTAAAATACCACTATTCGTGGCCATTTGCGCTATTTTGAAATAATAATAAGAGGTTGTAGGAGATGCGGATGCATCGTAAGAATAAGTAGGAGTTAAATGTCTCCACGATAACTCATTTGAGTAATCTGAGCCAGCAGCTCGCTCTTTTATTGTACCTGTAAAAGTTGCGTTGCCAGCGTTAGTTATACTTAGTGTATCAGTCCAAGCACTGCCATTATATTGACCAAGTTTTAAAACCCCACTACCAGGATTATTTATTCTCACATGTCCACCTAAATATAGGTAATTGGTTCCATTAATATCAACGCTGCCACTAAATGCAGCACCAGCTGTGAAAGTTGCGTTACCACCATCAGCTATAGTTAAATAAGGTGCTCTACCTGTTACGTTTTGACCTAACGCTGTAAGTTTAGCTAATTCTATACCGTTATCACTAACTAGTAAACCAAAATTATTATTTCCAGTACTACTCCAGTCACCAGCTCCTCTAGCAAGTTTTATACCAGATATTTCACCAGAGCTTGATCTAGTTTGAATTAGTGTATTGGCATTATCAGCGTTACCAACCGCTAAGTAATCTCCATTTACGGTAACTGTACCTGCAAAAGTTGAGTTTCCAGAACTGTCTATACGCATTCTTTCTGTTATGTTTGCGCCATTTGCTCTGGTTGAAAATATTAAAGCCCCCGCATAATTGCTATTAGTAGCATTTTCTTTTATACCTCTAATTTCTGAAAATACCGTACTATTACTTGAAGTAAAATTACCACCAAAACCAATACCACCACCTACTCCAGTTGCATAAGAAGTATTATCAAATATTTGCATTACTTCATAACCTCCATTTCCATTAGAAGGATTATTTACAGCAGCACCCACAATATGAACTGGTACTATAGGCGAAGTCGTTCCGATTCCAACTCTTGACGTACTACCATCTATATAAACACCACTACCTGCGGTAGAGTTAGATCTAATATCTAAGTCATTGTAAGTTGACGCTGAGTTAGAATAACCCAAAATCTGAGCAGCTGTTGAGTTATTACTATTAATAACAACACCAGTATTATTAACGCCATCAAACGCCGCGATGTATACAAGTCCTGTGTCAACATCAAAAGCCCACGTGCTTGGCGTTTTTCCTATTCCAACTTTTCCGTCTTCTTGTATTCTTACTAACTGAGTGCCACTTCCTGATTCTCCATTTTTGTAAAATGCAAAATATCTATTAGTATCATCATTGTCTGTGTCAATATTAAATGTCATTACCTCTTTAGCATTAATATGACCAGATGCTGTATCTGCTTTACCTAGTTCTAGATTTCCACCTTCAACAGTTACAGCTCCTGCAAAAGTTGCACTTGCATCTTGTTTTAATGTTAAAGCATCTGCAATTGTTCCGTTTTGTTTAGTTTTAAATCTTAATTGCCCATTATTTGAATCTATCCTTACAGCAGAAACTTCAGCGATATTTACAGTTCCAACTTCATATTCAGTAGTTACACGGCCTGTAAAGGGTGCTGCTGAATAATTTCTTAAAACTAAAGCAGTTTTATCAGAACCGTTTGCACCTTGTGACTGCACGGTTAACTTACCACTTGATGTTGCACTTGCGGTCGCTATATTAACATCACCTGCAAAAGTTGCGTTACCAGTAGTGTGTTCAAGAGTAATAGCATCTATAACACCGTGTTCAGCTATATACATTTTACCATTTGCCGCAGAGCTAAGTCTCCAGTTTTTACCGGTTGAACTCGTTGTGTTATTTAAATAAAATATAGGGGCTGTGCTTTGTAAAGTTACATCACCTGCAAAAGTTGCATTACCTTGGTTTGTTATAGTTAAAACATCTATAACAGATCCACCGCCTGTTTGAAAAAGGAAACCACCTCTTGTTGGATGAGAAGAATTAGCGTTTGCATTTGTTTTAAAATGCATTTTACCATAACCGGCTGAAGCGTCAGTGTTACCTTCAACTAAATTAAATCTAACATCTGCATCTTTTACTGCTATATCTAAAACTGTATCACCAGGGTTTTCTCTACCTTCTATTCTTATCTGCGGAACATCTAAACTGTTAGAGTTATCTGACAAATGAAGCATTGCCGCAGGTGTAGGAGGTGATGACCAATGTGATATAGATAGGTATTTATCAGAAGAATCATAAACTAAACCAGGTGCATTTACATCACCTTCAAAAGTTGCGTTAGCACTAGCATCTAAATACATACCAGTTGTATCATTACCACCTAAATATAGAGTATCACCGCTACCAGCGAATAAAGCAATAGCATTTGTGCCAGCATTTTTAATTTTAGCTGTGCTATCTCCGTCTGGATTGAATGTAACATCTGTGCCATTTGCTATTATTCTTCCTGCAAAAGTTGCTCCTTGCCCTGAAATATCTGAAAAAAATGGTATTGCCATATTAGTTTATTTGAGTAGTAAAAAAGACGGTACTCACGTACCGCCTTTTAATTTGTTTTTTATTATGTTATTGCAGGAAACTTGCTAACTAAAACAAGATAATCTTCAGTAGCTGTAGGTGCTGTTCCAAATATTAAATCAACTGCATTGTCGGTTTTTCTTTGAACTTCTACATTTACAACATCATATGTAGCTCCTGTTCCAGCATTACCATAATGTAAAACTTGAACCATAACTATTGGTGTTGCAAAACTATGCGATATTTCGTAAGTTGTGTTTGTACCATCACCTGATAACAATTTAGTAACTTTACTATGAGTTTCATCTGTTAAAGCAACAGTACCAGATATGTTTGGTAAAAGTATAGTTCTGTCTGCTGTTGGATCTACTACATCTAGAGTTGTTTCGTGATCATCAGCTGTATCACCTTCAAATATTACACCACTTGATGTATTTATTAATTCAACTTCTTTTTGAGTAGTTTTAACAGTTACATTTAAATTTTTAACAGTTAATTGCTCTGTGCTAGGATTATAAAAGAAACCACCACCGGATGATTCATCTAGTAAGCCATTACTGCCGTCGTGATAAACTATATTAAAGTTTGTGTTAGCTGAAGTGCTTTCAGTTACTGTAACTGTACTAGCTAAAGTAGCTGTTGCTGCATTACCAGCAGTATCAGCATCCATCTCATCTGTTTGCGTAGTTACAAAAGTATGTATTTGATCAGCTGTGGCTAAAGCAGCTCCACCGTTTGCAATTGCTGCGGTTTTAGCTGATAACGTTTTAGCTGCACTACCGTTGTAAGTAGTACCACTGTTTAATTGAAGTGTTACGTCATCTAATGTTAAATTAGCTAAGTTACTACCTAAAGATATTCCACTTATTGTAGAATTCGATAATTTAGCATTTGCTATAGAACCGCCTAACATTGCGTTTGTAACACCTAAAGCTTTTACTCTAAGAGCACCAGATCCATCTGTTGCAGATAATTCAATTGAAGAATCATCTACAGTAGCTTCTATTTCGTTTGCGTTAGCTGTTATACCGTCACCACCAACAACATTTAACGTTTGCGTGTGTGCTCCTTCCGTTGTGGCAACAGTTCCAGTTAAACCAGCACCTGCAGTTATATCAACGCTAGTGATATCACCACCTATGTTTACCCAAGCGCTACCGTTGTATACGTAAGCTTTGTTTACATCTGATTTCCAATACAATTGACCTTGAACAGGATTTGATGGGTTAGATGTTTTGTTGTGTAGAACAAGATTTAAAGCCTGATTTTTGTTTAAATCTATGTTACTTAAAAATGGTATTGCCATGTGTTTATTGTTTTAGTTTTTTAATTAGCTAGTATAGTACCACTTGTTGTTCCAGTGAAGTACACGCGCGTAGTATTGTCATTTATATATTTTACTGGTACAAAAGCTATTTGATCAGGTGATCCTGCTTCTGTAACGCTTATTGAAGGTTTTTTACCTAAATTATGAGTGAAGTCTACGTAACTCATTGACGATCCGTTTACCGTTTCTGTTCCTCCAAAATCTGATGCTTGAAAACTTTTTACAGTATTCTTATCTCCACCAGTTCCACCAAACACTATTAAAGAATAATGCTTATCACTTACTAAACTACCATTACCACTGTTTTTATATACTAAAGTTATATCGTAGTTATTAGTACTACCGACTTGTAAAACAGCACTAGCGGAATATACTCCAAAATTATTTTGATCACTAGTTTCAACTATTATAACATCTTTACCAGCTACAACAGCTAGTATGTTTTCTAAAGAATTTACATCATCACCTTTTATAAGCTTATTTACCCTTATTTTTGTTAAATTAGCAAATGTAGTACCACTTGAAAACGTAGGTTGCAATTCACCAGAGTTTGGTGTTGTAGATTTATTTTGCCATACAAATTGAGCAACTGCACCACCTGCATTTGTTTCTTTAAAAAAAGTACTTATGCTTTCTAAAGAAAAGTTTTTAGTTGACCCTGATGAATCAGAGCCTATTAACTTATCCCCTTTACTAACATTAAGGTCTTGGTTGTATGTACTAATTCTAGCCATTTATTTTTTCTTTATTGATTGAAACTTTTCAACTCCTCGAGAACCAAAGTAAGCTACATAAACAGTTACTAAAAGAGATTTTAAAAGATCAACCCAACCTTCATCAACTGAAAAATCAATTTCAAAACTATCTAATAGTATTAAAAATACCATAGATATAGTTAAGAATATTAATGTCATTGGTCTAGTATTTTTACTAAGCCATGAATCTGACTTCATGTCGCTTGACCAACGTTTAGATACCTCTTCCATTTCAGTAACATCCATTTCCAAAAGCTTCATTGCTTTTTCTTTATCTTCAACTGGCATTTCAGGGTCTTTTTGTATTAAGTTTTTAACTAAACCAAAAACACCGTTACTAGGTAGTATGTCACCAACTGTACCTAAAATACCTGGAGCAGCTCCCGAAAGAAACTGTCCAACTTTAGTATCTTTAAATTTCTTTTTTGGCTTACTCATATTTAAGCTTTATTTTCATAACCAGGTCCTCTTCTTTGAGAACCCATATTGTTAATACTACTATTAAACATTTTACCTCCAAAAGTTTTTCTTAACGCTCCACCAACTAAAGTAGGGTTAGCTCTTCTATTAGCTCTTCTTTTTTGTCTAGAGGCTAATTTCATATCTTTTCTATCTTGCTTACCTTTAGCCCTTGTCATTTTATCAGCTTCGTTTTGAGCAGCAAGTGTTGATGATAAAGAATTGCTAACAGTAGGTGTTGAATAATCCTTACCTACAGGTATATCTCTTCTAACACCATCTATCACTGATACACCTGGAGTACCTGGCATTTTTTTAGGTTTTGGTTTAACAACTTTATTGTCATTACTCGTGTTGTTGTTGTTTGAACCACCACCGCCGTTTCCGCCGCCGCCACCTTCTGGTGGAGTAACTTTTGGATCGCTACCACTATTGAAAAACGCATAAGTACCAGCACCTAAACCAGCACCTAAAGCACCAGCCGCACCATATTTAATAACTGGCTTAATTTTTTTATAACCTCTACCTAAAGTTCCACCAACTTTTTCAGCAAAGCTTTTTGTTCCTTTTAAAGTTTCACCACCAGATTTACTAGCTGTTTTTGTTGATCTGGGATCAAATGTAAGATTTCCAGTGCTGTTAGGACTTGGACTGCTTGAAGGACCTGATTTAACTACGCTAGTTGAGGTCGATGAAGTTATTTCTTTACCAGCTGAATCAAACTTCTTACCATCTACGCTATAACCAACGTCTATTGTTTTTGTTTTTTTAGAAACTTTAGCAGCATCCTTACCTTTATCGATTGCTTTAACAAGAGATTTAAATTTATTTTTTAAAGGTGTTACACCCATCATTCTAGCGGGAGTATATTTATCTTCTTTCATATTAATATCAGAGGGTTTTTGTTCTAAATTTCCAGTTGTTGGATTTATTTGTGTATTAGTATTTTCTGTTGGATTATTAATATTAGTAAAAGTATTTGATTCATTACCACCAGTTCTTTTTTGATATACCATTTTGTTACCTTCGTAACTTTGACCACCAATACCTACACCAGTACCATAACCCATATCTTTACCAGAAGTTAAACTTGCGGCATATAATCTTTTTTCTTTTTTAGTCCATCTTTTACCTGTTTCTGGATTTTTTCCTGAAAAAGCACCAAGCTTTTGCTCTTGCCTCATTGTTGTGTTAATCTTCTTTCTATTACCTCTAGCGTTTTTACCAGCGTCTAATTGATTCATGACCGCAAACTCTTGAGGTTTATTTTTACCAACAAAAGTAGAAACAACTTTATCTTCACCTTGTGTTGTGGTTGTTTGATTTTGTTCAGCGATTTGCTCAGGTGTTAAAGCTAAGGTCTCTTCGTTACTTAGAGTTCTGCTATTACCATCTCCATCAGTAGCAGTAACATCTCCAAACGCACCATCATCTTTAATATTACCAGACAATCTTCTCTGTTTGTTTTCTATTAATTTTGATTTTTCATACTTTTTAATAGAGTCTTTACTTAAATCTGTAATACCTAGCTTAGACATTTCTCTACCTAATGGACTGTCAGAAGCGTAGTAATCACCTTTGTACAAATCGTTACCTTTATAACTTCCTTCTAATCCTTCTGATGTACTAGTAGATTCTCCAGGTATTATTTCATCTACCATTCTACCTGTTTTTATCGTACCTGTTCTAGGATCTTCAGCTGTTATATTATCTTCCTCTTTTATAGGGTTTTCTTCATCTCCATCAATGTCAGCTTGTTTCATTGCTGATTTCATGTACAGAGCTTTTTGCACTCTTTGTGTTATTGGTGAATTACTCATAATTAGTTTTTATTTATTGTTATACTTTCCACAGATTGTTTAAATTACCTGTTACTTCTTTCCAGGTTAAACCTGTTTTTTCGTCTTTACTTGCTAACCATTTGCTTATAGCTTCTTTATTATTTGGCCCATTACCAGTGCTGTCGTCATCGTCTTTACCACCTTCTTCGTCAGTAGTTATATCTGCATCAGGACCTGGATTTATTACTTCATCAAGCTCTTCTTTGTCTGATAAAGCACCTAGATCAAGTTGTTGGTATTTGCTAGCAGAATCCCTAGCGCCAGCAACTAAATCAACGTTACCAGTGTATTTTAACGCACTAGCCCTCATTGTTATAGGTACTGATTTATTTTTTTTATTGTAAGCCATAATTAACCGTTTTGTTTTTTAAATTCTTTGTTAGCTTTCCAAGCTTCTTTTTCCCATGGTAAGTTTTTAGCACCTTCTTCCATTTTGTCTCTAGGGTAAGTTTCACCTTTCCAGTAAACATTATCATCATCATACTCTAAATCACCACGTTCCATTTGGTTCATGTGTACTTTTTCATGAGCGATAGCTTCTAATTTTTTATGATCAGAAACGTCTTTTTCTACAAATATAGTACCATCATTATTAGCCTCAGCAATAACACCAGGCTCTAATTTTTTTTCAATAATAGGGTATTCATTATTTAATCCACCTGCAATGTCTGTCTTTACAACACTATTATTATGTAAGTTTTGTTTTGCTCTTTGTGTTATAGGTATACTCATTTATATATATTATAGGTTACACTATTATTTTTTTAATTAATACTAGTTGTTTTTATTTTTATTTTTGTAATAATCTATAAATTTCTGAGGTCTATTAGATTTTGTAGTTTTTGATTGTTCGCTTGTGTTGCTGCTTGTGTTGTTATTAGTATCAGTTGCCTCGCTATTATTTTTATTTAATAAATTAGTGATACCACCTTTTAAATCATTAAATCCTTGCGACAATACATTTCCCTCTTCACCATCCTTAGCATCGTATTCATAAACTTTTTTAGCAACGTAAGGTATGATACCTTCATTGTTTTTAGAACCAAAGAAAGGAGAGTATGATTTTTTAAAACTACCATCACCAAACTCTTCATCATAGTCTTCATAACTAGTTTGTGCCATATCAGTACCTAGAACAGCATCAAATGCAACACTTTTTGGAGAGTTTTTTGTTGCGAATTTTACAGCATCAAAACCTTTTTTACCATATTTAGCTGCTGTGGCATATTGACCAATACCTGGTATAGCTGCTAGGCCTGATATAGCTGCGTTTTTGTACGCATCTTCTCCAGCACCTGTCTCATCTAAGTAACCTTTATCTCTAGCGTAACCTTCTCCAGCATACCAACCTGCGTTTACTAAATCTGCGGCTGCGCCAATAACAGGTACCATACCTGCAACATCTAAAACACCGTGCCCTACAGAAGAAATCCTATCATACCAGCTTTTTTCTGGCACTTTTTCTGAGTTTGCTTTTTTGTTACTGTACTCTATACTTTGTTTTAATGGTGAGAAGCCTTGTAAACCAGATGTTCTAGCATGCACACCATTAAAGTTTATAACTGGTCCATTACCTGCGGCATCTATAGTTACCTCTTGGTAATTATTATGTCTAGGCGTAATCTCCCTATTATTTACTTTTTCTACAATATTCATCTACTATTTATTTTTTACCTCTCTTAATAGCAAAATCTTCTTTGTCTATTTTACCATTATTGTTTTCATCTAATCCTTTTTGTGCTTCGCTTAATTGTAGTGGTGAATTTGGACCTTCACCCATAAAAGAATCTTCTGCGGCTTTAGCTCCCATACCACCTATTCCTGGTACTATAGCTTCAGTGCCTTGTTTTTCGTAGTTGTAATTAGGTACTCTTTTAAATATGTTACTAATTGAACTTTGATTTTTGTTTCCTGGTTTCCCCATGATTATCTGTGTTTGTCGTTTATCATATCACTAATAGATTTATTATAAACCTTATCAGTATATGACTTGTTGTTAAAAAAAATGTTTCGTTCTGAAGTTGGAATATCCTCTTCACCCAATAGGATTCTGTATATTCGGGATATAAGTTGACTACATTTAAATGAGGTTTTGAATATACTGTATTTGATTGTTGTTCTATTTCTATGTCTCCAAACCTCTATCCAACCTTTACGTCTTAATCTCTCCCAACGATTCTTATCCCATGAATAAGTATAAGTGCCGTCAATAAAATCATTACGTGTGAATCGATTCTTGCAGTCTAAATAGATTAATAGCTCTAGATCAGCATCTTTAAGATCATAAGTTTTACAGACCCATTTTCTAACAAGTCTGTAATACTTAAATAATTGTATTTCTCTTAGATCTTCTGAGCTTAATTTCATTCTACTATAACTATGTCTTGTATTCTAATAACATAGTATAGTTTGTTTTTCCATTGTATACCATGACCAGCGTGTTTATCGTAATGAATTATATCATTTACATTAACACCTTCTACAAGGTTACCAATTGATAATACTTTAGCTTTTAAATACCTGTTGTCACTGTCTAGCTTCTCTGTTATTTCTAAACCAGCTATAGTAGTAGGTTTTTCTTTAATTTTATCTACTATTATGTAGTTATTTATTGCGTTCATATCTTTCTTATATTAGATATTACACAATCTGCGGAAATTATAGTAGAAACCACTGAAATAGCGTTTTTTAATGCTGTTTTAGTAACTAAGGCGGGGTCTACGATGCCAGATTTTATCATATCGACGCTTTTACCGGTTGTAACGTCGTATCCAATACCCTTTTGGTCAGGTATTTCGTAGTTTTCAATACCAGCATTGGCCATTATGGTAAAAAATGGAGATTTTATGGCTTCTACTAGTATTTTCTCCCCTATATTTTCAGGTTTTATGCTATTTGCAGCATTTAAAAGAGCAATTCCGCCTCCAGGAACAATACCTTCTTGCAAAGCTGCCTTAACAGCGTAAATAGCATCTTCAACTCTATCTTTTTTCTCCTTTAATTCTATCTTAGAGTTGCCACCTACTTTAATAACGCCAACATAACCTGTTAGCATAGCTAATCTTTCTTGTAATTTTTTCTTAAAAAACGGTTCTTTTTCGTTTTTAATAGCTTTTTTAACTGTATCTATCCTTTCTTGTAGATCTTTACTGTTTACACCAGTTGTCAGGACTGTAGTTCTGTTATTTGTTACAGATTTTACTACTTCACCTAAACAATCTGGCTGGATCAGATCTAAATCATCTCCTAGTTCTTCGTTCATTACGGTTGCACCAGTTAAAAATGCTAAGTCTTGTAACGTATCATCTTTACTAGCTCCAAACCCTGGTGGATCTACAATGTTTACGTTTATGTTACCTTTAACTTTATTCATTAAAAGCGCCGATTTTACTTGTTGTTCGACATTTGCTATAATTAATAGCGGGTTTTTATGTTTTATTACATGCTCTAGTATATTTTGTATCTTTCTTATACTAGGTATTGTAGATGAAACTATTAAAACTTTAGGTCTTTCTAGTTCGGCTATTTGTTTATCTTTGTTTGTTGCAAAGTGTGATGATAGTAATCCACTATCAAACTGTACGCCATCAACTACTTCAGCGAAAGTTTCATCAGTATCACTTTCCTCCATTAAAACAACACCATCTTTACCTACTTTTTCGTAAGCTTCTGCGATAATTGCTCCAAGCTTCGTATCATTATTGCACGAAATTGAGGATACACTGGATAACTGTGTTCCAGATACTGCTTTGGAGTGTTCTGAAATGTACTCCATAACTTTTTTACCTGCTGATTGAATTCCATTTTTAATATTTCTTATTGACTCACCCTTAAACTCAGGGCTGTTTACTGTTTTTATAAGTGATTCAGCAAGGACGATAGCTGTAGTAGTACCGTCACCTGCTTCTTTCACTGTATTTCTAGAGGCTTCTTTAATAAGTGTTGCACCTATATTTTCTACGGGATCAAGCAAGACAACCGATTCTGCTACGGTTACACCGTCTTTTGTGATTACTGGTTTCCCAAGTCCGTCTTCATATATTACACACTTACCAGAAGCTCCAAGTGTAGACTTAACAGCTTTCGCTAGTTTATCCACACCCTCTATAATTTTACTTTTGGCACTGTCGCCAAAATTGAGATCTTTAACGATCTCGCTAGGGTGATTAAATTCCATTTTATTATATTACGTTCTACTCCTATTTAAATGTCTTAACTACTTTTGGTCCTTTTAAGAAGTCTACTTTCTTAGCATAGTGCTCGATGCTTCCATCAATTGCAGCTTCTGCTCCGTCCATAGTTTCTCTTCTTGTAACATCATGCCATTTTTCACAGCATGTATCATCTTCAGGATTACAAGGACAATCGATGTCTTTGTACTCTGTTTGATAAAAACCATTTGGTAATTGTACTATCCTCCAGTTTTTCTTTTCTGAAAGGTGTTTCCAAAGTTTTATTTGGTCTTCGGAGATTTGTGGTTGACTATTCCACGTATTAGTCTTGTAATAAAAATACGTCATTGTATAAGGTATTTAGGTTAATGCAGAGTACTTTTTGGTTCAGTGGACTCTACTTGCACTGCTTTTTGGTTAAACCTATGCTGTACGTTCGTTATGTTTCCAAACGTTACGGTTATTTGCTACACTCATTCTTACTACACTACCATCGGGTTTGTGATGTAAATCATACTCACTAGACTGACCTATACTCTGGTTTTCTGAACGCTTTGCAATACGCTCTGGAGTGGAGGCAGCTTTAATGTCTCTCTTCTTTTTAGCAGCCGCCGCCTCTGGAGACAGCTCTTGCTTTTTAAAAGGAGAAGGGCTAGATCGTAATTTGAATGGTGTTGTCATATAGGGATAATTACATAAATAAAGCAAAATTTAAATTAGTGACAGTTGCCTATTACTATTATACCTTTAAAGGCTATTGTCATAAAAAAAGTTGTAATAAATATAGAAGTAAGGTTCTATACCCCCTCTTCTTCACTCTGTGCAATTATACAAAGTCAATTATATTTAGCGGGCCCCCATGTTTATTTCGATTTTGCAATATATATACA
>UEXM01002313.1_pt1 | contig 13819 bp, 5 predicted proteins | sample 1796661 | NCBI WGS metagenome assembly UEXM01 (sample SAMEA4772469, study PRJEB27181) | metagenome | reverse complement strand
ATATGACTCCTGATGAGTTCAACAAAGTTGCGACTCAGGTTCAGTTAAATATATTTGAAAAATACGAAGACGATTTAAATCAGATGTATCGTGTGCCACAAAATGACACTGAGTACGCTAATCGCGTGAAAAATATTGAAGAAAACTTACAATTCTTCCAAAGAACAGGTACTACTACTGGAACAAATCCTTTTACTTTAGTTCCTGGAACAACTCCTTTTAATGATCAACCTGGAGCAGCTAATATTACAGACACCATATATAGATTAGGATCTGTAATTTATAAAGATATTGAGCTATCTCAATACTCTCAAAGAAATGAAATACTACAAATACTTAGATCTCCTTTAACACAACCTACAAAATCTTTTCCCATATATCTATATGAGAACAATAAATTATTTGTTTATCCTACAAATATAATAACTCCAGGTGATGTTACTTTTTCTTATTTAAAATCTCCTGCTAATGTTGTTTGGGGTTTTGGTCAAGGTTCTTTAGGTCAATTTGAATACAACGAAGCGTTGTCTGTTAATTTTGAACTTAACGTGTCTGAACAAAGTAATGTTGTAACAAGAGTGTTAGCTTATGCTGGTGTTATAATAAACGATCCAACAATAATACAAGTTGCGCAAGCAGAGGTACAACAAGAAGAACAAAACTCAAAAACGTAAAACATGGCAAGACCTGACGGTGGATTAATCCAAGAAACAAACTTACAATATTACGCGGGCGCGCAGATTATATATACTTCAGTGGCTGCAACTACTGTTTATACATTTACCTTTAACACACAATTAAGCTTAGGTAGCACGACAAGTTGGGCACCAACAGACCCTGATTTTGGTTTAAATAATTTTAGAATATATACAAGTCTTAATGGTATTGCTGGTTGGGTAGAATACACAACAACGTACATGCTATCTAGTGGACCTAATGGTAGTATAATAACTTTAGGTAATGGCCAAAACATAGGTACATATGTAAAAGTACAATTAAAAGCAGACGCGGTAGCTAACAATTACGGTGGTTATCAATACACAAGTTTAAATGATATAGTAAATAATTTTATTGTAGGTTACGTTGGTCAAGATAAACTTATACCTAGAGTTAATAGAACAGATGTTATATTTCATGCAAAACGTGGTTTACAAGAATTTAGTTTTGATACATTAAAAAGCATTAAATCACAAGAACTTACCGTGCCACCTAGTTTAGGTATTGTTATACCACAAGATTATGTTAACTACGTTAAACTTTCTTGGGTAGATGGATCTGGAGTTAAGCACACTATATATCCAACTCAATTAACAAGTAGTCCATCAAACGCACCTATACAAGATCAGTCAGGTAATATAATACAAGATAATTTTGAAGAAAACATAGATGGTACTTCTGTAACAAATGAAAGATGGCAAGGTAATAATACAGCTAATATAACAGGTCTAGGTTTTGTAAATTCAAACGCTCCTGAAGTTTGGATGTACGATTGGTGGGGAGAAAACGCTTGGGGCGCTGGAGGTTATTATGGTCAAAGATATGGAGGTGATCCAGTTAATATGCAAATGAATGGTTGGTTTAATATAGATGAAGCTAGAGGTACGTTTAATTTTTCAAGTGATTTAGCAGGTAAGCTAGTAATATTAGAATATATATCTGATGGACTTGCTTATGATTTAGATACTAAAGTACCTAAAATGGCAGAAGAAGCAATGTATCAACATTTGCTATATAGTATATTATCAACAAGAAGAGACACTGTTCAAATAGCGCCACAATATAAGCAACAAAGATATGCTGCTTTGCGTAATGCTAAAATAAGATTATCAAATATAAAGTTAGATGAAATCGTTCAGGTTATGAGAGGTAAGTCTAAATGGATTAAACACTAGTACATGGCAGAAACTAAAAATACCTTTTTAAAAGGTAGAATGAATCAAGATCTTGACTCTCGTATTTTACCCAACGGCGAATATAGAGAAGCTATAAACTTACTTATAAGTAGATCAGAAGGTTCTACTGTAGGTGAGTTTGAAAATGTTCTAGGTAATACTTTATATAATCTTGGCTTTGGTAATACTCATGTTATAGGTCATCAAACAGATGAGACTAATAATATAGTTTATTTATTTGTTACATCTTATAAAGGAACAATTAGAGCTACTTCTACTGATAAATGTGCTATACTACAAGTAAATTTAAATACTTTTGGTATAACTACTTTGGTTGAAGGTTTTTTCTTAAACTTTAGCACTTTGTTTCCTATTCATGCTACTAACTTAGTTGAGGAATTATTATTTTTTACTGACAATAGAAATCAACCAAGAAGAATAAATATAACTACCGCACAACAAACCAATGCTTATACTAAAGAAGCTCAAGTTGCTGTAGCTCAATATTACCCTTACGATCCTATAATTCCAATGCTTAGGCAAACAGCTACTGTTGCTGCTGGTACTGGAAACACAACTACACAAATAACTATAACAGCTGCTAATGCTAATATAAAAGTAGGTGATATAGTAACTCCTAACGATATAACTACGTTAGTAACTGCTCAACCAATACAAAATGTATTACCACAAGTTAAAGTTGTAGAGATTATAAGTACTACTGTATTTAGAGTTTCACCAGCTATTACTCCTGCTGCTTTACCTGCTGGAACATTAATAGATTTTAGTAGAACAAGTATGCGTAATGAAGATTCAGAATATGTTTCTAACTTTTCTATAAACACAGTAGCTCTAGTTAATTCTCAAGGTAGTAATAACGTTAAAATTACCACGGCTAATTTTGGTGGACTTCCTAGAGTGGGTGATTTAGTTAAAAATATAACTATACCAGCAAATGTACCAGCTGATCTTAGAGTGCTTTCTGTTGACGTTGTTTTTCCTGTTCCTTCAAATGGTGCAGAATGGAAGATTACATTTGATAAACAACATGATGGCACAGGTTTTACTGGGTTTGCTATTGGTAACAAAATTGCTATTGGTGCTAATCCAGATTACAATGTAAACTTTAAAGGAGATGCTGAGTGGTTAGATGATAAATTTGTAAGATTTAGTTATAGATTAAGATTTAAAGATAACGAATATTCTTTAATGGCTCCATTTACTCAAATAATGTTTATGCCAAAGCAGTATGGAGAATTTGGCTTAGGTCAATTAACACCTCAAACAGGAGAAAACACAAACTATTATCAAGACGAAATAGACGCGTACACAAGCACTGTTCTTCAGTGGTTTGAAAACGACGTAGATACTATAGATTTAAAAATACCAATACCTACTAATTTAGCGCAACTTAGTTCTGTTTATAACGTAAAACAAATTGACGTATTATATAGAGAGTCTGACGCTGTAGCGGTTAAAGTACTAGATACCCTTGACATAAACACTTTAACATCTAGTCAAATATCTACTATTAATTACAACGATGATTTACATGGTTTAATTGAACAAAATTTTGTAGAGTATAAATATAAATCTAACAAACCATACAAAACACTTCCTGAATCCCAAACTGTTAGAGTTTTTGATAAAGTTCCTATAAAAGCTTTAGGTCAAGAACTAATATCTAATAGAATAGTATATGGTAATTATTTAGAAAAACAAACTCCACCTTCAAGTATTGCCTATAAAACTACATTTACACCTAGAGATGGCCAGTCTTCAGATTACACAACTCAATATCCTTATAGTAGTGTTAAACAAAATAGAACTTATCAAGTTGGTTTTGTATTAGCAGATTATTATGGTAGGCAATCTGATGTTATATTATCTTCTTTTGATAACACAAATGACAGCGAAGGATCTAGCATATATGTTCCTTATAGAAACTCTGGAGATGCAACAAACGCTCAAGTCCTATCTTACGTAGGAACTAATTTAAGCCTTAGTATTGAAGAAGCTATTGGAACAGGTACAGATCCTGGTCAACCAGGTTTGTACAACGAAGAAGGTCAAATTAATAGTTTTACTATAAGCAACATTGGAGGCTCTACTTATGTGCCTGACACTAACTACGTTACAACTAATAGTGGCGACGGAACAGGTTGCGTGGTAAGAGTTACCGCAACAGACGCTAACCCAGGTAGAGTAACTACAGTTGCTTTAATGGTAGGTGGATCTGGTTATGAAGTTGGTGATGTATTAACAATAGCTGGGGGAACAGCAACTATAACAATAACAGCAGTAAACATAGCTAATCCTTTAGGTTGGTATTCTTATAAGGTAGTTGTAAAACAACAAGAGCAAGAATATTATAATGCATACATGCCTGGTTTTGTTAATGGGTTACCTATTAATAATTTACTTTGGAATGGAGTACCTAGAATAGCTAGTCAAAACATAAACCCTGGCTCATCATCAATAGAAACAGAAAGAAATAAAATATTTTTCTCTACAATATTAAGTGACAATATTAATAAAGTGCCTAGAAATTTAACAGAAGTAGGACCAACTGATGAAGAGTATAATAGTGATGAAATACTTTTTATAAGAGTAAACAATCCTAACGCCACAGATACTGCTGGGGTTAGAAATTTACAATATTACCCTGGTACGTTAAATCAAAATGTTTTAAATTTATCAACTGTAAAAGAAAGTGAACTAGCGCCCGTGCCTTTTCAACCATTTTCTATTGGACCAGACATTTCTGCGCTACCTCCTGTTGATGGTGTTGGAGAAGAAGTAATACCAGCTTTTAGTGTATCGCTAGGTTACCAAGGTGATTATGGTTCAACAACTCAATATGTACCTCAACCTTTAACTAGTGGTAAAGGAGTTGTTGTTACAATACCTACAGGTTCTATACCTTGGGGAGATGTTGCAAATGAAGCTTCTTTTTACGCTGCTGATCAAAACCCTTTTATAATGAAAGCCGGTCAAGTTAGCAACTGGGGAAATCCTGTTGGAGCAATCGTTTGTGGTGGAAGTTTGCTTGGTCCAAGTGGTGGTAACAATTATCCTCATGATACTAATTTTGCTAGTGGCATAAGAACTATGCAACCAACATTGTCTGTAGCTGAAACAAAACCAGTGTTTTCTGTATTAGATATATTTTGGGAAACAACTATGTCTGGTAGACTAGAAGATTTAAATTCTGCTATTAATACAAACTACGATGGTATAGTTGCTATAACTGACAACTCTGGTTCTTTTGCTGAAAGCGCTGCTGTTAATACTAGCGTTGGAGATCCTTTTTATTTTATAAACGGTTCAGGTGCTCAAATAACTAACTACTCTAGTATAACTATACCGCCAACAATAACTGGACTAGCAAGACAATCTGCTCCGGGAACACCATTGGTTCCAGGAGACTTTTTTGATATTGTTCAAACTGGAACTGCAGGTCAATATACTTTAAGGTGCAAAAAAACTTTTGTGTTTACAGATACTTCAGAAGCTAATTCAACAGACGTGTATTTAGTTACTATATCTGCTGGTAATGGTTCTTCAACTAATCAAGTTATAGGAGATACTTTAGTAAACGCTATAACATTAGACTTAACTAACGTAGCTCCCATATCTTATAGTGATGCTGATAGAGACACGCCATTACCAACAACTAGCGCATACACTATATCTGTAGACAGTTTAGCTACTACTATAGCAACTTTTTATGGTAGAAACGGAAGCGCTGAAACAAGCAACGATGCTATACAATTGTCTTGGTCACTAGGCACTGTATTACGTAATGACGGTGGTGGAACTAATCCTTTTACTATAAATAGTTTAACAGGTGTGTTAACAGCTTCTGGTTTGGTAAACGACAAACAATACTCAGTTCAAATAATATTAACAGACGCTAACGGAGGCACAGGTTCTATGTCTTTAACTAGAACCATTGCTGTAAACGTAGGAGTTCCATTAGCGCCAAAAGCTATATCCGCTCAAAGACAAAACACAAATCAATTAATAGGCGCGGGAAACAGAGGATCTTGGTATTGGGTTGATCAAACTTCTCCATCAGATAATCCTTCTGGTTATAGTATAATTTATAATGCTCAGACGGTTTATAGAGCTAGCACTACTCCAACTAACACGTGTGAGGCTTGGTTATTTCAAGGTACTATAGAAATTTCAGTAGTGTTTGCCGTGGCTGCAACAGCACAAGTTGGAGATGCTTCGGTTCAATTTCAAATAGAACAAAGAACTTATGATGGAACCAATAGAGGCAGTTGGACTAAAATAGATAGTGTTGTTGAAAATAATTTTAATACTCAAACAGCTACTTCTGGCTTTCAATTATCTTCATTAACAGTGGGTCAAAACACGGCAAGATCAGAAACCTTTATATATAAGTTTGATGTATTAGGAGAATACAGAGTAATAACAAATACGCAAGGATTATTTGGTGATAGAGCTAGTTTTGCTTCTGTTAACGTTAATTTTAAAGATGGCAAGTGTAGAAACAATGCAGGAGCGTATTGTCAAAACAACGGACCATGTAATCCTTCGTAACTAATTATAAAAACAAGTGATAATATATAAGAGATGGCTTTAACTATAGATATAAATTATTTTAACACCTTCATATTGAAGAGAATTTATGCAGATGGTAGTTCTAGTCCACCAAATCCTATGCCTTACGCTGTTAATCAAGGCGCAAGATCTAGCAATTGGTCTACACCTATATTAGCTAACGAAACATACGATTGGTATATAGAGGAATCAAGAATTAGAGGAGGCTATAACAACACCACAGTAGATTTTGGTGTTAAAGCTTATATAGTTGAAGACAACGATTCTCAGCAACGAAGAGGTAATTCTTTAATATATTCAGGTATATACAATTCAAGAACAGGCGTTAACAACACTAATCAGTTTAGTGTAGCAGAAGAAATAACTAGAAGTGTAGATCCAATAGGTGGAACTATACAAAAGCTATTTGCAGAAGACACTAACTTAACTATATTCCAAGAAAGAAAAGTTAATGTATCTTTAATAGATAAAGATGCTATATTTACCGCAGAAGGTGTTGGTCTAACTACAACAGGTAAACAAGTAATAGGGGCAACAACCCCTGTTCCAGGTAACTGGGGTATTGGTACTAATCCAGAATCTTTTGCCACTTACGGATTTACAAAATATTTTGTTGATAAAAATAGAAACGCTGTATTAAAAATAGAGGGAAGTCAAATACAAGAGATATCAAACTCAGGTATGACAGATTTCTTTAGAGATCAGCTTTCAGCGGTTACAGAATCAGGAGCTTTGTTAGGCTCTTATGATGTATATAATCAAAACTACGTGTTGTCAATACAACCAACTGGAAGGTTTATAAATGATCAAACATTTAAAACAATAACATGGGACGAAAGAAACAAAGGCTGGACAAGTTTTTATACTTATAAGCCAGATATAATGTTTAGCGTAAGGTCTCAGTTTTATTCTACAAAACTTATTGGAGCAGTTTCTGGATTATATACCCATTACACTAATGAAGATAGAAATAATTTTTATGGAACCAAAAGTCCTTCATCAGTTCAATTTGTGTTTAACCCAGGACCTAGTCAAATTAAAACTTTTAAAACTATAAATTATGAAGGTAGTAATGGCTGGGAGGTATCATCTTTAGTTTCAGATTCTACAGGTCAAAACGCTTCAGTAACACCAGCTGGTGGTTGGTTAAGTAACTTTGATTCAGCAACTAATACAACTTACACTAAAATATATAGCTATGATGAAGGATTATATTCAGAAGACGGAATAAGCTATAGAGCAGGTTTTGATAGAAAACAAAACAAATACTATGCTGTAATACCTAATAATACTCAAACACCTCAAGCAGGTGAAGTTATATTTGGAAATCAAACAATGGGTATAAAAGCTTATTACGCAACGATAACAATGAAAACAGATACACGAACAAACAACGGCGGACCAAAATCTTTATTTGCGGTAAGCAGTGAATTTATACAGAAATAAAATATGCCATTAGCAACAACATTAGGAGTAGCCTCAAGCGTAATAACCGGAATCATAGGTGGAGCGGCTGCAAAGAAAGCAAAAAGAGCTGCTGCAAAAAAAGCTAAAGCTTTGTCAAGAAAATTAGATTTTTTAGAAAACAATAGACAAGCAATTATAAATCCTTATGAAGGTATAACTGATTTATCTGGTATGTCTATTGATAGATCTGGACAAATGAGCAACGCTTTTAATAATTTATCTGTTGCTACTAAAGCTGCTGAAATGCAAATTGAAGAAGCTGACATTGCTTTAGCAAACACATTAGACACTTTAATGTCTAGTGGTGGTGGAGCTGGTGGTGCAACTGCTTTAGCTCAAGCGGCTTTAAAGTCTAAGAAAAATGTAGCGGCAAGTATAGAATCTCAAGAAAAATCTAACGAAGATAGAAGAGCACAAGGTGAGGCTGATTTAGAAAGAAGACAACTAGCTGAAAAACAAAGAATAGAAGGTATAGCAATGAGCCAAGCAGAAAAAGTTCAACAAGCAGAAGTATCTGGAGCACAGTTTGTGTTTAATGCAACTGAACAAAGAGAAGATGCCAAGATAGATAGAGTAGCTACACAGTTAGATAACGCGCAAGCTCAACTTGCTCAAGCAAGAGCAGATGGAACAGCTGCAATAACAGGAGCTATCGGAGGTATAGCCAATGCGTTTACGCCAAGTTCAGGAACAACAAAAACAACAGAAGAAGGTTAATTATGTCATATAGAAATCCAAAATATATAAATCAATCAGTTCAAGGTTCTTTTGATAAACTTCAAAGCACTATTAACGCTAGCGTTACACAGGCTAAGAAAGTAGAAAAAGATCAAGAGCTTTATGATAAAGCTAAAGAAAGCGCTAGAGTGTTAGCTGGCTCAACACAAAGTCAAGCTACAATAACTAGAAACGCTTCAATGAATACGCAAGGTAATCAAATGACTCGTGGCAAGGTTGGTCAATATTTTGAAGGGTATCCAGCAAGAGCTGCTGAAATAGCTATGGAACTTAGTAAAACTCCTAAACCAGATAACTATGGAGAACTACAATCAGAGTTAGAGTGGATAAATAATTCTCCAGAAACAATGAAAGGTATGTTAACAAATGCTCAAAGTTTTTTAAATATAAAAGACATGAGTGATATTGATCCAAATCAAAACAGTGATATACTTTTAGCATCTCAAGTATTTAATGGAGAATTAGGTTTTACTGAAGAAAATGGATTTACATATGATTTTAAAAGAGGTGAAGGAAATACTATAGAAATGGTTTTTACAGGCCAAGGTTATATACCGCCAATGGTAAATGGTAAAGCAAACACAAACCCTGACGATTTAGTTAGCTTTCCACCTGAAGGTTATTCTATGAATAGTGCTGGTATGGAATCAATGGAGAAACAAAATCAATCGTTAATTGTTAGTACACCTAAAATGAGTCAAAAAGTAAATAGCGCGTTGCAAGGTACTAATATTTTAGCTGGCGCTAAATTTAATGATGATGGTGTTTATATCGGTGGTGGCATATTTAATAAAGATTTACTAGGTGAAGAAATAGAAACAAAAACTTATGAAGGAAAAGACTATGAATTTTTAAGAGTAGATCCTACAAAAGTTGCTGCTGCTATGGAACCTGAACTTCAACAACAAGTAGATTCTTTTATTGGATCAGGTGGTGACAACGGTCAAGCTAGATCAGTATGGAACATGCGTATTGCTAAAGATGCTTCCGCTGTTGTTTTCAACAAAGAACTAGCTCAACAAGCTTTTCCTGATTTAGGAGACGATACAGAAGCATTAAAAGCTGCATGGGAAAAAGGATCTGGAATATGGAGCTATGATAAAGATATTGGAGATGAACAAAGAAAAGTATTTAATGTTATGTATAGAAAATTTATAGTAGATGACGTTGTAGCAACTATGGAAGATGATTCTTTAATTAGTCAAAGATCTAATGCGTTTGGTCAACAATCCACAACACCTAATTTAAATCAACCTACTAGTTAATGGCAACTTATTACGATGATAATAAAAATGAAATAACTTATGAGCAATGGAAAGCTAATAAAGAAAAAAAAGAAGCTGAAAAATTAGAAGCGCAAAACGCTAAAAAAGAAAATGTTTATAAAGGTAATAGAAAACTAGCTAAACAAACTTGGGAATTTTTAACTAAAAAACAAACTGTTAATCAAGATTTTGAGACTTGGTTAAACGGAATAAATAAAAATCCTGAAGGTCAAGCAAATGTTCATAGTTATTTATTAGACCAAGGCGCTATTGATCAAGATTTTACTACATGGAGAAATGGTTTTATAGGAAACGAAGCTTTAACAGAAAAAGAAGCAGGACCAACGTTTTTAGTAAATGGTGAAACATTAGATATTAACGGCGTGCCAGTAAATATACAAGGAAACGCAACAAGAGAAGTAGCTGCTGACTTTGAAGGTGAACTAAAAAACATACAAGCAAAAGTAGATAATCTTAGAGAAAACCCTTTACAAAATTCAGAAACAAAAAAAGCAGATATAGTAGCTACAAATGCTGCTATAAAAGAAATACAAGCTAGCACTCCTTCTATGTTAGAAGTAAAAGATGATTTAGGAGAAATGGGTTACATAACTCCAAGAGGTAGTTTAACAGATCAAGAATCTAAAAACTTTAGCAGTGAGTTAAAACAAAAAATGTTAGACTTAGGTTTTGGGATTGATGAGTCTACAAACGAATTTATTAATGAAGAAAATGTTGAATGGAACTATGATAGTAATTTAAGTGAAAAAGAAAACGAAGATCTTAAAAAAATTATAGAACAATTAAAAGGAAAAGATGGAGCTCTTGCTAATTTTTTAACTACAAAATTTCAAAAAGAATTAAGCGCGCCAGTTATTAAAGAAAGAGAAGAGCTGCTTGAAAAATATAATAATGGAGAAGTAGAGCTTACAACAAAAGAACTAGCTTCAATATTTAAGCCTACCCAAGGTTTTAGAGATTATTTAGAAACCTTTGCACCTAAAGATTTAGATTACTCTAAAGGAGACGTAGATGTTATTGAAGATATTTATATGCCCACGATCAACGGAGCTATAGAAGCAGACCCTAGGTTTAAATCAATTCAACAAGATATAACAAACAACATTCAAAAAGAAAGCCAAAGCAAAATGGCTGAGTTAGCTCAAGAGTTTGTAGATTTTAACAATCCTACTCAAGCAGAAATTGAAAGAGCTCAAGATGAATTTACTGATTGGTATAATAAAGAATACCAAACTCAAATGAAAAACAATAAAGTAGCAGGTAATTTATATCAAGAGTATGGTGTTGCTGCAGATGATTTTTTTAAAGATCAAGACTTTATTAGTAAAAGAAGAAATGACACTACTGGTATAATGGATTTTATTGATAATTTAAAAGCTCCATATTTAGACGAACGAACTGGTAGAAAAAAACAAGGTGCAGAACCTGATTGGAAATATGCTACAGGTCAATTTCTAGAAAGCATCGTAAAACATGCTGTAGATATAAATGATAAAGATAAAGATGGTTTTGACTTTAAAGACGTAGGTTTAGGTTCTGGTTTAAAATCTGTAAAAAACCAAATAGAAATAGGCATAAACCAAATATCAGCTACGGCAAGAAAAAAAATAGTAGAAGAACTTGATGTTAATTTTAAAGACGGTACTTTAAATAGAGACATGACGCTTAGCGAAGCTAGAAAAATATTAGGTGAAGATTCAATATTAGAAGATAGGTTAGAATTTTTTGGAGCAGATATGATTTATAATCCTGAGTTTAATCTTGGTGAATATTATGATATAAAAAAAGATAGAAATACAAACATGCAAGAAGCTCTTGCGGATGACATTAAATCAATGATGTACGCTGACAAAAGACAAACCATGTTTAGCGAAATGGAAATAGAAGGTGATTTTAATGTGTTTGATGCCGTAACGCAATTAGATTTGGACAAGGTTAGCTTAACTGGTTTTATTAGTAGAGCGGCTCAGGGAGTTGAACAAGTTCAAAACTTTTTACCATCAATCTTATCGACTGGTTTATATACAACTTCGGCTGCGCTTGCTTTAGCTCCAGAACCAACAGGAGTTACAAAAGCTTTAGCAGCGACTACGCTTAAAGCTGCCATTACTGTTAGTGCTATTGGTGCTTTAGTTGAAGGTAGTCAGACTTATGGATCTGTATTCATGGAAGGTTTAAAAAAACAAATGGATGAGGAGTATGGAGAAGGTGGTTACGATGCAACAGAGTATTTAGAAGCGTTAACAGACCCTAAGTATCAACAAAATTTATCTCCGGTATTAACAGGTTTAGGAGTTGGCGCTGTTTCTTTTGGAGTAGACGCTATTGTTGGTAAAATAGGAGGTAGTATTGCAACAAGAGTAGCTGCTAGTGGAATAGGTAAAAAAATGATGGCTAACACATTATCAAACTTTATACTTACAAAAGCTATACCACCATTAGCTACGTTAGGAGTAGCTCCTTATCAAGAATACTTAGAAGAAGGATTTCAAAGTTATATTGAACAAGTAGGTCAAAACTTTATAGCAAAACCAGGCGAAGAAATAGATAGTCCATTTACTAAAAACATAGACTTTGATCAAATTAGAAAAGAAGCTGAAATGGGTAAGGCAATGGGTGAATTATTTGGTTTAGGTGGATTAAACTCCGTGTCTAAATCTAATAAAAGCTATACCGATCAAGCTGAAACTATCGCTGCAAACATAGACATGAGTCCTAACTCACCTACGTTTGCCGCTGGCAATAAAGCTTTTGATGATTTACTTAATAAAATAAACAACGACAAAAACTTAAACCCTATAGAAAAAGTGGCTCAAGTTCAAGAGCTTTCTGATATAAGAAAAGCAGCTATAAAATCGCCAGCTAATCTTTCAGATAAAGATAGAGCGGAGCTAACTAGGCTGCTTAAACAAAAATATAATTTAGACAGAACAATAAAGCAAGTTGATGATACTGATATTTCAGCTCAAGATATAGTTAAAAGAAAAGAAATTTCCGCGGCTATACAACTTTTAATGCAAAATTCAAAAAAGCCTCCAACACCTCCTAGCGCGGCAGGCGTAACAAATATTGATCCTAAGTCTCAAAGAGTTGGGCCTAAAAAAGGTGGTGGTTTTGAAATACTTAATTATTCTTCTCCTGATTATGTTGTAGCTCCAGATAGCATGCAAGACGTTGTTAACGCTGAAGCTGTATTAAATAAAGTTGATAATGATTCTTATAGTAAAACAAATAAACTATTAGCAGATGAAGATTTTGACATTGAAAACTCATTAGATCAAAGAAGAGCTATACAAGAAGCTGGTGGTATTATAGAGGCTACAACTAAAAGATTATGGAGACAAGGAAGTTTATTAAAAAGAGATGAATTTAAAAAAGCTTTAGAAACTGAATACTTACGATCTTTGATAGAGTACGATGCTGATAGAGATTTAGGTGACAATGCTGGTAAATCTATTTCTAATAAATTCAATTTAAGAGCAGGTAAAATTGCTAAAGAAAATTTAGGAAAAGGTGAATCTGCTAGTTTAGATTCTGAACAAGCTAGACAAATAGCAGACACAACAGAGCAAAAAGACTTTGACGAAATACAAACCCAAGAAAGCAAACAAAGAGAAAAAGTTTACGCTTCTCAAACAGATCAAATTGCTAATTTAGATACTGCAGAAACTAAAGCTATTATAAAAGACGAAGTATCTAAAGATATACTATTAGGCACAAGCAAAGGAATTAACGCGGCTGATTCGTCTAAAAATATAACTAATCAATCTAAGAAAGAATATTTTAAAAGACTTAGAAAAGATATTGGAACTTTTTCTAGTCAAAAATACAAAGACTTTGTAA
>UEXM01002312.1_pt1 | contig 13839 bp, 13 predicted proteins | sample 1796661 | NCBI WGS metagenome assembly UEXM01 (sample SAMEA4772469, study PRJEB27181) | metagenome | reverse complement strand
CGCCCGCAGGGCACCGTCGCCGACCGCTGGCCGCAAACGCGGCCGGATCGGTCCGCCGGTGAGCCCCTGCTGGGGGCCATGAAGCTGTCGGCCCCCACGGACCAGATTACTGTCAGCGGCTACAGTGACCGCCACTGGCAACAGCCGGTCACCCTGCCCACCAACAGCAACCACCCGGGCACCGCCAGCCTGTGGGCCCGCCGCAAGATCGCCGACCTGATGGACCGCATCACCCTGGGCGCCCCGGAAACGGATATCGCCCCTCTGATCACCCAGGTGGCCCTGCGCCATCAACTGGTCAGCCGCTACACCAGCTTTATCGCCGTGGAAGAAACCGTCTCCCGCCCGGCCCATGAACCCCTGCTGCACGACACCGTCCGCAATCAGGCACCCCATGGCACTCAACAAAATACCGCCTGGCCCGGCACCGCCACCCCGGCGCCCCTGTTATGGCGGCTGGCCGGCGCGCTGCTGATCGTCTGCCTGCTGCTCTGGCTGCGCCAGCGGAGGCTGAACCATGGCACGGCTTGAACGAGGGTTGCTGGCATTGAGTCTGGCCGCCCTGCTGGGGCTGGCAGGCTGGGCCAGCTGGCTGGACGGCAAGGCCTGGCTGGCCCAGCACCTGATCGCCCACGCCTGGCAAACTACGCTTGAGCAAGGCACCCCACAGCGCCCCTGGCCCTGGGCGGACACCTGGCCAGTGGCGCGGCTCACCACACCCGCCGGCATAACCCTCTATGTGCTGGAAAGCACTAGCGGCGAAGCCCTGGCCTTCGGCCCCGGTCGACTGGCCGGCGGCATCGGCAGCGACCAGGCCCTCACCCTGGCCGGCCACCGCGACACCCACTTTGCCTTTCTGGAAACCCTGAACACCGGCGACCCACTCACCGTGCAATTTGCCGACGGCTCACAGCAGCGCTTTCAGGTCACCGCGCAGCAGGTCATCAACAGCCAGCAGCACCCCCTGCATATCCCCCGTGACAACCAGCAGCTACTGCTGATTACCTGCTATCCCTTCGACGCCATCACCCCCGGCGGCCCCTTACGCTACGTCGTAGCCGCTCACGCTTACCCTGATGAAACGCAGCGAGACGGAGCAACGAACCAAGGTCACTCCAAAGGGTGAAGGCAGCAAATAACGTGAATGGCGGCGCGATCCCAGTCTCATACAGACCTTTTGCCTGGGCAGCACTTTCAGAAGACTCAACCGGATCCCGTTGGAACGTTGCTTGAAAAGCGCCAACGGACAATCAGAAAAAATGCGGAAATTAAGTAATCGGAGACCAGCCTTTAACCTTTATATTCACTGCATAACGCAACTTTGGCGCTGGCAAGATAAGCGCAGAACGCCTCAACGTCATCGTTGGCATAGGTACTGGAAATCAGCTCACTGGGAATCAACCCCTCATCCCAGCGGGTCGCGATCATTCTGTGGGTCTTGTCTTCCTCATCGCCGGGGTAAATTTTCACCTCGGCAGTTGTCTGATGAATGTAAAGGTCCCGCAGCGCTCTGGAGCAGCGAAACTGCTCGGCTTCCTCATCAGCACTGCATGCATAGCCCGCTTCGGAGAAAAATGTATCTGCTACGGAGAAGAGGCGATCAGCGCTCAGATTCTCTGCTTCCTGTGTAGAAATGGTCCTGGGGATATCACCGGTCACATTTGTGCAGCCGACGAGCACAGCCAAAATAAGGGGAAGTAACGCAGGCTTCATCATTTCGGGCAATTCTCTCTTTTTCACGTCGCAGCCTTAGTTAAGATGTTTTCTGTCGCGGTTCAAAATTGATACCAGGAGGCCTACCGAAAGCGAACATGCTTGGCCACTTTGTTTTTAAGAAGCCGGATAAGAACAGGGTCCATCTGATCGTAATTGTCAGGTATATCCAAGCATACCAGCTTCTTGCCTTTGAGAAGCTCTTTGAACTTCTTTGATACCTTATTTCTATGAGATTCCTCCATAACGAAGACAACGTCCGCCCACTCGATGAGGTCTCCACTTACCGTAGTCTCGGCATCGGCATTTGTGCCAGCACCAATTGCATTAACGCCCTCATACTTAGAAAAGACCTCTTCTCCGGTAGGGCTTCGCAAGCGGTTCTCACTACATACAAAAAGTAGATTCATCGTCATTTAAACCACCACATAATGCCGCAATAACCGGCGCGAGATACGAGCGTCCCGCGCCGCAGGCGCGTAGTTAATTGCCTTGTTATGATTTTTTTCTACTTTCCCAATCATCCCAGTACTTATTGCAAGCGTCTACCAGCTCTTGATATGTTACTGCCTCGCCAGAATCTAGCTGGAACTCAACATCTTTATAAAGAACGTCAAGTTCACCTGTTGAGCATATGATATGAGCAATATCGCCTTGCTGTTCAATGCTTAGAATTTCAGGTTCTTCTAACTGAATTTCTTTGAGATCTTTAGTCCGAATTTCAGTTTCCCAATTATAAAACTCTATTGATTCACACCCTGTTATTCGAGCGACGAACGAATCACCTTGACACGGAAACATATTACGAAGATATTCAATTTCAATACGAAACGATATGTTTGGGAAAGCACCGCTTATTTCAACGATACTTCCGTCGTGAAATACCCCAAATATGTCAACATTCTCTCTCATGCTAGTGACTCATAACGCTGCCGAGACGTGCTTTTCGCGTGCTTGGCCTTGTTCTGTATGCTCAATGCGTTGCCATATACCATGAGTACGAAACAGCATCCCTAAATTGCAAACCAATGTCCTGACTAGATGTTTTTATACCTAACGACAAAGGAACCTTATCCGGAAAGCCAACCCATGCATGCTTTCCAGGAGGAATGCTGAGTTCTGCATTATCAAGATCTTCTAGCGTGCTGGCGTCGTTATCAGGGTACCTTTGGAAAGCAACTTTGATCATATTACTCGAATCAGTAATAAAAACTGGTTCGGAACCGCTATTCGTAAGCTTTATCCATCGATATGGTTTTATTATCTCATAGCCATCAACGGGATAAAGAGGAATGAGAACCCCCTTCGCTATAACTTTTGAATGATGGTCTATTGAGCAGACTGAGAGAACGACATCTTCTGATGAAATGAGAACCTCATTTTCGGCGCCGAATTTGATCGAATTATCGAAGTAACCACACGCAGAGTCAGACCGCTTCCCATCTTGGCCCAACACAATCAAATGAGTTCCCCTAGATAGAGAGCAACCAGCGAGAAAAGCCAAAATGAGAATTACGGTTAGCATTTTCATATTGATACAGAACGCCCGGCGCAGCGGGCAAATTGGAGCGAGGAACGAGCGTAAATTTGATCCCACTGGCGCCGCTTGTTATGCATTCCTTAACGCGCCAGTAAATACTGCGACGCCAAATGCAATTACGCCAGCCAACGCGAAAGCATACAAAAACCATACCCCGGCTCTATTTAACGATTGCGACACTGCGTCCTTCGCCTGTCGCTCTAACTCTTTCATCTCTTCTTCTGTTAGAGGGTTCTCCACCTTATGCCTCTTCGAACGCATCAGAGAAAATGCATCCTCATGCTGCGAACTCAAAACCACCCATACCTCGGATGTAAAGGCTCCAGTTTTAGCACTAGATAGTGCCCGTGACTGCCTAGATGAGACATGGGTAAGAATCCCCTTCCTACGCATCTTCTCTGAGAAACTCTCGGCATCCACCTCGCTGTAGTATCTTCGCAGTAGCTTCAACCCTTCTCCCCTGCATAACGCCAAGCACAGCGGCGCGAGCTTGCGAGCGTCCGGCGCCCGCCAGGGCGCGAACTGCTGCTTATGGCTAGGCGCTGGAGTGCGGAAGCGCTACGGGACATAAATGAGCCCTACCGTAAACTTTGGATTACCACTCAACTCAACCATACGACCTGTCAGAACTAGATCACTAGCCCCCTCACCTTCAGTATATAGATCAATCAAAACATCCCAGTACGGCCCAATCCATTGGGCACAAGACGTACCCCAGGTTTCTTCTGAGAGCTCCACAAGCGCTTCGCCATAATCCCGGACATACTGTCGATTCTGTAAGGCAATGTCGGGATCAATAGGCTCAATTCCAGATACTCCCTGAGACAGCTCGAAATCTCCTTTGGCAAATGCCTTTACGACCTCTCGAAAGATTGGCCGCCAGCTGCTAGCAATCGGGTGAGCTGAATTTTCATCTTTAATCGCTAGTGGCTCAGTATTCATGCTTTTCGATCGCCTAACGCCTGCCTCAGCTGCCGAAGGTCAGCTTGCAGGCACTTGCTATGTTGTGACTATTCGCCATCTCTAAGCCTTGCTCTTGCTGCAGAGATGATTTCCACCCAACGCCCTGAAAAAGGCTCGGCTAGAACCTTTTCGAGGGAGCAGGTTAAATTCCAGAGAGCTCTTTCTTCTGCTTGATCTTGGATTTCAAGAACGTCTTGGCTTCAGAATCTAGATAAGAACTCAAAAAGAACCAACGCTTCATCTTTCGTAAGCCCAATGCTGACGTCTTCCATATTTCCCCTCAAACAACATAACGCCTCAATAACCGGCGCAGCTTTGCTGCGTCCGGCGCCATAGGCGCGTAGTTAATTGATTTGTTAGAGAGTAACTTAGTACTGCCTACCAACATATTCACCACATTCAGGGCAGTGGGCGTGGGCGGGCTCAACTACGTGTAAGTTTTTGCATCGCCGGATAGTGTCGCTTTGAGATACGCTAACGTAAGAGCGCAGTATTGCGAACGCTGCAAAATAGAAAATTAGCCAATGGCCTGAAAAGCCCCTAACAGTACTTGCTTCATTCTCTCCATCACCGGCTGAAACAAAAAATGCAAAAAAGCTAAGAAAAGCATAACCAAAGAGGCCATAGAGCGCGTATCGCATCCATTTTGGGCAACCCCGAAGAGCAGCTTTCCACATGTCTTTTTGTGGGAAGTCTTTAGATAATTTCATGGAAGCTAGAACCGCAGGGAACCAAACAACGAAAATACCAACATGCAATGGCCAAGGGCTGATCCCGAAAGGACGCTCAATGCCCGCATACCCTGCAATATGTGCCGCCAAGCTCGCGATGAAGCCCAATAGCGCCAGTAAGGAAAATACGTTTACTAAACCCACCATGTTTAATTTTCTCTCTAACGCTGCGAGCAGCGGCCGAAGGTCCGCTGCCTTGCCTGGTTAAGTGGCGACACACCGACACCACTACTGGCACGGTGTGAGCCTGCGAACCAGACTAAATTTATGGCACCCGCAAGAACGCAGACTTTGCAGCTACCCCCAACTTGGATTGTGGCCGCCCGCAACGAACGGAAAAGCCCAGCCACAACCACCTTACCCAACGATGGCACCAGGAACGAAGCTGCCGGATATGTAGCCCAGCACGGAGCCTGATGCTGCGGTGCCAACTACTGGCACCGATTTATGACCTAGCTCCGCCTTTCGATGAATAGAAAAGGCAGAGCCATTTAACAGCGTATTAGGACGAACGAATCGACTTAACTCAATTCGACATAATTATTTTTGGCTTATCGCATTGGCCACGAATAATTTGATATTGGTTAGTGACTTACCACTAGGTTGAGAATCTATCCCAACTGACAAATCGCGAACGTTCGACATAATGCCAGTACGAGCGTGCTTTTTGGTAACGTACTCCCCCTCTGCAAATCCACTTTATATCAACCAGTTAGCATTTTCTGTAAGCCATATCTTACAAGCCAGGAAGGCCCATCTGTTGAGCACGGGGATTTTGAAGGAGTGAGCCCTGTGGATTGAGGTTCGCCATGCGAGCATAGCTCCTACGGGGTAAGGATCGGGGGCATAAAAAAAACGCGGCCGTAGCCGCGTTTTTTTGATGCTGAAATCCTGAGGATTTATCGCCCGATAATGTCCCGGGAGATGATTTCCTTCATGATTTCGCTGGTGCCGCCGTAGATGCGCTGGATGCGGGCATCTACGTAGTCGCGGGAGATGGGGTATTCCTGCATGTAGCCGTAGCCACCGAACAGTTGCAGACATTTGTCGGCTACCACGCCTTGCAGCTCGGTGGTGGTGAGCTTGGCGATGGAGGCGTTGGTGGCGGTGAGTTCGTTGCGGTCGTACTGGTCGATGCACTGCTCGCCGTAGGCGCGGTTAACCACCACCTGGGCGTGCAGGTCTGCCAACACGAAGCGGGTGTTCTGCAGGCTGGAGATCGGCTTGCCGAAGGCCTGGCGCTCTTTGGTGTATTCGATGGTGCGCTCGATCATGCCTTCGCAGGCAGCGATGGCGCCCAGGGCCAGGATCAGGCGTTCGCGGGGCAGTTCGTTCATCAGGTTGGCGAAGCCTTTGCCTTCACCGCCGAGAATCTGGTCGGCCCCAACTTTTACGTCCTCGAAGAAAAGCTCGGAAGTGTCAGCGGCGTGATGGCCCATTTTTTCCAGGTTACGACCGCGGGCGAAGCCCGGCAGGGAGCAGTCCACGGTGAACAGGGTCATGCCTTTGGAGCCGGCGTTGGGATCTGTCTTGGTGGCGAGCACAATGACGTCGCAGTGCTGACCATTGGTGATGAAGGTTTTCTGGCCGCTGATCTTGTAGCCGTCGCCATCTTTGTCGGCACGGGTTTTCATGCCCTGCAGGTCGGAACCGGCGCCTGGCTCGGTCATGCCGATAGCACCCACGGCTTCACCGCTGACCATTTTCGGCAGCCAGGTCTGTTTCTGCTCTTCCGTGCCCAGGTGCAGGATGTAGGGGGCGACGATGTCGGAGTGCACGGAGACGTTGGAGGCCAGGGCACCGTAACCGGCGCGGGAGGCTTCTTCCACGATCACCGCAGACAAGCGGAAGTTGGCGCCGAAGCCTCCGTACTCTTCCGGCACGTCCACGCACAACAGGCCATTCTCGCCCAGCTTGTTCCACAGCTCACGGGGGAACATCTCGGCTTTTTCCCACTGGTCGTAGTGAGGGGCCACTTCGTTTTCGAGGAATTTTTTGACGTTGTCGCGGAACAGTTCGATTTCGTTTTGATCAAGCATTTCAGACAGTCCTGTTGGTCAACGGCGCCGCCCCGGGCAGGGGGCCAGCGAAACTATGGCCAACATTCTAGCGGCACGGTGTGAAGGCAACATCATCCGCGAGTGACTGTCCGGTCCGCTGTATACCGTTTTCCCGGGCGCTAACGTCGCGTCGCGCCTTTCTAAGGACACTCCTGCAACGGACTTTCCCGCCGCAGGAGCGATGGGTTAGGTCAGATCGGCTCGATGCGGATCTCGGCCTTGAGGGAATTGGCCACAAAACAGTTGCGGTGGGCACTGGCGTGAAGCTTGTCCATCGCAGCGGCATCCGGTGCCTGGCCATCATCGAACACCACCCGCGGGCGCAGCACGATGCGGGTGATGGCCAAGTGCCCATCGCCGGCCTTTTCCACAGTGCCGACAGGCTGGTCGATGTAACTGAGCACCTTGAGGCCCTGCTTGGCCGCAATCGACAGGAAGGTGAGCATGTGACAGCTGGAGGTGGCGGCAATGACCGCCTCGTCCGGGTTCACCCGGTTTCCGCAGCCGAAGTATTCCGGTGAGGCCGAGGCCTGCACCACTTCGCCACCGGCGAAGGTCCACTCGTGTTCCCGGTTGAAGTGTTCGTAATCGAACGACGCGCCCGGCTTGAGATGCCAGGCAACCGTTGCACCGTATTCACTCATGATTCGCTCCCTCTGTTGCATCACGGTTTTCTGTTCTCCTGCTTTAACCATGATCCCAGCCAATCGCTAATGCAACATTGTCACGGATCAAATCTCCGGCTTCGGCGATAACAGGCAACGCTCCACCTGATCCAGCACGCGGTTGCTGTACAACAGGGCGCAGTGACCCAGATACGGCACGTTGATGTTGGCTTCCGCCCCCTCCAGAACAGCGGTGGACACTGGCAATACAAAGTTGTCCAGGTTGGAGTAGATGGAGAAGAAACGGGCGCCGCCGGGGCAACCGCCACCTTCCGCCAGTTCCTGCACAAAGGGGCTCTGGTAGCGCATCTGCGCTGCTGAGCCCTGGGCCGGGAACAGGCCGGCGATGCGCGAGCCGTAGTGAGGGCTGCCCAGGGTGATTACCCGGTCGATCTTGCCGGCCAGGCCCAGGTTTTTCAGGGCGTAACGGGTCAGCGGGCCACCCATGGAATGGCAGACGATATGGGCTTTTTTCGCGCCGGTGGAAGCGAGGATACGCTCCACATGATCGTTGACCTGCTGAGCCAGTTTGCGGGCGTTGATGTGCGGCGGGGTGTAGCTCACTGAATACACATTGCCCCAGCCGCGCCATTTCAGCCGCCACTGCATGAACAGGAAGTTGGCGCTGTTGCCGCCGTAGCCGTGCACCAGAATCACTGGCGTTTCCCCGTGGTGGCGGCTGCGCACCGGTGAGGCATCGTGAATCAGCCGCAGCGGGTAGCTGAATACCAGCACGGTAAGGCTGGCGGCTTCCTTGATGATGCCCACCACGGTGGGCAACAGACGCAGCGGCTGCTCACCGGGCAGCTGCGCCTGTTCGGGAAAGCTGCGACGGTCGTAGAACCAGCACATATAGAACAGCAGGGTGATGGACACTGTGGTGAGTACCGCCAGCGCCAGAAGAAAAATGATCAAACCCATCCCGTAATTACTCCGTTGTTGTTTTTACCGACGCTAGGCCAGTGCCGGGGCGGATGAAGCGGCGCTGGTATGACTGTCAGACAAGGTGTGAAGAGAATTCACAATTGGCCGCGTCCTTACCTGTTGGAGCTTTGTCTGGCTAGGAAAGCAGCCCCTGCTCTTGCAGCCAGGTCGTACAGTGCGCCACCGCCTCGCCCAGCTTTTCGTTCTGGCCAAAGTAATAGTGGTTGGCACCGGCCACCTCACGCAGGGTGGCCTGACCTGATTGGAACCCGTCGAAGAGCCGACGGGTATGGCTGGGGGTGCAGGCATTGTCTGCGGTATTACCAATCACCAGGGCGGGCACGCGGATGCGCCCGGCGCAGGCCGGGCCGTTGGCGTGGGAATCGTCATAGCTCCACTGGCTCAGCCAGCCGCGCAGAGTGTTGAAACGAGCCAGGCCCACCGGGCCGTTGTTGACGGTTTTCGGGTCGCCCAGATAACAGGTGCCGGGGGTACGCTCGTTAGGGTCCTGCTGCGGGTCCAGCCAGCGCACATCGCACATGGTGCGGTGAACGATAAAGCCGAACTCCTCGTTGGACAGACCGCGTGCGCCAAAATCCGCCAGCTTGCGCTTCACCCAGTCGGTGATGCGCCGGTTGCGATCAATCTGCGCCTGGCGGAAACGGGCCACAAAATCCTCGCTGTAGGGCGGCTGGTTGGGGCAGTCTGGATGGTAGATATCCAGGTCCCGGTCCCGCTGCTCCGGGTTGTTCTCATCCAGCACGGACGGATCCAGCCATTCGGTCATGGTGATGGCCCGGGACACATGGGCGGCCAGCAGCATGATGCCGTCGGCGGGAATCAGTTTCTGTGCGGTCAGGTCGTAGGGGTCACCGGCCGGGGTCTCGGTGATCTGCGGGTCTTCCGCTTCCGCCTGGTAGAGCAGACTCAGGGAGCCGCCGCCGGACCAGCCCGCCAGCACCACCTTTTCAAAGCCCAGCCGCTCTTTGGCATCGCGCACGCAGGCGCCCAGATCCGCCACCACCTTTTCCATCAGCAGGGCACTGTCCGCACCCCGGTAGCGGCTGTTGCAATAGATCACCGACAACCCCGCTTTCGCCAGCGCCGATACCATGGGCAGGTAGGCGCCGCCGCCCACCGGATGCATGAAGATCACCACGGTGTTACCCGGGCCGCTTTTCGGGGTAAGCAAATGGGACTCCAGCGCCACCATATCCATGGGGCCGGCGTAGGTATCCTTGAAAGGGGATGGTTCGGTGAAGGTCACCAGATAGGGGGTGCGGTCATAGTGCTGGCTCATTGCAGCGCGTCCTTGTTGCTGGAGCCCTTCAGTTTTGAAAAGTCCGTCTTGCTCATGTCGATACCGCGCAGGTCCAGGGCGTCGGCACCGAAGGTCTGCTCTTTCAGGGCTCGGGTCTTTTCGGTCCAGGCCTGGAGCACGCGGTGGGCATTGGCCGCGTCTTCCGCCACTACCGCCTCATAGCTGGCATCCTTGATGGTGATTTCCAGCGGGATGCCGTTGGGGTCGAAGAAATAGATGGAGTGGATGAAGTCGTGGTCGATGGGCCCAAAGCAGGGGCGGCCAGCCTGATTGATGCGGCGGCGCCAGTTTTTCAGTTCTTCCCGGGTGTCCACTTCAAAGGCCAGGTGCAGGTCGAAGGCGCTGCGCGGGCGGAACAGTTTTTCGTCGGCGCCTTCCGGGGCATCGAAGAAGGCGATGAAGTTGTCGTCACCCATCTTGAAGAACAGGTGCATGTAGTCGATCTTGCGCCCGGTGCCCGGTTCTTCATCGAAGACCATGGCCAGGGTCAGCGGCAGACCCAGCACATCCTCGTAAAACCAGCGGGTCTGCTCCGCATCGCGGCAGCGGTAGGCGCTGTGGTGCACATGCTTGAGCATGGCGCAATCCGGCAGGCTGCTCATGGTTGGCTCCCGATTGTTGTTTGTATTCGGGGGCCATTGTTGCCACAGGCTTGCCGGGAACTGAAAACCGAAACCACCAAGAACCTGTCAGTTCTGGCCACTCGCGCCAGACCGGCGACGATGGCAAACTGTCCGCCCCTTAATTGGCAGCACGGCAACGCAAATGGCAGACCAGGCAATCATCAACGAAGTAGGGCTCCGCGACGGCCTGCAAAACCAACCGGTGACCGTGGACACGGACACCAAGGCCCGGCTGGCCCGGTTGCTGGTGGATGCCGGTATGCGCTATCTGGAACCGGTGAGCTTCGTCAGCCCCAAGGCCATTCCGCAGATGGCCGACGCCACCGCGCTGACCCCCCTGCTGCCGCAGGGTGACGATCTCCATTACACCGCCCTGATCCCCAACCTGAAGGGCTACCAGCTTGCCAAAGAAGCAGGCTACCCCACGGTGGCGCTGGTGCTGTCCACCACGGATTCCTTCAACGAACGCAACCTGCGCATGAGCCTGGAGCAGGCGGCACAGAGCTGCGAGGCGATTATTGCGGCGGCCAGGAAAGACGGCATTGCCACCCGCACCTATATCTCCGGCGCTTTCGCCTGCCCCTACGACGGCCCGGTGCCGGTGAGCCTGCCCCGGCAGCTGGCCGAGCGCATGTTTGCTGCCGGCAGTGACGAGGTGGCCATTGCCGACACCATCGGCGCCGGCAACCCGCAGCAGATGAAAGCCATCATGGCGCCGCTGATTCGCGACTTCGGGGCCGAACGGTTCTATGTGCATCTGCACGACACCCGCGGGCTGGCCGCTGCCATGGCCTGGGAAGCCGCGGATCTGGGGGTAAGGAAATTCGATGCCTCGGTGGGCGGCCTGGGCGGTTGCCCCTTCGCGCCAGGTGCCACCGGCAATATGGCCACGGAAGACCTGGTCTACCTGCTGGAAAGCTGCGGCCTGGATACCGGCATCAATATTGAAGCCCTGCGCGAGGCCGTGACACTGGCCGCCGACGCCACCCAACGCCCGCTGGGCGGGCGCATTCTCGACTGGATGGCCTCCCAGGAAAAACAAGGCAAGACGCCCTGCCTGTGGTGACCGGTGTTTTGCTGTTAAACTGAACGATCACTCAGCAAACAGCCCATCCCATGCGCTACTCCGCCAGCCACAAGGCCGAAATTCGCCAGAAACTGATCGCCGCCGCCGGCGCCCTGTGCAAGGAACAGGGCTTCGGCGTCACTGGCGTGGATGCGCTGATGGCCACCGTGGGCCTGTCCGGCGGCGCCTTCTACGGTCACTTCAAGACCAAGGGCGATCTGCTGGAAGCCATCATCGACAATGAGCTGACCCGCACCCGGGAACGCTTCGTCAACGACACGGAGCCGGGCAGCAAGCCTGACACCCGCACGCTGGTCAGGGGTTATCTGAGCCGTGCCCATCTGGATCACCCCTCTGCCGGCTGCGCCCTGCCCAGCCTCAGCAACGAGGTGGCCCGGGCCGACGACACGGTGAAGCAGACCTTCGAAACACAGTTGCTGGACATCCACGTCCTGCTCAGCGACAGCCTGTCAGACCCCCAGCGCGCCTGGTCCATCCTTGCCATGGTGGTCGGCGCCATCAGCCTGGCCCGGGCCATGCACTCCCCGGATCAACAGCAACAGCTGCTGGACGCCTGCATCGACCAGGCCCTGGCGACCCTCGACTGAACGACTGCCCGGCCATCCACCGACGGCGCTGACGTCACTGGTTGTGATCAGCCCTTTAATATACGATCGTTTATCTAACGATCATTTAGACAGCAAGGACGACCGTCATGGCCCGCACCGACACCACCGCCTGCATCCTCTGCTCCCGTAACTGTGGCCTGAGCGTGGAGATCGAAGATAACCAGTTCAAGAAGATCAAGGGCGATAAAGATCACCCCTTTACCCAGGGCTATATCTGCCAGAAGGCGGCGCGGCTGGAACATTACCAGAACCATGACGACCGCCTGACCACCCCCTTGCAGCGCCAGAGTGACGGCTCTTTCAAACCGGTGAGCTGGGACGAGGCCCTGGACGATATCGCCCAGCGGCTGGTGGCAATTCGCGACCAGCACGGTGGCAATGCCTTTGCCTTTCTTGGCGGTGGCGGCCAGGGCAACCACCTGGGCGGCGCCTACAGCCAGCAACTACTGGCGGCCATGAAGAGCTACTTCAGCTACAACTCCCTGGGCCAGGAAAAGACCGGGGATTTCTGGGTCAACGGTCGCCTGTTCGGCAAGCAGTATTGCCACACCACCGAGGATGTGGAGCACGCCGACTATGTGCTGTTTATCGGCACCAACCCCTTCCAGGCCCACGGCATCCCCAATGCCCGCGACACCCTCAAGCACATCAAGAAAGACCCCAACCGCACCATGGTGGTGGTAGACCCGCGCCGCACCGAAACCGCCAAGATGGCGGATTTCCACCTGCAACTGCGACCGGGCAGCGACGCTTACCTGATGAGCGCCATGCTGGCGGTCATCGTTACCGAAAACCTGCACGACCGGGACTTTCTGAGCAAACACTGCCGCGGCTTCGAGCAGGTGGAACAGGCCCTGCGTGCCATCCCCATTGCCGACTACGCGGCCCGCGCCGATGTGCCGCTGGCAACGCTGCAGCAGGTGGCGCGGGGCTTTGCCAGTGCCGACAGCGCCTGTGTGCGCATCGACCTAGGCATCCAGCAGACCCTCAATACCACCCTGAACGGCTACCTGGAAAAGCTGCTCTATCTGGTCACCGGCAACTTCGGCAAGCAAGGCGGCAACAACCTGCACACCATGCTGCTGCCGATCCTCACCCACACCGACGAGCGCAAGCCCAAGTACAAACGTACCGCTCACCACAAGATGTTCCCCATCGCCGGTATCTACCCGCCCAATATCCTGCCGGACGAAATCCTTCATGACGGCGAAGACCGGGTGCGCGCGGTGTTCGTGGACAGCTCCAACCCGCTGGTGACCTGGGCTGATACCCGCGCCTATGAGAAGGCGTTTGCCTCACTGGAACTGTCGGTGGTGATCGACGTGACCCTCACCGAAACCGCCCGCGCCGCCGACTATGTATTGCCTGCCTCGTCCCAGTTCGAGAAGTGGGAAGCCACCGGCTTCAATCTGGAATTTCCGGTCAATGGCTTCCACCTGCGCCACCCCCTGTTCCCGCCGAAGGAAGGCACCCTGCCGGAGCCGGAAATCTATACCCGGTTGCTGGAAAAGATGGGCGTGCTGCCCAGCCATTTCCCGAAACTGGAACGGCTGGCCCGGCTGGAAGCCAAGCGCGGCCTCTACCTGGGCACCCTGGCGGCACTC
>UEXM01002303.1_pt1 | contig 13874 bp, 17 predicted proteins | sample 1796661 | NCBI WGS metagenome assembly UEXM01 (sample SAMEA4772469, study PRJEB27181) | metagenome | reverse complement strand
TGATTGGTATTCATAATAGGAGCTAGTGTATGGCCCAGCCACTACAAAGTATTAATCTAGTTGCTCCTGCGTTTAAGGGTATCAACACTGAGGACTCGCCTTTAGCTCAAGACCCGTCGTTTGCAGAGGTAGCAGACAATGCTGTTATTGACAAGCGCGGTCGAATTGCTGCGCGTAAAGGCAATGATGTTGTCACTACAAATAAGACAGAGTTAGGCACTGATTTTATTCATAAGATTAATTATTTTTATGACGACGCTGGAAACACAAAACTGTTTAGCGTAGGTAACAACAAAATATTGTCAGGGACTACTACATTAGTTGACGAGTCTGCTTCAATTATTTCTGGTGGTTATACTATAGGCGGTAATAACTGGAAGATGTTAAATTTTAACGACGCTGCTTATTTTCTTCAGCGTGGTCAAGAACCATTAATTTATACTAACTCTGGTGGTCTTCAAACGTGGGGACAGTACAACGGAACGGCTACGTCTTCACAATACTTTTGCCATGAAGCTCTAGCAGCCTATGGTCGTTTGTGGATTGTTGACAACGGCGCTGACACACAAACGATATACTGGTCTGACTTGCTTATTGGCACTTCTTTTACTGGCGGCACAAGCGGATCTATTGACGTTTCAAAAGCGTGGCCTGATGGTTATGATGAAGTTCGTGCATTAGCGGCGCATAACAATTTGTTAATTGTTTTTGGTAAGCACAGTATTATTGTTTATCAAGGCGCTTCTTCTCCAGCTACTATGTCTATTGCAGACACTGTGGCTGGCGTTGGTTGTGTTTGTAGAAATTCTGTTCAGCACATAGGCACTGATGTTTTATTTTTAGATCAATCAGGTTTGCGTAGTTTTGGCCGAACCATTCAAGAAAAGTCAATGCCTATAAACGATTTAAGTTTAAACATTAAGACTGAATTTATTCAAGCTATTGAAGGACGTACAGGCCCAACGTCTTCTGTTTTTAGCCCTGAAAACTCTTTCTATCTTATTTCGTTTCCGAACCAACAAATAACATATTGCTTTGATCTTAAGGGTACGTTAGAGAATGGCGCATACAGGGTAACAAGATGGCCCTCTAATCAGTTTAAGTCCTATGAAAGAAAAACTGACGGTACTCTTTACATTGGAACTGTTGACGGTATAGGTGAGCATTCAGGTCACAGCGACAACGGTGTGTCTTACCGTTTTAGGTACTACAGTCCCGGATTAACCTTTGGAGATCCGTCAAAGCTAAAGATACTAAAGAAGCTGCGGCCTACTATTGTGGGTGCTAACAGCGCGACAGTTATTCTGTACTGGGGCTACGACTTAACAACTGACTATAGATCTACTGAGTTCACTGTAGGAAACCAACAGCCAGCGTATTACAATGTTTCAGAGTTTACAGTAGGTGAGTTTACAGGCGGTGCGTTAACGTCGCGTCGTCAGATAAACGCAACAGGCGGCGGCTCTGTAGTTACAGTAGGGCTTGAGTCAGACATTAACGGATTCCCTTTATCACTACAAGAAATCAACGTACTAGTATTAATAGGTAAAACATTATGAGCAACTATACCCCGACGACAGACTTTGCCGCTAAGGATTCTTTGCCTTCTGGAGACAGTGGCAAGATTATTCGTGGTACAGAGTTCACCACAGAGTTTACTAACATAGCAACCGCAGTAACGTCAAAGGCTAACACGGCCAATCCGACGTTTACTGGCACTGTAGTTATTCCTGATTTGACGTTTACAGGTACGCTGTCTACAGGAACAATTACTGGAGGGACTTACTAATGGCTGAGTTTAACTGGAAAGATTTTTTAAGTGGCGCAGGGCCGCTTCTTGGTTTGTTGGGCGGGAGTGCCGCTCTTACAGGAGCTTACGATAGGCTTGGCGGTATTGGCGAATCAGCACAGCAAGGCGCAATGCAGATTGCACAACAAGGACTTGATCAGACAGCGTTTCAGCCTTACGGCGTAACGACAGCAACAGGAAGCACGTTTGGTTTTGATCCAACAACTGGACAATCAACACTAGGTTCTTCAGAGGCTGAAAAAGCTTTTCAGCAGCAACTGTTTGGTGATGCTCAGTCTATGTTTACCGGAGCAGCAGGAGATACAGGTGAAAGAGAGCAGGCCGTTTACGAGCGCATAAGAGCAGCACAACGCCCTGAAGAGGAACGCCGCGCTTTAGCCTTAGAAGAAAGACTTCAAAACCAAGGACGAGGCGGTGTACGCACTAGCATGTTTGGCGGTACGCCTGAGCAGCTTGCTATGTCTAAGGCGCAGGCTGAAGCGCAGAACACCGCAATGCTTGGAGCGATGCAGCAAGCGCAGGCAGAGCAAGCACAGCAAGCGGCACTAGGACAGCAAATGTTAGGGGCTAGCTACATGCCACAGGCTCAGTTGTTACAAGCTATGCAAGGCAGTGAGCTTTACCCACAGCTACAGCAGAAGGGACAACTCTACGGTGCTGGCTTGTTCGGTGAAGCGTCTATGGGCGGTCTTGAGGCGCTGTTGGGTGCTGGCCTTGGACAAGCTAACTTGATGGGTCAATTAGGCGCTGGACTGATTGGCGGATTGGCTACTCCAACAGACAGCTACGGGGGTTTGAGTGACGTATTTGGCGGCGCTTCTGACATTTACGAACAATTGTTTGGTGAAGGCGGCTTGTTCGGCTCATAGGGAGAAACAGTAATGGCTAAATTTGGACAAGGTTTTATACAGTCGCTGACACAGCCGGGGTATGGTTTGTTTGAGCTTGGCTCTACGCTTGGTCAGGCTCCTGCTATGGCTGCTGAGAAGAAAGCAAAGCAGGGTATGTTGGATCAGTTTGTTAAAGGAAGTCCTATACAGCAGGCGCGTATTCTTCAAAAAGAAGGCATACGTACTGGAAACTTAGGTATGGTTATGCAGGCGCAACAAGCAGAGCAAGAGCAGCTTGATAAAGGAATTGATCAAGGAATAGCAGCAATTAAAGGAAAAATGTTAACTCTTCCTGATTCCCAGTTAGACGCTGCTGAAGCTAATCTTGTTAAATATGTTCAAGGAGTTGGTGGAGACTTAACTGAGGCATACGGAGCGGCTGAAGAAGTCAGAAAAATAAAACGTGAGCAAGAAGAAGATAAGATAAAGTACGATAAAGCTGTAAGAGGGCAAGAAGAGCAGGGAGTTATAAACACTTTTTATTCTGTGCCTGTTGAAAATAGAGCTAAGTTTTTAGAAGGCGCTGCCAATAAAGGCTTTGGTGACTTAGCTTCTAGGCTAGAAATAAGAGAAAACGAACGCGCATTAGACGCTGAAAAAATAAACGCTGCGTTGAAAGACAAAACAACTACTGTTGATACTTCTGGTTTACAACAAAGAATAGATGCGTTGCCTGATGGCACGGCGTCTAAGTCAGATTTGAATGAGCGTCTAGCAGGTGTTTTAGAGCAAATACCTGAATTTACAAAGGGTGAAACTTTTAATGCAGGACAGCGAACTATTTTACTTAAAGAGGTTGAAGCTATTAATGATGACATAGCTAAGGCAGCATCCTCTATAGATCAAGCAAACTTAATAGATGAACGTCAGCTTGAAAGAGATGTACGGACTATGCGATCAAAGGCTGTTAATTTTGACCCAAGTAATGCTGAAATAGAGGCTAAAGCAAAAGAACTAGAAAAAGAAAAAGGAACTACTCGGCTTGGCTTTGGAACTACTTACAAAGATTTTATGGTAGAAGCTAGAGAAACTCTAATCCAAGAACAAATAGACCAAACTGAAAAGGTTATTGCAGACCTGCAAGGAAAAGAAGAAGAAGCAGAGGCATTTACGGAGGAACAAGAAAAACTTATTAAAGCTAACGTGGAAGAATATAAAGACAAAACAAGAGAGCAGGTAATTGCTGCGCTGAAATCACAAGGTATTCTTTAAATGCAAGAATCATTAGTAGTATCTAATTTGTTTGATAGCGAAGAAGACTCGTCAGTAGTTTCTGGTTTGTTTGATCAAGATGAAAACTCGTTAGTAGTTTCTGATTTGTTTAGCGAAGAAGATAACACTTTAGTCGAAGACGTTCAAGGCGCTGGTCAGAAACTTCTTGACGGTTTGACGTTTGGCTTCGGAGATGAGTTAGCTGCTGGTTTGCGTGTAGGCACTGACGAGCTTGTTAGGACAATGTTTCCAGACGTTGTTCCTACAGGCACGGCATCTGAAAGGTTTGACAGATACCTAAACCAAGGCAGAGAAGCAGAGCAAAAGTTTTCTAAGGATAATCCTATAACATCTGCTGTTCTTGAGATAGGTGCAGGATTGACCACGGGCGTTGGTGTTGGTCGCGTTGTAGGTACTGGAGCTACTCGTCTGCAAAACGTAGCGCGTCAAGGTCTTACGTCTGCTGCTGACATTACTGTTTATCAGATAGGCGAGTCAGAAGGAAACATACAGGAAAGAATTGCTAACGTTGATCCTGCTGTTACTGCATTAGGCGCTGCTGTTGGAGGAATAGCGGGTGCGTTTTTGCGTGGTCAAGCAGAGGTTCCTTCTGAAAAGCTTATTAAAAACAGAGCAACTGCTAGGTCTACTAAAAGCTACAGTCCTTCAAACATTGCTGTAGAGCGCGGCCCAATGACTATAGGAAAGGCAGTTTTAGAGTCTCCTGTTTCTAAGACAAAAGATCTTTTAGAATCTACTTATGATTCGTTGGCTGTTCGTACAAAAGACTGGACAGCTAAGAATGTAGACGACAGATCGGCGTTTAATCTGATTAACGCAGACGGTCAAAGCATGAGGGCAATTGCGAAGTCTATACAAGACTTAGACTCAGCCGCTGGAAAGTCAGGCTCTTTAGGAAAGCTAGACAGTTGGTTTAAAAAAACCGTAGAAGGACAGAAAGCTGCTAAGTTTCTTGCTGACTCTGGAAAGACAGGAAAGTATGGGGTTGTTGATGACCCACTAACACGACAATCTAATTTTAAATCTGCTCAAGATATGTTTCTTAACGCACCGGAAGGCGTAAAAAAAACCTTTGATGCTCTTAATATGGAAATGAGAAGGCTCAAAGATTTAGATCCCGGAAACAAAGCTACTGGAGACTTTTGGCCTTTTAGATTAAAGCAGGGAGCTAGTGATGCCACGGTTACAGGCAACTATGAAACTCCAGTGGCGTCTGCTCTTTCTTATTTGGAGGATGTTAGGGTTGCTCAACTCCTCGCTAAAAACTTTGGTGTCTCTCCCTACGGAACTAAAGGAGCGCGCAGTGCTAACGACATAAGAAACACTGCAATCAAGCTTGAAAAGCAAGGAATGCCTGAAGCTCAAATCACCAAAAAGATTGAACAGCTTCTTAAAAAGAATGAAACGTCAAACACAGATCGTGTTATTGACACTATTGTAAGCAGTAAAAAAGATTTAACTGAAGAGCAGCAAGCTAATTTAAGAGAGATACTTGTTACTACTTTTGTAAGCGGCAGGAAAAGTTCTCACGCTGCCCTTGACGCTATTAGAGTCGCTGTATCAACTTCTTTGCTTGCTAGACTTTCAGGTTCTATCTTAAACTTATCTGAAGTTGGTGTAGGCGCGACAAACTTTGGTCTTGTAAACGCTTTGAAAAGTTTGCCACAATCTATAAGGTCTGCGTTGTTAACTAACGGAGACAAAATAATAGACGACTTTGGAAACTCTTTGCGTATGCCTGACGTAGGTGTTGTTAATCAGTTCATGGGTGAGGTGCGGCAGACAAAAGGAGGTCTTAGAGACAAGTTTGCTAATGCCTTGTTTACTGCGTCTGGCGTAAAAGCAATTAACAGATTAGGACAAGAAGTAGCTTTGAATGCGTCTTTGCGTCAAGCTATAGGCGCTGCAAAAAATAACAGCCTGTCTAAGTTGAAAGCTGCTAAGGGTATGACACCTCAAGAAATTAAATTGCTTTCTAAAGAACTGGAAGCGGGGAACATACGACACCCAGATGTAAAGGATTTTGTTTTTAGGCAGATAACAGATGTGGCTCCAGTGTCTAGAACGTCAATGCCTAAAGCTTACAATGACAATCCTAATGGTCGTGTTTTTTATAGCATGTTATCTTTTCTTGTACAGCAGCATAATTTGTTACGCGAGAATGTAGGATCTAATTTAGTTAACGCATATAAGCAAGGACTTAACACTAAGGCAGGACAAGAACATTTTAAAGACGCTGCAAGTTACGGTGCTAGGTACGCTGTGTTTACCGCTGGCCTTGCTGGTTTGTTTGATGACGGGCGTAAAGTTCTTAGAGGCGATGAAGACGCTGAGTATGATCCTATTAACTCAACAGCTAATCAATTAGCACAGTTTGCTACGCTAGGCACGGTACAGCCACGAGCGGCGCAGTACGGAAGAAAATCATTTGACCCATTAGCTCCTCCTCAGTTATCTGCAATAAGAGATGTTGGTTCTTTGGCTGCTGAGACAGCTATGGGCGAAGCTGAAATGGAAGACTTCTATAAGGTTATGCAAAGATGGTTCCCCGGCGTCAGTAACTTGGATGACTTTTTCCGTTACTTCAACGAAGGGGAACGTTTGCTTACTGACTAGAGTTCGCAGTTGTTACCAGTACAAGCCAGTTGCTGTGATCCTTCGGTCATGTCGCTGGCTTCTTCTATGTCCCAACTAAAGTCTTTCGGAAAGTCTTTGCATAACTTGTTATACGTTGACTTGTCGATAGCTTCATAGGGTGCTTGCTGGTAGTTGTGGTCACTGTACGGTAAGAAACTAATACCACTGATCTTATCGAACTTGTTGTACAGCCACTGTCCTACTTCTAAGAACTCATCGTCCCTGTAGTAGCAGGTCATTGACGGCTTGTGCTCACACCAGTAGTCCTGATAGATTTCCCACAACTCTAGCTGTTCCATAGCGCCCATGTCTGACGCCAACACAGCGCAGTCAGGAGCCTCCATAGGAAAGCTGAACACCTTAGTGTTGGGTGACATAACGTCATTCTCTACGGGTACACCAGCAGCCTCCAGCACTGCACACAACGGATCGTCAGAGGAACCACGAACGCGCCTTATGTAGTGTCTTGAGAATCTGGGGTGAATGCCCGAAGCAGAGTCCACAAGCTGACTAACAGTACCACTGGGCTTAACAGCAGTAATAGCAGTAGAAGCGTTAATCCCAAGTCGATCAGCGTGTGCCTTATTCGTAGCCACAGCTTCTTCACGTAACGCCTTAAGCCACTTCTTAAGTTTGTCACTGTCTTCCCTCCCGGACAGCACTGGGTGATCCATGATACCAGTTAATGATACACCTAAGAGTGCTTCCTCTTTTGTGTTAGTCTCCCATATCTTACGTAGATACCTGAAGTTCGTCAGCGTAGCCTGAAGAGTTCCAAGGACAGCAGCGACACGTACTTTTCGTTTGAGGTCTGATAACGTATCGGCTGGCCTGACAACAACTTCTGACAGGTTACAGAATTGATAGGGTCTGAGGATGATTTCACTGCATGGATTAGTTCCAAAATCATAGGTAGCATCTCGTCGCTCGTTCTTTGCAGCTTGCTTTTGACTTGCGACTCTAGAGAACATACCTCGTTCACCTGACCTTGACTCATATAAACTTGTCCACTCGTTTAGGAACGCCTCGAAGTCGGGCTTCTCTGTATAACAGGCACTGTTGTTAGCTAGGCCACGCTGCGGATTATCTATCCACCACTGGCCTGACTTGGCTCGTCGGATTCTGTCGTCTGTAAGGTTACTGAGACCGATAAGGGCACTTCGTCTGACCCCGCCCACGACAACGATCTGTGCAATCTTACAGCATACATCGTGGCATTCGACACTACTGAGCTTGCGTCCAGCAGCGGCCCTAAAGATGTCAACGGTGAACCGGAACAAATCTTCAAGAGGCTCTGGCCCAGACGCTCTACCTCCGAATGTCTTGAGGGGTGCACCCGAAGGCCGTACTCCAGATACGTCCCACTTTGGAACTTGACCACTATAGAGCATAGCGATGAGTTCTCGGTAAGCTTTGGCCCAGCCAATCTTTGAGTCTGATACGTGTATAACACTGTCGGTTTCATGGAAGTCCTCTGCTACCTCTGGCAACTTCTGAATGTACTGTCGTTCTACTGAGAATCCCGCACCTGTGCCACACATTAGAACGTACATCATTTCATCAAATGCTTTAGGGTGATCAATAGGCATGTAGCTACAGTTAAACCCTGCAACGTTGTCACGATCAAGAGCGTCACCCGCAGTCATCAACGCCCTCATCGACGGCATTACCTCTAGGTTCTCTATAGCCTTACGCGCCTCCTTAGCGTCAGCCTCTGGTAGCTTGTCACCCCAGTAGTCTACGTACCTACCCACTGTTTCTTCCCAAGTCTCACGGCGTTGCTTCTCTGGTATGTAACGTGCGTACCGTGACTTGTGTATGTACTGTTGATATGCGTCCATCTATTCTTCTCCTCCGTACCCTAAAGTTTCTAACATAACTGATTGTGCTCCCATCGTTAACAGCATGTGCGTAGAATCTGGATAGCCATCATTGCTGACAACTTGCATCACCTTACTGTCACTGAAGATAACGATAGCTGTCTTGACTTCTATGCCTTCCTCTTCCATCTCATCTACTGCGTCAGCCAAAGACTGAAACAAGTCAGACGCCTTGACAGCCTCCTTGGTTTTACCGAACTCACCTTGAACTACCTTCATAAGAACTCTGCCACTAACCACGTTACGTTAAAGACAAGCAACACAATTATGAATGTGTAGTATATTGTCTGCTCTGTGTCATACTTGTTCATTGGTTATCCTCTATCAATGCATCAATCAACCTATTAAGATACCAGTCAGCCTTGCGTAGATCCTCAACAGGTTTTTCTTTGTAGTCGTAGCGCCACAGGTACTTCATCACGTTACCCTTGAGATAACCGAAGTACTGATCAGCATCCATAGATGCACGTATAGCTTCGATGGCCTCAATCGCTCCTGTGTTGTAGTGGTCTGGGCGCTCTACGGGACAGGACTGCAAAGCCTGCTCAATCTCCCTAGCTGCTTGGGCTGTTTCGTCAGATGGGTGGTACAACTTAGCTGCTACTGTGTCCCATTCTCGTGGTGATGCTGAGTCTATTGAAAGGTTGCGATCACTTTTAGTTGTCATCTACTTCGTCCTCCAATCCGTTAAACTTGTCTATGTTAGTCTGTATCTTATCTTGAAAGTTGGCTACAAGATCATAAGAGTTTATCTCAAGAACTTCAAGCAGTGTTATCTCATCTATGTTGTCTGCTATAAGCTCAAGCATCTCATCAAACGTCCGTGCCATACCGCCTCCGAAGGTACGTCATGCTGATAGGCATCTCGTCAAACGCACCGTTGTCTACTTCATTGAACATCCACAGCCCAGCCCAGCTACCGTTAGTTTGTGGGTTAAGATACTCTTCATCGTGTTGGTAAAAGATACCACCGAACAGGGCAGTCATACGTTTACCTGATGCGTCGCGATCAAAAGCGATGTCTCTGTCTTGAACGTGACCCATCACACAACTCATGTGCTTCTTCTGTAGCAGTAGCTTCGCTGACGAAACAGGTCTGCCCATGACACCACTGGTGAAGTAGTGACAGTACGCTACACCATCAATGACCACTGGCTTTAGGTAGGGATGTACCTCCCAGCCCTTCAGCGCCAAGTCGTCGTAGCTCATCAGCCCTTCAAGCTTTGCGTCATTCTCTACTGCACGTTCGATGCGCTGCTCGTGGTTGCCCATCGTAAAGACTAGGCGTGGCTTCCATACTGTCTTCTTGTTACTACGCAATCGTTTTTGCTCTGCCTTGATAGTGTCCATGAACGCAGCCATAGCTTTGTTACCCGCTGACACATCCTCAGAGTAGCGCCGTCCCTCGAAGGACTTCTTACCTACGTCGTAACTGGAAAGGCTAGGCATATCCCAATGATCACCAAGGTGGATGATAACATCAGGCTTAGTAGCAACAGCGTACCGAGCGGCCCATCGAATATGTTCATAGTTGTCTCCCGGTTTTACTTGAGTGTCAGGTATGATCAGGTGTCTAGTCATTGCGTCCACTCCTTTGGTAAAGTCTTTGGAGTGTACCAATCAAATCCGTTGCGCTCTGCCCAGTCTGACATGCAGTAGTAGCTTCCGTCTTTGCGCTTGGTTGCTGCTGGCATTCTGTTGTTGGGGTTTTGGAACACGAATACCAACTCCTCCTCTGGCTTGAGAGCCTTCTTGACATCGACATATTTACGAGCCTCTGGTTTCTCACGGAATCTCCCTTTGGCTTCGATATAATAAGTTATACCGTTGGCCTTGTAAGTGAAGTCAGGATGGTAATGTTTGTGTTGTACGTACGCAATGGCACAAGGGTGGTACTCACATCCCTTAAGCTGCTGCGCTAAGTCCCATTCAAGCCACGAGTCGTAGCCCCTTGGTACGTTATCTCTGGTTCGGCGCATTCCAGATCTCTCCTTCTTGACGGCGCAGGTATAGTAGCCTTGCGTTCTCAATGACACGCTCTTCGTCGTCATACATTTCGACACACACAGCATACATCTCACGTTCAGTTGTGCAGTCAGCCAGTGCTTTCTTAGCCTTGACTGGGCCTACACCCTTGATACCGATGATGTTATCTGCGCGGTCACCCGTTAGTATTTGTTCGTACAAGAAACGTACAGCATCTTCTTCGCTAACGTCGTAGAAACTCTGCTTGTTAGGGTTGAAGTGCTTGCCCGGAACCTGATCGAAGTCCTTGTCGATACTGACAATCAGTGAGTCGTCGTCGGCGGTAGCAGCAATGGCGATCAAGTCGTCTGCCTCTTCCTCTACGCTAACGACAGCAGCCCACTCGTCTATCAGGTACTGCCTAATGGCTCCAAGGTGCTCAGGCTTTGGCTTGTCTTTCCTGTTTGCTTTGTAGCCAGCAGTCACTGCGATGTTGTCTCGGAAGTTGCCCTTTCCCGTGAGGTATACACGGTACTCAGGCTCGTCCTCGATGAGGATGTACAAGTCGCTGATCAAGTCAGACAGATAAGCACCAGCACTATACGCCGCGTACTCCTCTCTGTCCTCCTGTGACTTGTACGCGCAGCGGTAGGCTACGATATCCCCATCAATATGAATCACAGTGCGTCAGCCTCGTCAACAGTATCGTCAACGTACTCAATCATCTTCGTGACCTTACACTTGATCATGCTTGGGCTACGTCCTGTACCTACTGACCAGTCATAGTACCCAACAACGCAGACTGCTTCGCTGCCGTTAGCGATCATAACATCGGAGTCATACTCGACACCCTGATCATCTGTAACGCGCATCGGATTCTTACTCTTCATCGTAATGAAGTAATCCTTCTCGTCACCCTTGTTAGCAGCGGCGATGCCCATATCATCCAGAGCAGCTACAGCTTTCTCGCTCAGGTTACCCAACACTATCTGGTACTTGTCACTAAACTTATTAAGCTTGTTACGCTCAACCCAGTAGAGTGTACCTTTAAGTGTAAGTGGTTGTGGCTTATCCATAATGCTTTCCTTTTTAGTTAACTACCGTAATATTATACCATGTATTTTAACAGGTGTCAATGAGTTTCTGCCCATGTCTTACCTATTTTGTATTCACCGTCCAAGGGACAGCGCAGTTCGAGTTGCTCTCCAGCTTCTACGATTGCTTCAACCAGTTTCCTCCCTACTTCTTCAGCGTGTTCTGGCGTAGTCTCTACCTGAAACTCATCGTGTACGTTCGCAACGAATCTGTGCGGTACGTTACAGAGTTTGTCTCCTGCAATTACTAACGCCTGTTTCATAATCACTGCACCGCATGACTGTAGCAGTGTATTCAGTGCAGCATGTTGGTGTCTAATCCAGACCCTTCGTCCATCAATTCCGGGTAGGCTTCCTTCTGAAGCAAGTGACTCAACCTTTCTGACCAGCCTCCCAAAAGCTGGCATGTTTCGTAGGTAAGAATCTCTAGCTCGCTTGCCAACCTTAGCATTTCCTCCGAGGATAGTTCCAAGCTTTGAGTCTCCTGCTCCATACAAGAGAGCATAGGTAAAACGCTTTGCATCAGCTCTTGTTGCAAGTCCAGCAGCCTGTTGCGTTGCTGAGTGTACATCTCCGTCAAGTAATTCTCTGATGTATTCTTCATCTTTCATGTAGTGTGCAAGACAGCGTAGCTCCAGACTAGAAGCGTCAGCACCGACTAACACGTTACCCTCCTCAACTGTGAAGCATTCCCTGTACGTAGACTCAGACGGTATCTGTGCCATGTTGGGTTTGCTGTGTGTCATGCGCCCAGTAACAGCACCGCATGTGTTAACGTAACCGTGTATGCGCGATCCAGAAACTGCATCGACCCACGACTTGACCATTGCAATACGCTTGGATAGTGTCAGGTACTCTAAGACCAGCACAGCCTCAGGGATGTGGCTGAGTTCCTTAAGGGTCGTCTCGTCCACCTTCGGTTTACCTGTCTCTGTGAAGGTCTTCCATACTGCACCCTTGCCCTCAAGTCTGCTTGCAACTTGTTGTCTTGCACCGGGGTTGAATACCATAACCTTATCCTTAAGACGCTTGCCCGTCTTATCGCTCCACCGCTCCTCCACAATGGGCGGAAATACCTCTTGTAGTTCATGCTCTATCTCCTTCATACGTTGCTCATGCTGCGCGTGTATCTCACAGCCCCTGTTGAAATCAAACGCAAACCCGTTAGCTATCTGGTCACTGATCATGAACGCGACTGAGTGCTCCAAGTCCTGACAGGCGTAGCTAAACTCTTTCTTCTTAAGCTTACCTGTTAGGTGCTTGTGTACATGCCACGTTGCACGACAGTCCTTCAGACAATACTCAACCATCTCTGGTGTTATGTCTCTGTCAAAGTCCTCAACCTTAAAGTCACCCTTGAGTTCCTCACCTGCACGTATGGCCCACTGCTTGAGTGAGTGACCGCCTTCAATGGCTGGGTCAAGTAGTCTACCCATGATCATTGTATCTTCAACGTCACCCTGCCACACGAAGTCCCAAACTTCTTCGAGCCTAGGCAGATCGAACCCAATTAGGTTGTGACCAATCATAGTTGAGACACCAGTCAAGGCTTCCTTTAGTTGTGTAGCGTTGTAACACGCAATACTCTTCCCAGAGTTCGGGAGATACACACCCGCTAGATGTATCTTCGTCCAGTCCAGTGTCGTCTCTAAGTCTACAACTGCGTATGTCATTCTCTTGCTCCTGTTGTACAATCCATCGGCCCATGTTACTCATAATCAATCACCATCTGGGTTGGGCTATCAACGATAACGTCCATTGTCCAAGCCGCAGAAGATACCTTGTCGCCATACCTGTTGGTGTGCGTTGTTAAGTTTGGATGTATTGTGTATCCCTCGTTCCTAAGTTCGGCGATACGTGCAGTCACGTTCATTATACCTAGCTCAACCATAGCAAGCTCTCTTGTTAGGATCTTGCCACTGCTCAGGTACTCCAATACTTTCTCTTTTTGATTAGGTAGTTTACTCATTATAGTATTCATCCAGTTCGTCAAACAAACTGCTGAACTCTGGTATGTCTGCTAATGTCCTGAGGTCAGCGCGATCAGAAAAGTTTACATCACCGCCAGCAGATAAGCAACTGCTACAGATGTCGATGAACTCGTCTGTGTTAGAGCAACGTATCGTCGCTTCGTAGTCTGTCAGTTCTATGTTGCAAGCTTTGCATCTCACAATGCATTCTCCTCTTCTGTTAATCGTCCGGTGTCCTCGTTGTAGACTAGCCTGCCTGCTGGCCCTGTCTTCCCGCTGAACCTGTTCTTCAGTACACGTAGCTTGGTGGTGTTACGTTCTTCTTCGTCCTCTGCTTGGCTGTTACGCTCTGCTCCTATCACTGCATCGGATAGCTGTGCGATAGCGGCGCTGCC
>UEXM01002301.1_pt1 | contig 13875 bp, 10 predicted proteins | sample 1796661 | NCBI WGS metagenome assembly UEXM01 (sample SAMEA4772469, study PRJEB27181) | metagenome | reverse complement strand
GTTTAGTTTCAAACATAAATCATTTACAAATGCAAGTTGGAAATATAGAGTTTCAAAAGAAACTTCTTATAGATCAAATAGTTCAAATACAAACAAAGATACAAGAAAACAATCTAGAGCTTAAAAAGAAATACGGAGATGTTCAAGTTAATGTTCAGGATGGTACTATAAAACCCGCAGTCCATGAAAAACTTAATTCGTAAAATAAGCGTAGGTAGAGATTATAAAAACGAAGCAATGCATTACTCCGTAGGCCAAGATGTTTACGGAGGACATGTCATTTCTGATATAATCGAAGAAGATGATAAGTATAAGATACTTATTAAGAAAGGTGATGAAATATTACCATGGAAAGATTTTAATAAGAATATGGCTATAGCCGTTGAATATAATTTAGAATATTAGTGAAAAGTGTTTTAAACTTTATAGTAAAACCTTTAAACAACAATAGATATAATAATAAGAAAAAAGTAGGAGACAAAGAGTTAATACTTAATGCTGAAAACTTTTCTCACCAATATGTTAATAGACATGCTGAAGTTATAGCTATACCTAGTGTTGGTGAAACTAGTATACAAGTTGGCGATATTGTTATAGTGCACCACAACGTGTTTAGAAGATGGAACGATATTAGAGGTAGGGAAAAAGATAGTAAATCATATTACAAAGATGATATGTATTTTGTATTTCCAGATCAAATATTTTTATATAAACATGATGGTGTTTGGAATGCTAATGACACTTTCTGTTTTGTTAAACCTATAGAGTCTTTATCTAATAGTATTTTTGATAATGAAAAAGAACAACCTTTGGTTGGTATACTTAAATACGAAGATAAATATTTAAAACAAGCTGGTTTAAAATCTGGTGATTTAATAGGTTTTAAACCTAACACTGAATATGAGTTTATTATAGATGATCAAAAGCTATATAGAATATTCAGCAATTCAATTACAATTAAATATGAATATAAAGGAAAGGAAAAAGAGTATAATCCAAGCTGGTTATGAAGCAGTCAAAGAACTTGTTAAAGTCGCGAAAGAGCCTATTGTTGAAACTGATGATGACATCTCAGCAGATAGACTCAAGAACGCTGCCGCTACTAAAAAGCTCGCCATATTTGATGCATTCGAGATATTAAATCGTATAGAAGATGAGCAGAATATGCTTGATGGCAAAGTAAAAGAAGATGCTAAACCTAAAGCGTTTAGTGGTTTTGCTGAAAAAAGATCTAAGTAATGTACGAACAAACATTATATGAGGTTGTAGAGCCTATTAAAATAAATACTATAAAAAGGCTTAATAAAAAGAAAGCCTGGAAATATGGTTACAATAAAGAGCATGATGTAGTTGTTATAAGTAAAGATGGTACGATAGGTGATGTGTATAGCATACAAAATTTAAAGATAGCTTTACCAAAGACACCAAAAAATCCACATAAATTTGATTCTAATAAGTGGGAAGTAACTGAGTATCCAAAAGAATTACAACGTGTAAACACTATATTTGATTGGAAAAACTTACCTAATGACTTTAAAAGTAAGTACATTGATTACATAGAGAGTGAGTTTAGTAAAAGAGATGATGGTTTTTGGTTTTATAACAAAGATAAAGCAACTTATATAACTGGTACTCATTACATGTACTTACAATGGAGCAAGATTGATGTAGGTAAACCTGATTTTAGAGAAGCAAATAGATTATTTTATATATTCTGGGAAGCTTGCAAAGCTGATAAAAGATGTTATGGAATGTGTTATTTAAAAAACAGACGTTCTGGTTTTTCTTTTATGGCATCAGGAGAGGTTGTAAATCAAGCAACTTTAGCTAGTGATTCAAGATTTGGTATATTATCAAAGACTGGTCCAGATGCTAAAAAAATGTTTACAGACAAGGTGGTTCCAATATCAGTCAACTATCCGTTCTTTTTTAAACCGATTCAAGATGGTATGGATCGACCTAAAACAGAGTTAGCATATAGAGTACCTGCTAGCAAACTAACAAGAAGAAATATTACATCAGATAATAAAGAACAGTTAGAAGGATTAGATACTACTATCGATTGGAAAAACACAGGTGATAACAGTTATGATGGTGAAAAACTTAAGTTATTAGTACACGATGAGAGTGGTAAGTGGGAAAGACCCAATAACATATTAAATAACTGGAGAGTTACAAAAACAACACTACGATTAGGTAGTAGAATTATCGGCAAGTGTATGATGGGATCAACATCAAACGCTTTAGATAAAGGTGGTGATAACTTCAAGAAATTATATAAAAACTCTGATGTTACAAAAAGAAACCGCAATGGACAGACAAGCTCAGGACTCTATTCTTTGTTCGTACCTATGGAATGGAACTACGAAGGATTCATTGATTCTTATGGCTTACCTGTATTCGATACGCCAGAAAATGAAGTTGAAGGACCTCACGGGGACTTCATAGACATAGGTGTTATAAATCATTGGCAAAACGAAGCTGATGGATTAAAAAATGATGGAGACGCTTTAAATGAATTTTATAGGCAGTTTCCTCGTAATGAAGAGCATGCTTTCAGAGACGAAACAAAAAATAGTATATTTAATTTAGCAAAAATATACGAACAAATAGATTATAATGAAGAGTTTGCTTCTGATTATGTTTCAACTGGTAATTTCCAGTGGATCAACGGAATAAAAGATACAAGGGTAATGTTTTACCCAGATGCTAATGGTAGGTTCAAAGTATCATGGGTGCCAAAACAAGAGTTACAAAATAATGTAATTATTAAAAATGGTGTAAAATACCCTGGCAATGAACACTTAGGTTGCTTTGGTTGTGATAGCTATGATATATCAGGAACTGTTGATGGTAAAGGATCTAAAGGTGCTTTACACGGTTTAACAAAGTTCAGTATGGAAGATTGTCCACCAAACCAATTTTTCTTAGAGTATATAGCTAGACCTCAGACTGCTGAGATCTTCTTTGAAGATGTTCTAATGGCTTTAATATTCTACGGGATGCCTATATTAGCAGAGAACAATAAACCTCGTCTATTGTATTATATGAGAAGGCGTGGTTATAGAGGTTTTAGCATGAATAGACCTGATAAAACTTGGAATAAACTTTCTGTTGCAGAAAGAGAAATAGGTGGAATACCTAACTCAAGTGAAGATATTAAACAAGCTCATGCAGCAGCTATTGAAATGTATATACAAGATCACGTTGGTGATAGAGGTAGTATGTATTTTACAGAAACCTTACAAGACTGGTCTAAATTTGATATAAACAATAGAACAAAATTTGATGCCGCTATTAGTAGTGGTTTAGCTGTTATGGGTTGTAATAGACATTTATATACTCCAAACGCATTAAAAGAAAAAAAGAAACTAAATTTAAAGATTTCAAGGTATGAAAACAAAGGTACCTTATCTAAGTTAATAAAATAATAATATGGCCGAATCAATAACAAAAGAATATTTTCCAAGTCAGGTTGCTCCCGATATAGAAAAGGTGAGTCAAGAATATGGCTTAAAGGTAGCTAAAGCTATTGAAAGCGAGTGGTTCGTTAGAGATGGAGTGACTTATAGATTTGCTAATAATCAGGATAGTTTTCATAAACTTAGGATGTATGCTAGGGGAGAACAGTCTGTACAAAAATATAAAGACGAATTATCTATTAATGGTGATATGTCTTATTTAAATTTAGACTGGAAGCCAGTACCTATTATACCTAAGTTTGTTGATATAGTTGTAAATGGTATTGCTGAAAGAGTTTATGATATAAAAGCTTATTCGCAAGATCCTTACGGTGTTGATAAACGTACTAAATACATGGAAAGTCTTTTAATAGACATGAATAATTTAAAATTAAACGAAGAAGTTAAAGCTTTTTATGGTGAAGGTATATTACAAAACCCTGAAGAATTAGTACCAGAAAACAAAGAAGAACTAGAATTACACATGCAGCTTACATATAAGCAAGCTGTAGAAATTGCTGAAGAGCAAGCTTTAAACGTATTACTTAACGGTAATAAGTATGAGTTAATAAGAAAAAGATTTTACTATGATTTAACTGTTCTAGGTATTGGAGCTGTTAAAACTGGTTTTAATACATCACAAGGTGTTACTATAGATTATGTAGATCCTGCTAATTTAGTTTGGTCTTTTACTCAAGACCCTTATTTTGATGATATATATTATGTAGGTGAGGTAAAAGTTATACCTATAAATGAATTAGTAAAACAGTTTCCTGATCTAGATCAACAAGAGTTAGAAGAAATAGCTGGCCAAAGTTTTAGAAAAGCAGGTTATTATAACTCACATCATGAGCATGATGAAATAGATAAAAATCAAGTACAAATATTGTACTTTAATTATAAAACTTATTCAAAAGAAGTTTATAAAGTAAAAGACACAGCATCTGGAGCTACAAAAGTTATTGTTAAAGATGAATCATTTAACCCTGTAGTTGATGCTGCTTTAGAACAAAGATTTGGTAAGTTAGAAAGACAAATAGAGGTTTTATATGAAGGAGCTCTTATATTAGGTAGTGATAAATTACTTAAATGGGAGTTAGCTAAAAACATGATGAGACCTAAGAGTGACTTTACTAAAGTTAAAATGAACTATAATATAGTTGCTCCAAGAATGTATAAAGGTAAAATTGAATCGCTAGTAAGTAGATGTACTTCGTTTGCTGATATGATTCAAATAACACACCTTAAACTCCAACAAGTTCTTTCGCGAATGGTACCGGACGGCATATTTATGGATGCTGATGGCCTTGCAGAGATAGACCTTGGTAACGGCACGAACTACAACCCGCAAGAAGCATTAAACATGTTCTTCCAAACTGGTAGTATAATCGGTAGATCCTTAACTATGGATGGAGATCCAAACCCAGGAAAGGTGCCTATTCAAGAAATACAGAGTGGTAATGGCGGTGGCAAGCTACAAAGTTTAATACAGACATACAATTATTATCTGCAGATGATAAGAGACGTGACCGGATTAAATGAGGCAAGGGATGCTAGCACACCAGACGCGAAAGCTTTAGTTGGTATACAAAAAATAGCTGCTGCTAATAGTAATACAGCTACTAGGCATATACTAAAAGCTGGTTTATATTTAACAGCTGAAGTTTGTGAAGCTTTATCTTTAAGAATATCTGATATTATAGAGTACTCACCAACAAAAGATGCTTTCATACAGTCAATAGGTGCACACAATGTTGCTACACTAGAAGAAATGTCTAATCTACACTTGTATGACTTTGGTATATTTTTAGAACTAGAGCCTGATGAAGAAGAAAAACAACTATTAGAAAACAATATACAAATGGCATTAACTCAACAAAGTATAGAGTTGGAAGATGCTATTGATCTTAGAATGATTAAAAACGTTAAGTTAGCTAATCAGTTATTAAAAATACGTAGAAAAAAGAAACAAGAAAGAGATCAAGAACTACAACAAAGAAATATAGAAGCTCAAGCTAAAGCTAATGGTGAAGCACAGCAAATGGCTTCTCAAGCTGAAGTTCAAAAGCAACAAGCTATAATTCAAATGCAAACTCAGCTAGAACAAGTTAAAGCTAAAATAGCTGCACAAAACCTAATGCAAGAAACACAGCTTAAAAAAGAATTAATGGCTTATGAGTTTGAATTAAATCAAAAACTACAACAAAAACAAGATCAACTTGTAGAGCAAAAAGAAAATATAAAAGAAGATCGTAAAGATCAAAGAGTGAAGTTACAGGGAGAAGAGCGAAGAAAATCACAAGATAGTGCTAAAAAATTCGAGTCTTCAGGTAATGATATACTAGGTGGAGGCATTGATATGAGTGGCTTCGATCCTAGGTAATTGTTTAATTTTATAATATTATATTATGTCAAAAAAAGAAGAAGTGGTTGAAGAAGTTCAATCCGTAAAACCAGTAGAGGCAGCTCCAAAAAAAGAAGAAGCTGCAATTACTGAAGGTGGTGATATGAAAATAAAGCCAAAAGCAAAAAGATTTGCTAACAAACCTAACGAACCGATTAAAGTAGATTTATCTAAACCGGTTGAAAAGGTTGAAGAAAGTGAAATAGCTAAAGTAGATTTAACTATTAAGGAAGAACCTAAAGAAGAGCAACCTAAAGAAGATGTTGTTATTGAAGAGGTTAAAGAAGAAGAAGTTACTCCTGAAGAAGAAACAGAGGTAAAAGATACACCTGTTCTTGAAGAGATAACAGATGAAGAAAAAGAGGAAATAGTTGAAGCTAAAACAGAAGAATTAAAAGACGAGGTTGAGCAAGCTGTACAAAAAGCAGAAGATAAAGCTGAACCACTACCAGAAAACATACAAAAAGTTGTAGACTTTATGAATGAAACTGGTGGAAGTCTAGAAGAGTATGTTAGATTAAATCAAGACTATTCTAGTTATGATGAAAAACAACTACTAAAAGAATACTACAAACAAACCAAACCACATCTTGATGATGAGGAAATTGGTTTCTTAATGGAAGATCAATTCGCTTTTGATGAAGAATCAGATAGTGAAAGAGATATTCGTAGAAAAAAACTGGCGTTAAAAGAGCAAGTTGCAAATGCCAAAACCCACCTGGACGGGTTAAAGTCCAAATACTATAAAGAAATCAAAGCTGGTGTTAAGTTAACACCGGAACAACAAAAAGCTGTTGACTTCTTTAATAGATATAACGATGAGCAAGACCAGAGTCAGAAAGTTCAAGATCATCAAGCATCTATATTTAAAAATGAAACTAGTAAAGTTTTTAATCCTAATTTCAAAGGTTTTGAATACAAAGTTGGAGAAAAACGATACAGGTTTAATGTTAAAGATGCTAATAAAATTAAGACCGAACAAAGTGACATCAGTAATTTCGTTAAAAGGTTTTTAAATAAAAACAACGAAATGCAAGATGCTACAGGTTACCACAAGTCTTTATTTACAGCTATGAACCCAGACATAGTTGCTAACCATTTCTATGAGCAGGGCCGAGCAGATGCTATCAAGGATAGTATTGCTAAGGCGAAAAACGTGAGCATGGACCCCAGACAAACACATAAAACTGTTGAAGCTGGTGGTATGAAGGTTAGAGCTATAACAGGCAACGACTCTAATGCGTTCAAAGTTAGATTTAACAAAAAATAAAGTTTAACTAATTAAAAATTAAAAATTATGCCTTTTTCAAGTTCAGGTTCTTACCAGAACCACTTAACTCCAAGACCGACTCAGTCGTTATTTTCAGATAACTACTTGTCGTTCGACAGCGCCTCTGGCGGCGGTACATTTGCACAGCAATTTTTACCGGAAATTTATGAAAAAGAAGTAGAGAGATACGGTAAAAGAACTATCTCTGGCTTCTTACAGATGGTTGGTGCAGAAATGCCACTAGCTTCTGATCAAGTAATTTGGTCTGAGCAAGGTAGATTACACATTGCGTATTCTGCTGAATCTTACAACGATGGTGCTAACGCAGTACAAATTGCTGCAGCCGCGAATAACACAATTACTTTACCTGCTTCTAACTTAATACAAAACCACGATACTATTGTAGTTGCTGCAACTGACAATTCTAAAGTGTTAAAATGTTTAGTTGTATCAGGTGGTGGAACAACTACTATTACTGTTGCTCCATATACTCAAAGAAGATTATCTAACGTTGACGATGGTTCAGGTACCACTGGTGGTGTAAACTTCGCTAACGGTGATGACCTTAACATCTTTGTTTACGGAACTGAATATATCAAAGGATCTTCTGAAGATTCAAGATCTATTGATGCTTCTTTCACAAGATTTAGCAACAAACCAGCTATCTTAAGAGACAGATACCAAGTCAATGGTTCTGACACTGCACAGATCGGTTGGGTTGAAGTTACATCTGAAAACGGAGCTTCTGGATACTTATGGTATTTAAAATCAGAGCACGAAGCAAGATTAAGATTTCAAGATTACCTAGAAATGGCTATGATTGAAGGTGAGCAAGTAAGCATGCCAAGTAACCACACATTCCAAGGTACATCTAACTTCGCGGTTGGTGGTACTCAAGGTTTATTCTCTGCTCTAGAAGCAAGAGGATTAGTTTGGACTGGTACTGACTTTGATATTGTTGACACTGGTGGTGTTACAGATCAAATCGCTGCTAACGCACACGTTGGTATGAATGAGTTTGATACTATTCTTCAAGAATTAGACAAGCAAGGTGCTATTGAAGAAAACATGATGTTCCTAGACAGATCTACTGCTTTAGAAATTGACAACATGTTAGCTTCACAAAATAACTACGGTGTTGGTGGTACTTCTTACGGAGTATTCAACAACTCTGAAGATATGGCGTTGAACCTAGGCTTCTCTGGTTTCAGAAGAGGTTCTTATGACTTCTACAAGTCTGACTGGAAATACTTAAATGACTCTGTAACAAGAGGACTTATTGGAGACATCGAAGGTGTTATCGTTCCTGCTGGAACTTCAACAGTTTACGACGAATCAATGGGTAAAAACATCCAAAGACCTTTCTTACACGTAAGATATAGAGCTTCTGAGGCTGATGATAGAAAAATGAAATCTTGGATCACTGGATCTGTAGGTGGAAACTATACATCATCTGCTGATGAAATGGTTGTTAACTTCTTATCAGAAAGATGTTTATGTGTACAAGCTGCGAATAACTTCGTATTGCTTAAAGCATAACAATTATTACTTAAAAGCAAAGGGGCTTCGGCCCCTAGCTTTTATTTTTACAAACTTTTTAATTATATTATATTATGGAAAAACAAAACTTACCAACCGTGGAAAAAGGTTGGGAAATTAAAGACAGAGTTTATATGTTGACTGGAGACAATCAACCACCTGTCATGACAATACAAAGTAAGCATACAAGAAGAAAACCTTTATTATGGTTTGATGAAGAACAAGGTTATAATAGAGAACTTAGATATGCTACAAATCAAAGATCGCCAATTAAAGATCTACAAAAAGGTTATTCAACTTTAGGTCACATATTTTTTAAAGAAGGTAGATTATCGGTACCAAAAAGCCAGCCAGCTTTACAAAAATTGTTATCATTATATCACCCTAAAAAAGGTAAATTATATTTTGAATATACACCACAAGTGTATGCTGAAAATGAAGTTGATATGATCGAACTAGAAATTGAAGCTTTAAATTTAGCTAAAAAACTTGAAATAGATGAGTTAGAAGCTATATTAAGAGTTGAAAAAGGAAATAAAGTTAGCAAGTTATCTACTAAAGAACTTAAAAGAGATGCTTTAGTTTTTGCTAAAAATAATCCTGAAGCTTTTATAGATTTAGCTCAAGATGATAATGTTCATTTAAGAAACATTGGAATCAAAGCTGTAGAAGCAAACATTATACAATTATCCCCTGATGGTAAACAATTTACATGGGGCAACGGTAGAAAACTATTTAAAGTACCATTTGAAGAAAACCCATATTCAGCTTTAGCTGCTTGGTTTAAAACAGATGATGGTGTTGAAGTTTTAGGAGCTGTTGAGAAAAAAATGAAATAATAATCACTTATAGAGGTAACCATCTCTATGAGGTGGTTACTTACTATAAACAAAAACAATTATGGCAGTTAATATAGATACAGTATATCAAAGAGTTTTAGCGATAGCTAATAAAGAACAGAGAGGTTTTATAACTCCTCAAGAATTTAATCTATATGCTAATCAAGCTCAGATGGATATATTTGAGCAATATTTTTATGATTTAAACGCTTTAAATAGATTACCTTCAAACGATTTTACATACTCGGATCAAGTAGATATAATAGAAGAAAAAATAGATATATTCGAAAGATACAGACAACCAGTTGTAATGTCAGGTGATGCTAGTGAAGGCGGTATGGGTACTATTCCCTCTTATTATAGACTAGGTGAAATTTACTACAAACACAAAGGTGGTTATGTAGAAGTTGAAAAAATTAGTCAAAACGAAATACATCATATACAAAACTCCCCTTTAACGGCGCCGTCGTTAACAAGACCTGTTTATGTTAGAACTAGTAGCGTTGTACCAGATGATGCTAGTGGTAACGCACAAACCGCAACAACTAATAATGAAATAGGTTTATCAAGATCAATACAAATTTATCCTATAAGTATAACTAGCAACGTAGTGTGTAACTATATAGCTAGACCTATTACTGTAGAGTGGGCTTATACAACTGTTTTAGACGAAGCTTTATATAACGCAAATAATAGTCAAGATTTTGAATTACACCAATCAGATGAGTCTGAACTGGTTATTAAAATATTAGAACTTGCTGGTATTGAAATTAAAGATCCACAAGTATATCAAGTTGCTGCTGCGGAAGAAGCACAAAACATTCAACAAGAAAATAAATAATTATGCCACTATTCGAAGGAACACACGAACAATATTACGGAGCTCAAGAGTTTGCTACAACTTCTGCACAAGCAAGTGGTGGTGGTACTGCTGGACAATATGTTTTAACATTTCCAGCAAATCAAACACTGCTTAATAATTTAGCAACTATGCCAGAATCTGCTGGTGAGATTAGAGTAGATACTGTTGTAAGTGGTACAACAACTATTGGTGTTAACTTCACTTATAATCCTACTACATATACAGTAACATTAGCCTCTCCTGTTGCAGTAGGATCTGTAGTTACAGTTAGAATAATAAATCCTCAATATGGTAATTATCAGTTTATATCATTACAAACTATTATAAACAACTTTATGATTAGTTATGTTGGTAGTAATAAGATAATACCTAAGGTAAGAAAAGCAGATGTTGCATTTCATGCTCAAAGAGCAATACAAGAATTAAGCTATGATACTTTTAAGTCTAGTAAATCTATGGAGATAGAAGTTACACCTTCATTAAGAGTAGCTTTACCACATGATTATGTTAATTATATAAAAGTTTGTTATATAGATAATGATGGTATTGAAAGAATATTATACCCTGCTAGAAAAACAGGTAATCCAATATCATATGCTCAAGATTCTAATGGAGACCTTTTATTTCAAGCTGATAGTAGCTTATTATATTTAAGTGACTCTACACAGTGGACTAGATACCAAGGTGCAAATGAAGATGAGTCTGGGTTAAACGATCCTAAAAGAAGTGATGATGATTTTGAATCTGTTCAAGGTAGAAGATTTGGTTTAGAACCAGAACATGCTCAATTTAATGGAATATTTTACATAGATGAACATAGAGGTTATATAAACCTAAGTAGTTCAATGAGTGGTAAGATACTTGTCCTTAAATATATTAGTGATGGTTTGGGAACTGATGATGAAATGATAGTACATAAATTTGCTGAAGAAGCTATGTATAAATCAATAGCATACGCAATAGCTAGTACACACACTAGTGTTTCGCCTAATTACATACCTTTATTAAAAAGAGAAAGATTTGTTGCTATAAGAAATGCTAAAATAAGATTATCAAATTTAAAAATAGAGGAGCTTGCTCAAGTGATGAGAGGTAAATCTAAAGTAATTAAACACTAATACATATGCCAGATATTAAACATTACTTCCGTTCAGGTAAAATGAATAAAGACCTGGACGAGAGATTAGTACCTAATGGAGAGTATAGAGATGCTCTTAATATTGAGATGTCTACATCTGATGGTGATGATGTAGGTACTGTTCAAAATGTTAGAGGAACTACACAGGTGTTAGGTAAAGTTTATGACTCAAATAAAAAAGTTATAACTAGCAATTGGGGTACTGATAGCTTTGGTTTAACTAACGCTATTTGTGTTGGTACTAAGTTAAATAATGAAAATGATAGAATATATTGGTTTATAAAAGCTGATGAAGCTGATTGTATTGCTGAGTATGATGACGCTAGCGGTGTAATATCACCAGTATTAGTAGATGCAAATAATATACTTGGATTTGAAACAAACACGTATATAACAGGTATAAACGTGTTAGATGGTATGTTAATGTGGACAGATGGTGAAAAAGAACCTAAAAAAATAGATATAGAGATATTTAAGTCTGGTTGTAGCTCAAACTTTACAACACATACTAAGTATACTGGCCAAAAAATTCTTCCTGAAAATTTATCAGCAGCTTCTAGTTTTACAGAACAACATATAACTGTAGCTAAAAAAGCCCCAATGGGTAAACCAACGTTAACAATGAGCTCCTCTACAAGAGGTGGTAACGGTACTGGTTCATCTTCAGTTAATGTAAGTAATGCGGTTAACACAACGTTTACAGATTCAGAAGGTGTTGCAAAGGCAGCTGGAACTTCTTTACCTTTAACATTTTCACCGCTACCTAACTGGCAAGTAGGTGATATAATAACTTGTACGGCTATATATGAAGAGCTTGGTCAACAAGAAACATTTGAAATAAAACTATTAATAAACGCTATAAGTGCTGCTAACGTATTTACATGTATAATACAGAGTATTCCTGTAGAAATACCTTATGTTCCTTTACAATGGGAAGCTTTATTAAGTGAAGAAGGTGTTTTATTTGAAAAGAAATTCGTGAGCTTTGCTTACAGATGGAAATATTATTCTGGTGAATATTCTACATTTTCACCTTTTAGTGAGTTAGCATTCTTACCTGATACTTTTGAATATTTATCTACTAACGGCTACAACGATGGTATGATAAACAATCTAAGACAATTAACAATAAATATAACAGAGTCAAGACCTGTTGATGTTGAAGAGGTTGATATACTTTATAAAGAAACAAACAACAATAATGTATACGTTGTAGACACGCTTAAATATGCTTCTGACGGCACTTTTCCAACTGATTATAAGTTAGAGTCAGAAATAATAAGTAAGACCGTAGAAACTAATCAAATGATTAGACCTTGGGATAACGTACCAAGAAAAGCACTCGCTCAAGAAGTTACAGCTAATAGACTTATATACGCTAACTACTTACAAAACTACGATATACCTGATTTTAACAAACCTGATATTAGCATGAATATCTCACAAACTGCTATTACGACGGTTAAAGAACCTCAATTATCTATAAAATCACTTAGAACATATCAAGCAGGTGTCGTTTATATAGACCAATATAATAGACAATCACCTGTATTTACTAGCTCAAACGCTTCAAGGCAAACTAGTAAAGATTATGCGAAAACAGTAAATGCAATAAACGTTACTTTAAATAATCAGCCACCAGACTGGGCAACACATTTTAAATACTACGTAAAAGAAACTGCTAACGAATATTATAATTTAGCTATGGATAGATATTATCTAGCTGAAGATGGTAATGTTTGGTTAAGTTTTCCATCATCTGAAAGAAACAAGGTTGATGAAGAAACTTATTTAATATTAAAGAAAAAGCACGATTCTGATGATTTTGTAACAACAAAGTCTAGATATAAGATATTAGATATATCAAACGATGCGCCTGATTTTCTTAAATTAAAAGAAAGAGCTATAGCAACCGGTGATGTAATAGCTAGATCATCTAGTATACCACAAATTGGTAGTATATCATTTGAGTTTTTAGGACCAGATCCAGTTTCTAACCCTAGTTTTGGTGAGGGATTTTCATCTGATGCTGTAATTCAAATAGCTGTAGGTGGTGTTAAAACAGATAAATACAAAGTACTTAGTGGTGGTCCAACTGGTGATCAAGATGGTAATGTTGCTAATAAAAAACATATATACAAAATAACATTAGAAGAACCTATTAAAACTGGTGACACTATGGTTAGTAGTTTATCATCTGGTAATGCTTTTGAAATAACACTCTTTGAAGAAAAATTTGAAAGAAAAGCTGAATTTTATGGTAGATTTTTTGTTAAAATAAATAGAGATGGTAATTTTGACACTAACATTATAGCTAGCTTTCCGGAAGAAAACGAAGAGTACGGTATATCAGATGCTAGAA
>UEXM01002297.1_pt1 | contig 13905 bp, 15 predicted proteins | sample 1796661 | NCBI WGS metagenome assembly UEXM01 (sample SAMEA4772469, study PRJEB27181) | metagenome | reverse complement strand
TAGATGGTCAGATCATCGAAATCGAAATGATCCAAGGCGGCAACGTAGCAGCCTAATCTAGCATTTAAAGGAATAATCTAATGCCACTTTTGACCCCATCACAGGTACATATCGACCAGCCGTTGTCTAACTTGACACTGGCCTATGTACAAGAACAAACTAACTTTGTCGCTGATAAAGTATTCCCAACCGTAGGTGTTGCTCGTCAGTCTGACAAGTTCTACACCTATGACCGTGCGAACATGAACCGCTCTGGTGACGTAAAGAAACTTGCGCCACGCACAGAAGTTAACCGCATCGGTATGGCAATCTCCAACGATGCTTACTACGCTGACGTGTATGGCCTCGGTATGGACTTCGATGAGCAAACTATCGCCAACGAAGATGCAATGTTGGAAATCCGTTCCGCTGGCGCACAGACATTGACAACTCGCTTGTTGATCGACCGTGAAGAGCGTTTCGCTGACACATTCTTTAAGGCTGGCGTCTGGACTACAGACGTAACTCCTGCAAACCTGTGGTCTGACTACACTAACTCCACACCAATCTCTGACGTAACTAATGGTCGTCGCACCATGCAGTTGGCATCAGGTGGCTTCAAGCCAAACACAATGGTTGTTGGTAAAGAAGTTCGTGACATCTTGGTTAACCACCCAGACATCCTTGCCCGTTTGAACGGTGGCGCAACTGTATCGAACACAGCTTTGATTACAGATGCTAAACTGGCAGAAATCTTTGAAGTAGAGAACTTCTACGTCATGGAAGCTGTTAAGAACGGTGCTGCCGAAGGTCTGGCAGAAGCTAACGCCTTCATCGGTGGTAAGAACGCTCTGTTGGTACACACACCTCGTGCATCAGGTCTGATGACCCCTGCCGCTGGTCTGACATTCGCATGGAACTCAGTTCCCGGCGTAAACAACCTCGGTGTTACCGTTGAGTCCTTCTCTGACGATGCTCTTAAGCGTCAGCAAGTTGCAGAACACATCCAAGTTAAAATGGCTTATGACATGAAAGTCACAGGCGCTGACTTGGGTTACTTCTTCTCAGCCGTAATCGCCTAAGCGATAGATACTAAAGGTGTACCCTGAGCTTAACGGCTTGGGGTACAACCCAATATATAACAGAACATAACAGTATTCATATAATGGAGAGTCCCTATGCACCCCACATACTTGGGTTGGCAGGTCGATTGGCCTGTGTTTATCAAGATGCCTTTACTGGCGGATAATACGAATTGGAAACGTGGAGATCACTTTAACTGGGCAGAGCGAGGAATAGACCAAGACAAGGTTGCTACCCTATACGCCTCTGGTTACATTCACCACAATAAAGAACTAGAGGTTCAGAACAAGGTTGGAGATCGACTGTCTGAACTAGCTGGTAAAGACTTAGAGACCTTAGTGAACTTACTTAATGTCGAGGTAAACAAACGTACCTCCAGTAAGACAGAGTTTGAAGCTAAGAAGTGTAAGAAGTCTAAGATTGACGACAAGCAACGTGGTCTAATCAGACGCTTCCTTAATGTTAATCGCTGGATTACAGAAGACTTCTACGACATTCGAGACAAGGTTCTCGCTGACTAATAACAACGGAGACGACTTACATGGCATGGTCTTACGATCCTACAGACTTGGACACTACCACGGCCTCTGGTCGTCTCAATACAGTACGCCTATTGGTTGGCGACACTAACACCGATGACCAACAGGTTCAGAACGAAGAGGTTACGTTTGCCCTCGGTGAGAACGGTAATAACGTGTACTACTCAGGTGCTTGGATTGCCCGTGTCATTGCCTCTAAATACTCCCGACAGGTAACGACACAACTAAGTGGTGCTTTGAGTGCTGACTACTCCGACCTAGCCAAACAGTACATGGCACTTGCAGATAACCTAGAGTATCAAGGTAAAACCGCAGGTGCTTCGGTGGGTGTCCTAGCTGGGGGTATCACTAAGAGTACCGTTGAAGCTGTACGAGCTAACACTAACCGTATCGAAGGCTCCTTCCGTAGAGATCGTTTCAAGAACCCACCAAGCTACCAAACACCTGAATACGAATAAGGAGTAAGATATGTCATTCCGCTCCTTTGACTTGCTAAACCTCGTAAGAGACTTTGGCTCAGATGTAACACTAAGGAAGACCAGTACGGCTGGAACCTATAACCCTGCTACTGGTGCAGTAGATGGTGCAGCTACCACTGACTATACCGTGAGTTCTTACTTCTTTAATTTCTCTGTGGGGCTTCCTATTGGTGACGAAGTTCGTCGTGGGTCTAGCCGCTGTATCATCCCAGCACTAGGTCTTGCTGTCGTCCCTGATGATGAAGACAAGGTTATCGGTCTTGGCAATACATACGAGATCGTGTCGGTACAAACCTTCTACAGCGATGGTGTTGCTATCTGCTATGTATGCGAGGTTCGTGACTAATGAGTATTCAAGCCACGATGAACGCCTTTAAAGACAAGATAGAAAACAGGGTAGCTGATGAAGTCGAGCAAAAGTTTGACGAGATAGCTTCCTACGCAGTTTATGTTGCTGTCCCTGACCAGTCTATTGACACAGGCGCTTATGTAACCTCATTTTCCATTGGCCCTGCTGGTTTCGGCGGTGGTAGGAGCAGAAGCTCAGACAACAAGCCCAAGAACCAGAACCCCCAAGCCATGAAAGACCTAGCGTACTCTCAGCTTATTGGCGACATAGATCGTATAGACTTTAAGACAATGCTAGAGTCTGGTGATCCAAGGTTCACTCTTAAAAATCGTGCGCCTCACGCTAGGGATGTCGAGGATGGTGCTAACTGGAAACGCTCAGGCTACCATGTCTTCGCAAAGATTAGGAACCAGTTCGGATGAGTATTTACAATGACATTCGTGCCGCTCTTGAGAGCCACTTAGCTAACACCGCTGGACTACCCACTGGAATAGCCTATGAGAACGTCTCATTTGAGCCACAGACAGGCACTAGCTTCCTTAAGGTGTCCTTTGTCCCAACGTCTCGTAGACCCGCTGTACGAGGCTTAAATCCACAACAACGGTATCAAGGTGTCTTCCGTGTATTCTGTTACACACCCGAAGGTAATGGCCCCGCTACTGCTGATGATATAGCCAACAAGGTTATGACAGCCTTTGAAGCCACGACTGACATTTCTTTTACTAACGGTGAAGCTGAGACTTTCATAGTTTCTATTGACTACGCTGAGAGAGATAATGGCTTTGTAGATAGTCCGTGGTATTACACGGTAGTTAATATCGGCTGGTATATCTACTCATAAAGAAAGAACCACTATGACTAAAGCAAGTAAGAATTTTGTCTACTCAGGCAAGACATATCTCATCGGAGATGAGGTTCCCGCTAATGTAGCTACGGCTGTTGACCCTTCCTGCACGGAAAAGCCCAAAGCTAAGAAACCAACAAATACTAATACTATTCTTGAAGGAGAATAAACATGGCTTTTGCACAAGGTAGCCGTTCCAGTCTCGCATATATCGCAGAGACATCTTTCGGCACTACGCCATCCACACCTACTTTCGCTAACCTTCCGATTAACTCACACTCCTTGGACTTGACCAAAGACCGTGTTGAAGGTAACGAAATTCAAGCTGACCGTATGACACGAGTTGACCGTCATGGTAACAAGCAAGCTGGTGGCTCTATCGAAGTTGATCTTCGTAAGGGTGACTATGACGAGCTTCTAGAATCAGCTTTCTTTAACTCATACGCTACAAACGTCTTGAAGGTTGGAACTACACCTAAGTTCTTTACAATAGAAGATGCAGCTAACGACATTGACCAGTTCCGTCTGTTCACAGGTATGGCAGTATCTACCGCTAGTTTCTCCATTGCACCTAATCAGATGGTCACAGCGACCTTCGACATGGTTGGCAAAGGCATGACACAGGCTGGTACAACAGGTTCCACTGGTGGCGCACCAACACCTTCCACAACTAACTCACCTTTCGATAGCTACTCAGGTACTATCACAGATGGTGGCTCAGGTATTTCCATCGTGACTTCGATTGACTTTAGCCTCTCCAACTCTCTGGCTCCCACTTTCGTAGTTGGTGCTGACAATGCACAATCTCTTGAGTTTGGTAGTGCTGTCGTTGAAGGTACAATGACCGTTTACTACGAAGATGAAACACTCATCAACAAGTTCCTGAACGAAACCGAAAGCTCAATCACAGTGTCTGTTGACGATCCTACAGGCTCCAACGCATATACATTTGAGTTCCCCCGTGTAAAGTATAATGGTGCGTCTGTACCACTTCAAAACCCTCAGTCTCGCCTGATTACACTGCCATTCGTGGCTCTGTACGACACAACTGAGAACACAAACTTGAAGATGACACGCACAGCCTAATCCCTAGCTAGGGTAGAGTGGGGACTTCTGTCGGGTGAGGTTCCCACTCACTATTAAATCACTCGACATAACCTCGACAACACATCAAAAGGAATCCCGATATGGACTTGATGAACATTGGTACTACTAAAGAAACTACAGATGTAACCCTGTACAACCCCGTTAACTCTGAAATCCTAACTAATGAGGATCGTTCAGAGATGACCATTACAGTACATGGGCCATACTCGAAGAAATACAAAACTATCTCTCACGCCCAACAGAACCGCCGCTTGATGAAAGCGCAACGGACTGGTGGTAAGCTCAACCTCACCGCTGAGGAAATTGAAGCATCCGCATTAGACCTTCTGGTAAAGTGCGTGAGTGGATGGAACATTACCCTTAGTGGTGAACAACCAGATTGCACAGAAGCTAAGGTACGAGAAGTGTTTGAAGCACTCCCTTGGGTTCGTGAGCAAGTGGATGCTGCCTTGGGTGATGCTCAGGCTTTTTTGGACAAGTAAGGGCTGAACTTGAGGAGTACGCTGAGTATTCCTTTAAGATGGGTAGGAAGGTCTCAGGTAGTAAAGGTAAAGCTACTGAGGCCGACCACCTAGCCCAAGTCGCCAAACAGTTAGGCAAAGAACTAGCAGAGATTGAACAAGCTAATGCTGATGCAATCTTCCCTGACGTAGCTTCCCACTTATGGTCTACCTTTATAGAACTACACGATGGTAGAACTTACGGTATGAGTGGCCCTAACCCAATATCTTACGACATCATTAAAGCATGGTGTGATATTACAGGTGTAGACCTTTCCCCTTGGGAAGTTACTATTATAAAGTCTCTGGACAACCTCTGGATTAAAACTACTGGCGAGGAAGCAAATGGCTGATCTTATTCAAATCCAATATGAAGTCGTTGACAAGGGTAAGTCTCTTAAAACGGCTCTTACTGGCGTTGAGAGAATGGAAAAGTCTCTAGCTAAGTTGTCTAAAGAGATAGTCTCTGGGACTGTGACCCAAGATCGTCAGAGAAAAGCACTCATAGCTTACGGAAGAGAGCTAAAGAGACTGACTGGCATGACAGGCACTCAGGCTTATGGTGCTGTCGTCAAGTACAAGAACGCTTTGGTTAATCAGACTGTAGCTCAAAATAAAGCTGCTGTAGCTTCTCAGAGATTAGCTAAAGTACAAGACTACCTAGCATCTAGGCAAGAGAGGGTCACTCTCGCTACACAAAAGCAAAATGCTGCGTTGCATCAAACCAAGAACAGAATGAATGGCTCAAACATGGCTATTCAACAGATGGGTTATCAGTTCGGTGACTTTGCTGTACAGGTTCAGGGTGGAACAAGTGCATTTGTCGCGTTTAGCCAACAGGCTTCTCAGTTAGTCGGTATTCTACCTATGATTGCTGGCCCCTTGGGATTAACCGTTGGTGCTGCTGTTGGTTTATCTGCTGCCCTTGGTATACTCATTCCTATCGGTTCAGCAGTAGCAAGAATGTTCTTTGACATGAAGGGTGGCGTAGATAAATCCGAAGATTCATTGGATAAACTAACCTCCGCACTAAGTGATTATCAGAGTGCCGCTAAGTTAGGTCTGATGAGTACGGAGGAGCTTAGGGATGAGTTTGGCTCACTGGGAGACCAGATGAAAAGGCTTGCGGGGTTTTTTCAAAGTGTTGCTGTAAGCAGGGCGCTGGAGACCTTGACTACAGATACATCCCTGTTCAATCAAGAGCTTTCTGATGCAGCCGCCCTTATAAAGAGCCTTGAGGGTCAAATTGCCAATATTGCACCTACAGAAGCAGAAATTAAGTTCTTTAGTGCTGAGGAAATACTGAGAGCTAATGAAGCTATAGGTGTACTTCAAGATAAAATAGATAGCACTGGCGAATCTCTAAAATTACTTCCTTCCCAAATAAATATTTTGAACGATGCACTTTCTGCTGTAAACAAATCTCAGTCAATAGAGGAGATAAGAGATACCTCCCTTGCGGCACTTAAGGTTATAGAGGGCATGAACTTTGAATTTGGCAAGGTTCCGCCAGAGATAACTAAAATTGTTGCTAATTTAGAGGATGTGGTCGGAACTTCCGCAAGGGCAACGGCTGAGGCCGTTAATATGAAGGTTGCGTATGATGATGTCTTAGGTTCTGTAGAAGGTATAGCCGCAGCAGAAGCAGCTAGGCTTGCCCTAACACAGGTTGGAGACTCAGGTTATGCTGGGGGTCGTGGCGGAGACCCAAGGGACTTCACTAATTTAGACGAGTTTAGAAAACAGCTTATTGATGTAACAAAGGAAACTAAGAACTTAAAGAAGGGTATGACAGATGCCGAAAGGGCCGCTGAGAAACTTCGTCAGGAACTAGAGCGCCCAATGGTTAATGCCATTGAATCAGTATCTAATGCCTTCGGTGACTTCATAGCTGATGGCCTAAAAGACTTCAAGAGCTTCGCAAAATCTATCGTTGGTTCGTTCAAGTCAATGATCTCACAGATGATTGCAACTGCCGCTCGTAACAAGATTATGCTGTCGATGGGCATGGGTGGAACTGCTTTTGCAGAGCAAGCTGTTGCTGGTAATGTGGCTGGTATTGGTGGCAACGCTGCTTTTGGCCCCATAGGTTCTTTCATGGGTTCTTTCGCTGGTGGTGGTGCTGCTGGTTCAGGTCTCTTGGGTGGCATTGGGTCAGTCTTTGGGGCAAATGGTATAGGTCTTGGTGGATCATTTGGTTCACTTGGTACACTCCTCAGTGGAGGCTCAACGGTTGCTGCTGGTGGTGCTGGTTTCGCTGCCACGTTAGGTGCTGCAATCCCAGCTATTGCCGCTGTAGCTGTAGTCGTAGGTCTCTTCACTAAGAAAACTAAGCTCCTCGACAGTGGCCTGAGAACTACTGTTGAAGGCTTTGACGTAGCCATAGAGACCTTCAAGAAGACACAGACCAGTAGTCTGTTTGGACTACTGAAAGGTAGCAAGAAGACAGCCTACGAAGCTGCAAGTGCAGAGGTTGCTGACCCACTGATTGAAGCTATCGGTAACATGCAACAGAGCATAGTTGATGCCGCTGGTACTCTAGGTATTGGTGCAAATGCTTTCGATGACTTTAGCTATCAGTTCAAGCTGTCGCTCAAAGGTCTTACCGAAGAGGAGCAACTACAGAAGATCAACGAAGAGATCACTAAGATGGGCGATAGCTTTGCCTCTCTGACTGGTCACTTTGAGACAATGAACGAGTTGCTTGAGGCTGCTAACCAGCGTATGCAACTACAGAACCGTCTGGATCAACTCTTAGGTAACAACCAAGCTCTCTTGACACGACAGCGTGAAGCTGAACTCAGGGCTATGCACGAGTTGAACAGACCACTAGCACAAGCTATCTATGACCTAGAGGATGCTAATGCTGCTGTAGCTAATTCCTTCGCTACCCTTAGAGCTTCTATCGACCTAGAGAAGACCAGAGTGCAAGACTCATTCGCCAGCCTTCTTGATGGCCTTAAGGAGCGGCTTGATGTCGTTAACGAGACTATGCAGCAAAGCCGTAACATTTATGATATGTTGGCTAATGCTCTTAGCTCACGACAAGTTAGTGGTGAAGCTGCTTTCGCTGGTCGTAGGTCTTCTGCACTATCTTTCCTTCGTGGGGGAGACTTTAGTGATGAACGTAGGTTAGAGAACGCACTTGATGTTATAGCTGAACCATCTGAGGGTCTCTTTAGTTCCTTCATTGACTATGCTCGTGACTTTGCTCGTACTAGCATTACTCTTGAGGAAGCTAAGAAGGTAGCACAAGTTCAGCTTACTGCGGATGAGAAACAGGTTCTTCTCCTAGAGGAACAGATCGTTGCTTCTGAGGCTAATCGTGATGCTCAACTTGATGCCCTCGACCAACAGTATCAGATGATGGTTGACCAGTACAATGCTCTCTTGGGTATTGATACTAGCGTTAAGTCTGTCAGTGAAGCTATCGGTACACTGCGCAGCGCCATTGAATCTCTTGCTTCTGCACAGTCTGCTGCTAAAGCTGCCGCCGCTGTTGGTACTGGTGCTGGCTCAGGTGCTGCCGCTGCTGCAATACAGTTGACTGGTGAAAAATACAAAGGTTTCGATCTAGGTAATATTAGAGGTGCTGCTGACTTGATGGCGGCTGCTGCACAAAACAATATTCAAACCTCTGGACAAACTGGCGCTCAAATCCAACAAGCTATATCTAATGCTACTGGCCTTGCTATTAACATGGACAATGCTACCCGTGCTAAACAGTTTGCTATGGGTGGGTATCACACTGGTGGTCTTCGTATGGTTGGTGAACGTGGCCCTGAGCTTGAAGCTACTGGCCCATCTCGTATCTTCTCACATAACCAAACCTCTGGTATGTTCCGTGATCCTGATCTTAAGGAAGCTGTTAATGATCTTCGTAGGGAGGTCTCAGGTCTGCGTGGGGAGCAACGTCAGATGCAAGCAACTAATGCTAAGTATGTGAAACGTAACTACGATATTAACCGTAAGTGGGACGTTGATGGTCTACCAGCTACAAGGACTTAATAGATGCAGCTAATCAAACCTGTAACAGTTACGGATAGTATTCTAACTGCTACGAATATCACCGAAGATGATTATGCTGTGTGGAACAGTGGGACTGCTTATGTCGTTGGTGACAAGGCTATTTCCACTGTTACCCACCGTATATACGAAGCCTTAATTAACAACACTAATGTTGATCCCACAGGTACAGCTACAGACCCTGCCACATGGTTAGACATTGGTGCTACTAACCGTTGGAAGGCTTTCGATCAGAAGATCAGTGATCCTGTAACTAACCTTAATCTTATTGAGTACACTCTTAACGACCCTAACTCTAATGTTACTTCGGTAGCTTTGTTTGGTCTCAAGGGTATCTCAGCTAACGTCACTGTAACTGACACTACTGTAGGTGGCGATGGTGAGGTCTACAACACGACTGTATCTCTCTTAGACAACAGAAACATTGTAGATTGGTACACTTACTTCTTCGAGGAGCAGGTACAAAAGGAACAAGCACAGTTCTTAGACCTACCGCCCTACATTGGTTCTAACGTAGAGGTTACAGTTACCTCAGCAACTGGTGATACTACAGAACTAGGCCAGCTTGTGTTAGGGTTCCTCAGTGGTATTGGACTAACGACATACGGTACAGCAATTAGCATTGAAGATTACTCTCGTAAAGAAGTAGATGCCTTTGGTAACTTTATCATTGTACAGAGGGACTTCGCACAGTTAGCTGACTTTGATGTTCAGTTTGAGACACAGAACGCTCGTAAGATACAAAGAACTCTGGCTGACTTTAGGGCAACACCAATCGTTTATGTAGGTTCAGAAGATACATCCTACGGTACTACTATCTACGGGTTCTATCGTAGATTTGATTTAACACTTGAAGGCCCATCCCTGTCGTTTGGTGCTATCGAAGTAGAAGGACTTACCTAATATGGCATACCCCCCAATCTCTGCACTACCATCACCACCCAGTAGACAAGACCCCGCTAACTTCGCTGATGAGGCTGATGCTTTTCTGGGGGCATTGCCTACGTTCCAAAGTGAAACTAATACCGCTGGAACATACATTGAAGGCAAGGCTGCTGAGGCAGAAACCTCTGCTACTAATGCTGCCACTAGCGCCACAGGGGCTGCTACAAGTGCAACTAACGCTGCTAACTCAGCTACAGCCGCCGCTAACTCTGCTGCCTCTGCTGGGGGCGTTCTGTGGGTCTCAGGTACATCCTACGCTGTAGGCTACGTTGTGTACTCACCGATTACCTTTACCAACTACCGTTGTATCCAAGCTACATCAGGAACTACTGATCCTTCTCTTGATGAAACTAATTGGGCATCTACAGGTGGTGGCGGTGGTGGTGGCCTTACAGAACAGACAGCCACAACGACAGCTACAACACAGACAGCTATCGCTACTTATGTCGCTGCTGAGTACACAGCTATGGAACTTACGATTGTAGCTGACAGTGCGAGTGAACGTACTATCACTAAGTTACTTGTCGTCCACAATGGTACAACAGCTTCTGCTACACAGTATGGTGAGGTAAGTACTGCTACTGTTCTCTCTACTTACGATGTAGACGTATCAGGTTCTAATGTTCGTCTGTTAGCTACGCCAGCTTCTGCTACTAGCACAGAGTTTACAACTAAAGAGAACTTGTTTGAGCCACTGACTTAAGTATTACTTACGACAAGGGGAAAGGTGAACCATGTCAAACAATAAAGACTTCAAAGTAAAGAACGGTATCCAGCCAACGGTATATCACGAGGGCTTGGGTACTGTTGTGTCTGGTAGTTTGGGGTATCAATTCTCCTCTGCTTACGACACGGGCAACACACTGGATATAAGTAGTGTGGTGGGAACATCGCCAAGAAGCTTGAGGTGGAAGCCCGATGGCCTTAAACTGTTTGTGTTATCTGCTGGCGTTGACACGATATACAGTTTTACACTGACATCTCCCTACGATTTAAGTACGGTATCCGCACCTACTACTTACACGTTCTTTCAAACGGAAGCTAGTAACCCCATAACCTTTCATATAAGTTCTGATGGCACTAAGTTATACGTTCCCGCTTATACATCTGCTAGTGAAGTGCATCAGTACACATTGAGTACGCCGTGGGATTTAAGCTCTGAGAGCTACGATGGTTTCTTAGACTTAACGGGGGTTGTTGTTTATGGTTGCGGCGCTGTTGGTTTTAAATCTGACGGGACAAAGGTTTATGTCTATGACAACTTTTCTTTGTCTAACGTGATCTATCAATATGATTTGAGTGTAGCTTGGGACGTAACTTCCACTACGTCAAATCAGAAGACATTAAGTGTATTATCTGTTATGACAGGTACATCTGGCTCTGACATAACTTTTTCCCCTGACGGCCTGTCCTTTCTGTTGGCAAAAATAAACACTTCTGACGGGATATACAAATACGATATGTCAACAGCATGGGATATTAGTACGGGAACATTGGATACCTTTTTTGACACACTTTCTATAGACGGTACACCTAGAAGCCCTAACTATAATGCAGATGGAACCTCTTTGTTTTTTATAGGCCAAGCAAACAGAAATATCCACGAGTTAAGCACAGTCCTCAACACAGCATCACTAGACCTATCCACTGGTTCAGTCTTTGACCTAACACCAACGTCAGACGTACAAGTAACCCTCAGCAACCCTGCTGATAGTGGTACTGTGAGTGGTGCTACGTTGTTGTTGGATGGTAACAGCAACCTGTACGATTTAGATAACGCTTCATACGACAGTAAATCTTTCTCTACATCAAGCCAGACATCCTCACTTAGAGACATAGCATTTAAGCCTGACGGCACTAAGATGTATGTTTGCGACTCTGGCGGTGATACGGCATATCAGTACACACTAAGTACAGCTTGGGACGTGTCGACTGCTAGCTACGACAGTGTTTCTATAAACGTCAGTTCAAAAGAAACTATCTTGAGTAGTTTAACTTTTAGCTCTGATGGAACGAAGGTGTACTTCGCAGGGCCAGAGTTTGACCAAGTACACCAGTATAACTTGAGTACCGCTTGGGACTTTAACACAGACTCGTTTGCAGGGTCATTTAGTGCGTCTGGGACGGTCAACTTATATTGTGTAAGATTTAGTTCAGATGGAACTAAGATGTACTTAGGGGAACTTGGCGCTAACAGTATCTATCAGTACTCTTTGAGTAGTGCTTGGGACATCTCGACTGCCTCCTACGACAGTGTGTCTTTAGGTTTAAGGTCAAGTACTAATATGTATGGTTTTGATTTTAACTCAGATGGCACAGCTATATATGTTTGCTCTTACAACATTGATTCCGTATATAGAATGAACCTATCTACCGCTTGGGATATTTCTACGGGCAGCGACTCTAACGTAACATTTTCTGTCACAGGCCAAGACACAAACCCCACCTATGTGAGGTTCACGCCTAATGGTGATAAAATGTATGTGTCTGGTGATACAAACTCAAGGGTGTTCCAGTATACAACAGAGTCTGGCATGACCATCACCTACGATCCCACACTAGAGTGGCCCGGAGGTACAGCACCTACAGCCCCTGCCAATGGTGAGACAGACGTAGTAACATTCAACACCCGTGACGGTGGTAGTACATACCAAGGTGTCCTCGCTATTGATGGAGCTAAGTAATGGCTAACGATAAAGACTTTCTCTTAAAGAACGCTGTAGAAGTCGGTGGCCCTACTAAGGTCACACTTGGTAGTATCACTAGCAGTGACATTGACTTAGCTACAGGCAACTACTTCGCTGATACCCCTACAGGTGCAAGCACATACACTATCAGTAATGCTGGTGATGTGCAGTCGTTCCAGCTAGAGGTTACGGGTGGTACTGAGGAAGTAGTACAGAACTTTAGCACTACTCTTTATGATGGCAATGGTTCTACACAAACTATTACTAATGGTATTGACCTGTCTGGTGATGGTGGTATGGTCTGGATCAAGAGCCGTACAAGCACGACTACTGCTTTTATCTACGACACAGAACGAGGTGCTACCACAAGTGTAACTCCAAGTGACACCAATGCCCAAGAGTCATCTGGAACCACGCTAACCTCCTTTAACAGCGATGGGTTTTCTAACAGTAGTTCTGCTAAGGTAAACGGCAGTACAAACAGCTACGTCTCTTGGACATTCAAGAAGGAACCCTCGTTCTTTGATGTTGTGACTTATACTGGAAATGGTGTTACTGGTAGAGAAATTCCCCATAGCCTTGGGTCTGATGTAGGTCTTCTAATAATTAAATGTACATCAGCTTCAAACTTCTGGTTTACGCATCATATTAGTAGGCCATCTGGTGCTTTGTTTTTAGACTCAACAGATGCTGAAACCACTGGTTCTACTAAATATTATATGGGTAATGACGTTTCAGTTATTCAACCCACTTCAACGCATTTTACTGTTGGTGGAAGCACTGCTGGTACTATGGTTAACGGATTAGGTGAAACCTACGTTGCCTACCTCTTCGCACATGATGATGCAGCAGATGGTCTTATCCAGTGTGGTAGTTATACTGGTAATAGCTCTACAGATGGGCCAGAAATTAACTTAGGGTGGCAACCTCAGTGGTTACTTATTAAAGACACCACTGGCTCCCAAGGGTCTTGGTCTATATTTGACACTGCTCGTGGTATTGTTACTTCTGGTATCGACCCAGTCTTACAGGCAAACCTTTCTAATGCAGAGTATGCTAGTGCAGATTATTTAGATGCCCTTTCAAATGGTTTTAAACTAACGGTGGGTGGAGGCTCTTACGGCTCAACTCAAGATACTCATGTAAATTATACGGGCCATACATACATCTACATAGCCATCCGTGCAGCATCAGACTTAGACCTAACATGGCCCTCCTCTATCGAATGGGCAGGTGGTGTCGCACCCTCAGCACCAGCTACAGGTGAGACAGACGTATTTACACTTAGTACTGACGATGGTGGTACTTCTTATGTCGGTGTAAAAACCGCTGACAACTTAAGCTAATCTGGAAGGTGAAGGAATGGC
>UEXM01002296.1_pt1 | contig 13908 bp, 11 predicted proteins | sample 1796661 | NCBI WGS metagenome assembly UEXM01 (sample SAMEA4772469, study PRJEB27181) | metagenome | reverse complement strand
GCAAGCTGGTTTCGCGATGCCCCTCAATCACCAACGCCCGCCACATGCCCACGGCAGCCAGAATAATAATGATGGCAAAGGGCAAGGCGCTGGCAATGGTCATGGTCTGCAGCGCCTGCAAGCCACCAGCCAGCAACAACACCGACGCAATGGTCCCCTCCAGCACCGCCCAGAAAATCCGCTGCCAGGCCGGGGTATTCAGCACCCCGCCGGAAGCCAGCGAGTCCACCACCAGGGAGCCGGAATCCGAAGACGTCACAAAGAAGGTGATAATCAACAGCACCGCCAGAAAGGAAATAAACGACGACAATGGCAGTTCATCAAACAACTTGAACAGGGCCACTGCCTTGTCGGTCTGCACATCTCCGACCAGGGTGGTCACCCCCTCATTCATGATCATGTTCAGCGCGGTATCGCCAAATACGGAGAACCACAGGAAGGTGAACAGGGACGGCACCAGCATCACCCCCACCACAAACTCGCGGATGGTACGGCCACGGCTGATCTTGGCAATAAACAGCCCGACAAAGGGCGCCCAGGCGATGGTCCAACCGAAAATAAACAGGGTCCAGTTACCGATCCAGTCGCTGTGGGTATAGGCCTGCAGATTGAAGGTGCGTTCGACAATGCCGCTTAAATAGCTACCCGTGTTCTGCAGAAAACTTTCCAGGATATGAATGGTCGGCCCGACCACAAACACAAACGCCATCAGCGCCACGGCCAGCACCATGTTAAGAATAGACAGGCGCTTCACACCCTTGTCCATCCCGGCCACCACCGACACGGTGGCCAGAGCGGTAACAATGGCAATGGCGGTAATCTGCACCCAGGTGGCCACCGGCACACCCCACAGATAATTCAGCCCCGCGTTGATCTGTGCGGCGGACAAACCCAGGGTGGTGGCAATACCGAACATGGTGCCAAGAATCGCGAACACATCGATGGCATGACCGATCGGCCCGTAAATTCGTTCACCAATCAGCGGGTAAAACGCCGACCGCATGGACAACGGCAAACCATGGCGAAAGGCAAAATAGGCCATCACCAGACCCACCAGGCCGTAAATCGCCCAGATATGAAAACCCCAGTGGAAAAAGGCAATCTGCATGGCCTGCTTGGCCGCATCCACCGTTTCTGCCGCCCCGGCCGGGGGCTCCGCATAATGCAGCACGGGCTCCGCCACCCCGAAGAACAGCAAGGCGATGCCATAACCGGCGGAAAACAGCATGGCGAACCATTCCGGGAATGAATATTCCGCCTCGCAATGATCCGGCCCCAACTTGATATTGCCCCAGCGAGTCATCGCCACACCGACAATAAAGATCAGGAACAGCGCCACCGACAGCATGTAAAACCAGCCGAAATTTGAGGTGATCCAGGCTTGCGCCGTGTTAAAGGCTTCGCCAGCCCGTTCCGGGTCGCTGATGGTGCCGATAATCAGCAGAAGCGATACCACCACAGCCGGAATAAAAACCGGTAGCAGAATCGTCGAGGTGGGGAGGGTGCGTTTTTCCGTCATAGCATTTCATCCATGATGACAGGGTTGGCGACTGGAGAATGCCGGTAGCAACTCTCCGTAACTGACAACGGCCTCATGCTAGCAAAGATGGGCCCAACGGTTTTTTAAATCCTGTTATTTATTAATCCGGAATGACATTGCCTTTATTGCAGGAGCGGCGCTCCTGCAGCAAGCATGAACCATGATCCGATATGTTGAATCACAGGTTTGATACTAAACCGGAGCAGGAAACGTTCATTTATCCTTCACGCAATAACCGACGTAACCGATAACAACGTACCAGAAAAGCCAACGCCAACAACAGTAGCGAGCCGGACCAGATCGCAAACACCCAGCGAATCCCTGTAGCAGTAACAGTCAGCGATACATCAGAAGGGGTAACAAAAAACGCGAAGGCATAAAAACACGCATGCAGGGAGCAGGCGTAAAGCAGCAGATTCCATCCTGACCAGGGATGCGGCCCCAGCGAAGAGAAGCGCCACAACCCCCATAAAAAAATCAGGTTATAGGCGGGCATCAGAAAAGTAAGAAGACCCAGCATCTCACCAAGACTATCTACATAATCCGGCGTCAGGTTGGCGAGCATCACCACGCTGCCCATCATCGACACAACGAACACCCCGACACCCGCAAACCAGGTGCCATCGACGGGAGCAATGGCACACACCAGCCAGGCGACTATTGCCAGCCGGAACAACAGGACATCCATCATCAGCGTGTTCTTCGCAGCGTCATGGGACGTCATCGTGTTGCCGGGCCTTGCGCGACGGGAACAGGCCTTGATCAACCCGGCCCGGTCGCCCCTTCACTGGCCTGCAGGCCACCCTCGGGCAGCCTGTCCGCGCCCCAGCTGCGCTGCAGATAGCCGCTGACTTGATCCAGTTGCTGCTGCTCAACCTGCGCCAGCTCACCCCGCTCCAGGGGATCAAAGTGAAAGATATAAAGCCGTGACGCAAACTGCTCGAACGGCAGTGACGCCTCGCCAAAACGTTCGCCATGGCCGGCGGTGCTGACCACCAAGCCATCGCCCCAGTCCTGGCCGCTGTCGTTGTTGGGGTTATAGAAATACACCCGCATGACATCCTGGGGATCCAGCGCCACCCGCAAGATACTGATGGCATGCCAGCCGATAAAACGGGCAGCACTGTCGGTGACAGCGACCCCCGCAGGCTGGGGGTGTATCAGCGGCTGATTGCCGTTGTAGTAAGGATGATAGGCCGCATAGAAATGACGCAGGAAATCATCCAGCTCCCACAGCTTGCCGGTTTCCACATCCACATTGATACGAAAACCGCGGCCGGACCACCAGCCATGAAACTCCGGGTTCACCCAACGGTGGGGATCACCCTCACGCCCAATACAGCGGCGGCCCATTTCCGCATAGATCCGGTCCAGATGGGGCACCACCAGCAGAGACACCGGGTCCAGGTCCATGGGCAGGCTGCTGGCCACACCACCGACGCTTTCGCTGGAGGAAATCGGCTGGCCCTCGAAATGCATGATGATTTCATCGTCACGGGCCGCCCAGGTGACCATTTGCAGCAGGTAATCCGGATCGTTGTACGACCACATGGACAGCGCCCGGGCGGACTGGCAGGTGGGATTATTGCCCTGCCCCACGCCCAGTGGCTGCCCCAGCATGCACAGCACACCTTCTATCAGATGCGCCTGTGGCGGCACCTGATCCCCGAAAGCCAGTGCCAGGCGCTGGCACGACCAGTCAGACAGAACCAGGCCCAGCTGCCGCCACAGGGCCGGCGCCACTGGCGGTTGATAGAGAATGCCCCGCTCCAGCACCAACGCCAGGCCATAAATGGCCTGGGCAGTTTGCGGATGCACCGCAGCTTCAATCAACGCCTGAACCAGCTGCCGGTAACACAGCAGGCAATCGCGACCGGTTGACGACAGGCCCATGGCCTCCGCCACCAGGTGGTCACCCTCCTCCAGCAAATGGCGCAGCAACACCGGGTGATACGGCGACACCAACCCGGTGTCATGCATGGCCCGGGCAAACCCGGTGGCTTCGCCCTGCAAGGCCGTGGCATCCATGCTGGCGAGCCGCTCAAGGTAGATCGCCACGCCCGGGTCTTCCCGGCAGGCCCGGGTCGGGCCGAACAGGCTGCTCACCAAGCGGTCCGCCCCCTGCCCGCTGCTGCCCAGATCGATATCCGGATTGACCTGGCAGATGGCGATCTGCGTGACCATCTGCTTGACCGGCTCGGTCTGAATGGGGCGCTGATTGAGAATCCGCCAGATCTCTTCAATCAGCTTGTCGACGATATGCTCATAACCGATGCGCTCGGCCAGATGCTGCAACAGATTCTGTGGCAGCACCGCCAGGCGGCCCTGGGTTTCACGCTGCGCCTCGGAAGGCGGCGAAAACAGCATGGCCAGATTGAGCGCCAGCACCTGGGTGAGAAAATGGTGGGCCTGCTCGGCGGAAATCAGGGTATGGCGGTAATCCCCACAGGCCACCGCCAACATGCGCAGCTCGCTCAGGGCCTCGATCACCACCAGCTCAGCCTGGGCACTTTGCAGGGACTGGGTAGTGAAACCGGGAACCAGAATCTGCGGCTCCGCCCAATCTGTCCCGGCAAAAATCCCGGCCGCTTCCAGCGTCTCGATGCGTTCGCCCAGGGCCGCACAACCGCCCTCCTGCATCATTACCCGCCGGGCCGTATCCAGTACCCGTGGCACCTTGGCCGGCCGGGTAAAGGAGGGCGCCTCTGCCAACTGGGTGATGGCATCATCCAGCCGAACAAGTAGCAGAGACAGATTGCTGGACGCGGACGTCTCTGAATGGGTCGTAGACACAGGGCAGTTCCTTAACGAATCCGTGGGGGCCCGGCGGGCCCCATGGTGACAGCGTATTCACACATAGAAATCCAGCTCTTCCTGCCGCTTGAGCAACCGGTGCATCTCTTTCGGGTCGTCACCCATGAAGTAAATCAGCCCCCAATGGGTACCAAAGGCGGTGCGCTTGGTGACCACCTCTTCCATGGGCGCCGTCAGTTCATGGGACTCGAAGTAGGGATGGTCTTCGGTCTCTTCCGGGATTTCCAACTGGCTGACCACACGGCGCCGCGGGTACACCCCGAAACAACCGGCATGGCCCTTGGCATCCACCACTTCTTTCGGGAAGTACGCCTTCACTTCCTCTGTGGTGGCCTTGGGATCGAACACCAGCATGGTGGCCTGGTAGGCATTGAAACCCTCATAGACCCGCTCCAGCAACTCGAACACCTTGAAGCCCGGCGGGCGATACGCCACCTCACCAAAGTACATCTCACCATCGCTGGTGACAAAGTACTCCGGATGAATCATGCCGAACTCGATATCAAAGGTCTTGATCAGCTTCTCGATCTGCTGGGTAATTTGCGGCCGGTACTGCTCCAGATCCGGCGACGCAGGGACATACACCGAATACCCCAGCGTCACATACTCGGACAGGTTGAGAAAACAGATCTTGCCATCGTGAATCCAGGCCTCCACCGCAAATTCCCAGCCATCCAGATGCGACTCCATCAACGACGGAAATTCCTCATCAGGAATAGCATCCACCTCATCCGGGGTACGGATCACCCGGTGACCCAGACAACCGGCCTTGTCAAAGGCCTTCAGGTGGATCGGGTCATTGGGATCACCATCCAGTTTGAGCAGGGTCTGGTTCACCCGCTTCAGGAACCGGATCACATCCTCCCGGTCATGGGCTTCCTCAAAAATACCCACCCGGATACCGCCAAGCTGTGCGCGCCGCTTCATCAAGGACTTATCCCGCATCAGCATGGCCTGGCCCAGCAAACGAGGATTATCCAGCAGCACCGAATTAATCGCACCCGCCCACTCCACGGTTTCCTCATACAGCGGTACCGACACATCCACACCCATGTCTTTAAGGGTCTGGGCAATCTCCATGGAGCGATCATTCAGGCGTTCGAAATTCCAGGGCACGTAGGGAATATCATGCTCCTGGCAATACGCCTCTGCCCAGTCCGGGGCCACTACCACATACCGACGATCAAACTTCTCAGCCGCCTCGACCGCGTTCAAACTCCATCCTAATAAAGCAATATAGCCTTTGTTGGGATCTTTTTTCATTGAGCGCCTCCTGTCGAAAAATTGGCATTGGTCTTTTACCGTACACCTCTCGCCTTCTTTCACAACCGCCAATCCGTCTATTTTGTCAGACAATATCGTGCAGCAGTCCATCCATAGAGAGGCAATTCAAGAAGGTAAAAGGTGAAATCTCTTGGGCATAAAAAACCCGGAGGACAGGCACGGAGGTGAGTACGAGGGGAACTTGACAGTAGAGAAACTGCAGAAAAGAGAAGAAGGGATCTGGCACCATTAAAGTTGATTAAAAAATTCAATAAAAATGGTAACCATGTCGATATAGATGCATTCAGCTCCCGGGCTGTGGTGAAAATTCAACCAATCACGCCCAGAAAACCCAACACGGCAATCACCACGCCGGCAACCACCCCTAACACACCCAGAATACAATCACTGTATGGCTTGTCTTTTCTCGGGCCAGGCATCAACACAGACTCACCCGGCGCCTTCGGGTTGCAGTAGACCGTCACGTCACCGTTGACAGAATGGCTTCTGGCAAATTCAACCGTTTCCGGATACACCAGTGTATAGAATGCCGCAGAGGAGCCACTGTGCTGACCACCCTTGAATTCATACTCATACGCGACGATGAGTTTTTCCGTGTCCTGCATTTCTCCACCGATATTTCGCTTACCCCAAAGGCGCAGGTCCGTTAACTGACCCTCAACACCTGGCCACTCAAGGCTTGCCACAGCTTTTTTATAGTCCCTCAGCGCACGGCCAAGCAGGTAGATGCCGAAGATAGCGAACAGGGATCCTGCAAGGAGAGGCATGTTCATTGGTTTCGCTCAATGAGTAGAGCCAGGTTGTTTTGTGAAAAGCGATGTGAGGGGTAAGGTCAACGCCTATGCTAATTGGACGCAGCTTGCTGTGGTGCGCTTGAGCAAATTGCTAAATCCGTCTGCATCAGTCGGTAATAAATCACCTGAATCAGGGCTCCGTACAAGATGCCTGTTACTTCCCATACGTAAGCAGGAAAGCCACTTGCCCAACCTATAGCGCTCGCTCCAACTACAGCGCCATAAACAGCCCCTAAAACGACACTGATAATGAGCACTTGAACGCCGACAGGCAGCGAAAGAGCCGCCCAACGAAGAAAAAAGTCCCTACCGTCACCCTGGCTGTTAGTTCTATAGAGCCGTATCATTCCCCAATACTGCACTCCCGCGAATGCAATGAAACCCAAAGCCTGATATCGAAATCCGTACTCCAATTCAGCCGAGCAGGTAATCACAACAGGAATAGAGATATAGCCTGCAAATAACATGCTATAAAGAAGCAAGTGATTGAAAGCCAAATCATCTGTCACTTCGCCTCTACTCAGCTTCTCAGACAATTCACCAGACCTGAGGAAATACACTCCCCTAAACATAAACCCCCTTACCATTTAACGCCCCGCGCAGCGGGCAAATTGTAGCGACGGAGGAGCGGAAATTTGATCCGCCTGCCGCGGCTTGTTATATCTCTAGCTCACCGCCACTAATGCAACCCACCCAATTGGAGCGGCCAACCATCGAAGCAAGTTCGCATTGGGGCGCCAAATACAAAAGGCGGCGACAGCCAGTAAAGACGGTGCAAGCCCATAAATTACATATACGCCGAACTCCCAATCTCTGTATACGAGAGAAAGAGCGACCGCCGCCCACCATTCTGGCTCTGCTTTATCAAGAAGCCGAATCATTGCTCTGGCAATGAACCAATATCCCAGCAAAACGGAAATGGCTCTAAGGCCTTCCTCAATTTTCTTGCCACCAACATCGTTCCATTCGCTAAGTTTTTTCATCTCACCCGATATAACGCTTTGCTAAGCGGCAATAAAATTGCTGGCTAAAATTAGCGAGGAACGAGCAAAAGCCAGCTGTTTTTTGTCCGTTTAAGCAACTTGTTAGGCATGTAAACACTTAAGCTAAAAACTTATAATGTCAGTGTCTTTTGAAGTAGCACCATGGGCATAGTGTTCAAGTTTTGCTTGTCGGTTTTTCTGATCAATGATTAGGTATAATCCTTTAACATAACCACAAACATGTTCTGGGTGTGCAATTCCATCGGTAGACCAAATACCATCAAAGCTTGCCTTTGTAAGAGCCATCAATCTCTTTCTATCATTATTTAGGTCTTCTTCAGTCTTATTGTTCTTAGCCATTTCCAGCGCAATTAGGTTATCTTTGGCAGGAAATTTTCCTCTACTATGGATGATAAGATCGCATGTAATTGGAATCACCTCCATTTCCTCTGAAAGTATTGTTTTAACTTGGCCTTCTTGTTTTCTATTGTATTCCGTATCTGCGTAATAATCAGTGAGATTAAACTCATCCATGTATTTTTGAAAGTAAATTGCCAAACGAGAACACAAGTTCCTATCTGCTACATCATCAAGAATATTTGTTATTTCTTTCTTAAAAAAGTCACTCAATGCAGGCTTGATAATCTTTGTTAAGTTTTTTGAGTTTAATTTCATAATCATCCGTAATATAGATATGCCTAACGCTGCGAGCAGCGGCGCGTATTTTGCGTCCGCTGCCTTGCCTGGTTAAGTGGCGACACACCAGCACAACTAGTGGCACGGTGTGAGCCTGCGAACCAGACTGAATTTTGGCACCTGCAAGAACGCAGACTTTGCAGCTACCCCTAACTTGAATTGTGGCCGCCCGCAACGAACGGGAACGCCCAGCCACAACTACCTTACCCAACAATGGCACCAGGAACGAAGCTGCCGGATATGAGGCCCGGCACGGAGCCTGATGCTGCGGCGCCAACTACCGGCACCGATTTATGACCTGGCTCCGCCTTTCGATGAATAGAAAAGGCAGAGCCATTTAACGCTGCGAGCAACGGCCGCAGGTCCGCTTGCCTTGCCTGGTTAAGTGGTGACACACCAGCCTACCCAAGAACCAAGGTGTGAGCCTGCGAACCAGAATACATTTATGGCACCCCGCAAGGACTCAAGCCTTGAAGACACCCCCAACCTGAAATGTGGCCGCCCACAACGAGTGGGATAACCGAGCCACACCCTCTTATTTTTCTAACGGTACCGTAAAATTTGAGGTGGCACCGACTCATAATCTCGCTCTGCCATAAATAAAGCAGAGCCATTTAACGCCGCTGACACGCGCTTGTCGCGTGCTCAGCCTTGTTAAGCAACCCTCTGGACTCTCTGATCATTTGGGATTGCCTCGTTTAGTTTCATGAGCCGATTTATGGAAATCTGGTACTGGCCATTTGAAGGAAGTGGCTTGCCCTCAAATTGCTTCCAGACCACGCTTCCCGGCCCGTTAAATATTTCTGTGAATGAGCCATCGGGAGCTATTTGAATCACTATTGCATGCTCCGGCTCGCTACGAAATGCAGCAGACTTAGATTGAGTTGCTTTGATCTCTACTTGCTTGCCGCAGCCAGATAGAGCATCGAAGCCTTTGTTTGATGCGGTCATTAGTTCTAGGCCGTAGGCATCTGCCACCAGGCACTCCCCAATGCTCCCAACCATATGGCCATCTGGTGTGAAATGGCGGCCAGGGAACATTTCCTCCAGCCTATTGACGGTGGAGTAGAGTTCCTTCACCAGTGCCTGGAATTTAATGTGATCCATCTCTTCCTGCTTAACGCTGCCAGCAGCGGCCGAGTGAAACGAGGTCCAGCCCCGCAGGGGCGATGCTGCCTGGCCTTGTTATAAGATTTTGGGACAGCATTAATGACCGCCTGTATGTTTCTTGCTGCTCTTGCTTGTTACCCAAAGATATATGAGCAGTCCAAGGCTTACCAACAAGCACGCCGAAGAAATTTTGAACATGAGCTGTATGCCCGTATTGGGGCAGCCCCACATACAGGTAGACATTAGCCCGACTACCGAAATAGCAAGAATAAATATGTTCGCTACAACTGCTAAAAAATATCTCATGGGTAAAAGAGCTTATAACGCCAGCGTAACGGGCCGGTTTGTGGAGCGGCAGCGGAACAAAACGGTCCCGTTGACGCACTGGTTATACGGCACTCACTCACCGGCTACTCTGCTCTTCGTAAATTTGGTCAATCATCCCTTGACCAACGAATTTCTCTCTATCGCCGCCAAGCTCCGATTCCAACCACAACAAACAATCTTCGAGCGTTCCTTCAAAGTATTTTTCTTCTGACAGATCATCGTCAGCCACTTGCCCAAACGAAAGTACGTCGTAACATCCCCAATCTGCCCCCGCATCATACGAGCGGATGAGACTAATCTTCGCTTTTTCAGGCGAGCCTGACACGTTTGCCCATTCAAAAGTTCGAGACTCAAAGTATTCCCCGAAGCCTAAAAACTGATGCAATTCTCGCCCAAGTTTTAGATAGGTCTTTAGTTGGCTTGAATCGATGTACTTCACGGGAGTTCCCTTTACGTATAACGCCCGGCTCACCGGGCAAATTTTTGATGGCGGCTTTTGTGCGGTTCCATGCACAAAAGATGACAGCGGAAATTTATCCGGTGCAGCCAATTGTTATGTGTTACCACTGGCACTTGGACACCGCGCTTGTAAATCCCTGAACAAGGCCTTACCCGCTTCGTTCAGGCGATGTCCACTTGCATCCATGTACCGTGATCCTAGGTATATTGCACCCACAGCTTCCTGACGGACCGCCTCAAGCCGAGGATCAGAAATTTCACATGAAACAAAGTAGTCCCAACCTGCATCATCCACATCTCCATCCAGCCAGTTTTGCAATAGGCCCACAACCTCTTCGGATCTCCATTCGACAGGACGTCTATTCCATCGCGTAAAAGCAAAAACACCTACGACAGTTAGAACACTTACAAGCAACCACGCCATGATGTCCCCACGTAATTACACATAACGCCCGGCGCAGCGGGCCAGTTGTAGCGAGGCACGAGCGGAAACTGGGTCCGCCTGCCGCCGCTTGTTAGAAGCAACCCTATGCACGCTGCACCAACTCCATCAATTCACCATCCAGGCTATTTTGATCGTAATGAACCAGGCCACCAAAATCGGTATTGATCATTACGCCGGAACCAAGATATCCCCATTGCTGCCTTGGGTACTTGCTCAAGTATTCATCCCCATCAATATCGGCCACCACAACCCCATGATGCCGCCCTCCGATAAGAACCTTGTCCCCAACCTTAGCCTGTGTGCCATCCGTATAGTTCATAGAAGCTTCTAACGCCAAACTCAGCGGACTAATTGAGTGCAGCGAAATTTGATCCGCTGCAGTTTCTTGTTAGGGTGCAGTTATTAAGACCACCAAAAGATACATGACCAACAATAACGCCCCCACAGGCAGAAGGACCCTTACCCTTTTCGCATATGTGACAGCCATTGGCGAGCTCAGCTCTTCAATTTTGGAACTATAAATAATCTTTATGAGCTTGACCTGGACATTTGGATCTCCGTATCGCGGCAAACCCGTATAGAAAAAACTTAGTGACGATTGTGCTTCCAGCCACTCAGGCTTCTCCTTCTCAACAATGCGGCAAAATCGCACAGCCGAATACATATGCGACAGAACTATGCAGGAAAAAGCTACCGCCCAAATCTGGATGATGAGCTCCAACATCTCTTGACCCTAACGCCTGGCGCAGCAGGCAAATTGGAGCGACGGAGGAGCGGAAATTTGGTCTGCCTGCCGCCACTTGTTATGTTCAACTCTCTTTATGGTTTCTCTTTTCTACCAAGAACCCAATAAATCTAAGCATAAAAAGATAGACTACCGCTGCAGCTATAAATAAAGCACCACCACCTGTTTCACGCTTTACCTTCTCATATAAGAGCCCCAAAAGAACGACACCAACCAAGTAGACTATGGCACTTGCTCTAAACACTTTCCTACCCAGAATTTTCACCTTGAGATCAATTCAACATAACGCCGCGAGCAGCGGCCGCAGGTCCGATGCCTTGCCTTGTTACGGCTTCTCATCAGCCTTTATTTCCACGGTAAAGCCAATGCCATTCTTCGTCTTTACACCTGAAAGAGAGAGACCAATTTTTTGTAACTCTTCATCTTCTGAACAAGTGAAAACCTCGCCCTCTGAGCACCAAAGTTTGAATGCGACAAGCTCGGCACCTTCATGGTCCTGAACACAGCGCCATAGCTTTCCATGCTCATCTTTCACTGCATATACCGGGCAGGCTTTTTTAACTGCAGCTGAGTCTATATACATGGATATTTCCATGCCTTCATAGGTAATGTCTTTTCCTAGAACTCTTACTGGGTTATGCATAAAGCACCATTTTGTAGCCGTAACGCTGTGCTCTGCGGAAATTTAGGAGCCCTAGCGAGTAAAGTTTCCGCAGCAGCACCTTGTTATGCTTCTCATCCAACTATTTCAAACGCTATATAAGCCGCGACCAACAGGACAATAAAACCAAATATTCCGATAAGCAGCTCATCTCTCTCTGCCTGGCTGGAATTGGGATATTTACCCAGAGTAATCACCAGAAGAACGACCCTGCCCAGCCAAACGCTAAAGACCTGAAACCCAATCTCGTAAACAAAATCGACTAGCACCCATGAAATTAATCTAGCAACTGGTCTGAGAAAGTCTGAATCATCTATCGCCAAACCCTACCCCTTATAGAATCCCTTCTGCATAACAGCGTATTAATTAGAACGTTCCGTATAACTCGGTTCCTTATAACTCTGAACCCAGCACACACCCACCCCAAGGAAAATCCTCCCATAACAATGGCTTGGGTGGCTATAGCCAATATCCTACACGGAGTTATAAGGAACGTTCCTTATAACTCCTTGCGCATCGTGGCTTTTGATGAGTTTCATCTTTCCTATATATATCAATACGATAGCAATCCAGTAAGCGGCAATTTCACGAATTCGGTACTGATTCCGTTGAAAACGGGGGTAGGCAGCTGCAACACTGTCATTTTGGACAGCATGGAGTTGTCATGGATGACATCCCCCGCTCTCTCCCCGAGAAGCCCGTAAAACTGATGGACCAGTTTCGCTTCTGGCTCAGGCAAAACCAGTACAGCTACCGGACAGAGCAGACGTATGTTCATTGGGTGATCAAGTACATTCGCTACCACCGGCTGCGCCATCCTTCCACGATGGGAGCCAGGGACATTGAGGCGTTTCTTTCCTATTTATCTGTGCAGCGTTATTGCAGTCCCTCGACGCAGAAAATCGCCCTTAATGCACTGAACTGCTTCTATCGGCGCTTTCTTCAACAGGATTATGGTGTATTGAGCTTTCGGCAATCCAAACGCAAGCCCCGGATCCCAGCTGTTTTTTCTGAACAAGAGGCTGAAGCCGTGATTGCTTTACTCCCGGAACCCTCTCAGCTTGTGTGTGAACTGCTTTACGGAGCAGGCTTGAGAGTTTCAGAGGCGCTTCGTATTCGGATCAAGGATCTGGATTTCGACCGGATGATCATCTCCGTGCACCAGGGCAAAGGCGACAAGGACAGGAGAACCCTGCTCCCGAAGACTTGCGAATCCCGTTTGCGCGATCAAATTGATATTGCATCCAACCTTTACGACATGGATCGTAAAAATGACATTGGTCCTGTGTGGATGCCCCATGCTCTCAGCAGAAAGTACCCTGGGGTAGGCTCACAAAAAATATGGCAATTTATCTTTCCTTCCAAAGAGCCTGCCAGAGATCCTCAGACCGGTATCATCCGCCGCCATCATTATCATCAGGACAATGTTCGCAAGCATGTTAAGCAGGCTGCGGCAGAAGCCGGGATAACCAAACTATGTGGGCCTCACACCTTCCGCCATTCCTTTGCGACTCACTTGCTGGAAAACGGCTATGACATCCGCACAGTGCAGGAGCTACTGGGGCACAGCGATGTATCGACTACCGAGCGCTATCTGCATGTGATGAATCGGGGTGGGCTGGGAGTGATCAGTCCGTTGGATCGCGGGTGATATATAAAAAAAAACCCGGCATTCGCCGGGTTCTTGTTCGCCATGCGAGCATGGCTCCTACGGTTTTTGTGGCCGGGAATCAGTCTGACCAGGTCAGGTCCAGTTCTCTGGCAGCTTTCACATCATCCAGGCGGCGCACCGGCTGGGTGAAGGGCGCTTCTTTCACCATGTCGGGCTCGGTTCGCGCTTCTTCCAGGATGGCGGCCATGGCGTCCACGAACTCGTCCAGGGCTTCCTTGCTTTCGGTTTCGGTGGGCTCGATAAGGAAGCATTCCGGCACCAGCAGCGGGAAGTAGGTGGTGGGCGCGTGCTGGTTGTAGTCCAGCAGGCGCTTGGCGATATCCATGGCGGTGACACCCAGCTCTTTCGCTTCTTTGGCAAAGGTGAGGATGAACTCGT
>UEXM01002293.1_pt1 | contig 13924 bp, 24 predicted proteins | sample 1796661 | NCBI WGS metagenome assembly UEXM01 (sample SAMEA4772469, study PRJEB27181) | metagenome | reverse complement strand
CAACTAGATCCTCCTAAATTTACACAAGCTGAAGCAGACTTTTACAGATTCAAAGCTGAAGCAAGTAAAGCAAAAAATCAAATGATGAAATTGAAAGACGAGGCTAAAGTGGAATTATTAAAAGAGTTTGTGGAAGACCCTGAAAATCTAGAATTACTAGCAATATCCGATAGACTAGAGAACTATAGTAGAACGGCAGCAGGATATAATGCCCAAAGAAATCTTATTATACAAGATAAAAAAATGTCTGGACAAATGAAAAAATTTAAATTGTCCCAGATAGACAAACTTATGGCAATTTTCTTTGACCAAATAATGAAAAGTATAGACGATATGGATTTAGAAGTTCGTGAACCGTTTTTTAATTTTAACAGAGGAGACTAATATGTTATCACTACTAATTAAACCTTTACTATCAGTAGCAGGAAATGCCGTTACAGGATTCGTAGAGACAAAGAAAGCTAAAGCAGAATTAGCTGTTACCGAAATTAAAGCAGCAAAAGCTTTGAAAGAGCAGCAAATTGCAGGAAAAATTTCGTGGGAAGCCTCAGCAGTAGATCAGATGAAAGGGTCGTGGAAAGACGAGGTAAGTTTAGTAGTGCTACTTTTACCTGCCGTGCTAGTCTTTACTCCTTGGCAAGAACATATACATAAAGGCTTTGTCGCTTTACAAGATTTACCATCGTATTATCACAATTTATTATACATTGCTATATCTGCAAGTTTTGGTATTAAGGGCGCACAAGGTGCTGCAAAGTTATTTAAAAAATAGGAGAAAATATGGTAGATGTAATGAAAGCTGAACTGATGCAACGGATTAAGGAGCATGAAGGCTACAGGCTAGACCCGTATCACTGCACAGAAGGATTTTTAACAGGTGGGTATGGTCATAAAATATTACCAGGAGAAGAGGTTCCTACAACTAAAGAAGGTTGGGACAATTTATTTGAAAAAGATTTTGATAAAGCATGGGATAGTATGGAAAGATTATGTACAGAACATAGTCTGAACATAGCAAATAAAGCAAAAGGTATTTTATGTGAAATGATTTTTCAAATGGGTTTTGCAGGTGTCAGCAAGTTTCGTAACATGATTGTTGCCCTACAAAACAATTCATATACGACTGCAGCATCTGAGATGCTCGATAGTCGTTGGGCAAAGCAGACCCCCAATCGTGCACAAGCACTAAGTAAACAAATGGAAAACGTATAGGAGGAAACATGAATAAATATTTACAAAAAGCTGTAGAGTTATACGAAACTTGGAAAGCAAAATGGGAAGGTCTTAATAGAAAAGGCAAACTTATTGTTGCAGGTTTAGTTATAATTAGTATTATAGTAATATCAGAGGTTATGTAATGGCACTACCAGTTACACAACAATTAACAGATCAATTAAACAAAGAAAGTGTAGGGGAGATTCCTACTACGCCTATGGAAGGTAATGTATCAAGACCCTTAATTATAGGAGATTTATTAGCAGCTATGAAAGATTTAAATTTTAATGATTTAGTAAATGAATATGGATCTATGGCTGCAGTTGCAAATCCAAATACCACTGCAAGTCCTGGATTAATGGCTGAGATAAAGGCTCCACCTTCTCCTTTAGAAACTCAAAAGTCTCAAGAAAAAGTAGAAGCAGCAAAAATACCTCAAGGTGATCCTGAGTTCGTGGCTCCTGATCCTGAAGATATTCCTACACCTATGACAGATGCTATGAATATTAAGCCTGACCCTAACGTACAAGATACTACAGCAAACTCCGGGCTAATGAAGCCTGCCATAGCTTAAAAATCTTTTAATAAAACATTTAGCGAGTCATCAAAGTCATAAGTTTTAGACTTGCAATGACCCACTATTGTAGTAATTAAATTTGCGTGATAGCCTTTACCTAGTTTTTTAAGCACTTGAGCACTAGGTAAAGACTCATGGTCGACTACCACTTCTCCCTTTTCATTCACAAGAACAGTGGTTCTAAAAAGAATAGCCTCCTCTTTTTTCTTCATTTCTTTTTAGCATCTTCCTTAACAAAGTCAGGTCTAATCTGAGGATCTAATTTAGGCAGTTTGCCTAATAGATTTATAAGTTGTACCACCTCTGCGTAAGGTCTAGTAAACATATACTTTACAACTGTGTTTACTTGTTCCTGTGTTATTAGATAATTATTGTCCATCGTTCCCCCTATATTTTAGTTCACCTGCTATGGCGCTATATGCAGCCATATCTATATAAGTATCTTCACTTACATTTCCGGCTTTCGTTCTAGCCATTTTCAATAACGTCATCATCAAAGCTACATCATGTCCTGTGATGTGTACATTCAAAAAAGCAGACCAAAGTTTAGCTATATTATTATGCATAACTTCTTTATCGCCATACTCTTTTGCTCTATCTCCTGATATGAGTTCGTCAGCTATATTTAGTAAATTACTTGCGTCTTTCATATTTTTTTCTTAACTCCTTTATACTAATGGATTGTAAGTCATACTCTCCTTTATCTACGTTTCTTTTTACAATAAGTCCACTCCACCATAAATGTTGTGTACCTTTTGCAAAACTTTCTTTATGGTTTAAATAGCACCCTGCATTTAATCCCATAATCTTTCTACCATTATGCATTGATCTAACTGCATAATCAAATAAATGGGAATGACCAACAGTAGCAGATTGAAAGTTCTTCTTTAATAAATTGGAAGCAACGTAATCTCCACTGATAGGTTTACCCATAACTCCACTAGCTATGTTATGACAATAAAGAACTCCATCAAGTTCTATTATTTTTTCATAATCGTGGTATTCCCAACCATACTTGGCAAAAGGAATATCGTCAACACTCAATGTGCCTTCCAACTCTGGATTGTCTTCAACAAACCTAGTTATTCTATGTTCATGATTACCTCCTAACATAATTTTTCTAGTTTTCTTATTCTTAAAACTATTATTAAATAATTCTAAAGCTTCTTCTGCATGGTCTATTTCTTTTCTATATCTCCTACCTTCAAAAGCCTTTTTTCCTCTATCGAAATGAGATAGGGAATCCATATTGACCCAATCTCCTAGACAGATAACTATATCAGGATTGAGTTCTTTAGCGAACTTTCCTGCCCAAGTAAATCTGTCGTTACTTGTTCCCATTTTTACATGAGGGTCTGGTATTACTAGATGAGTTGTCATTAATGCAACTTCTCCTTCCTTTTTGTTAGTAAATCTTCAAACTTTACTCTGTTTATACTTTCTGTTTCGTGCATAGCTTCTATGCCTCTTTCAAATATATAATCAGGATCTTCTACAGAAGCTTTCACCATTCCATGCGCTATTGTTAATGCAATAGCATAACTCTCTACTTGTGGGGCGTTATTTGCGGGCAGTACACTACATGCAAATCCACCATCTGTTGGTAAAATAGAAACAAGTATAGCTTCTTTTATAGTACTATTTTTCTTCGGCATTTTTCTCCTTTATTAAATCTATAAAATGTTCTGCGTCAACTATCACTAGAGGATCACGCTGATTCATTTTTATAACAGCAATCGCTGTCTCGTCTTCTTTAATATGGTGATTTGCTTGTACCATAATATCATATATACCTTTGAATGTTTCTTTGTTCTTACATTCTATAGAATAAGGTATCAATTCTTTAGCCCTGGTTGAAAGCTTAATATCAACCCCTGTCTCCCCCATAATAGCACCTGATACATCGTCTTCAGTTAAAGAAGGAAACGTAGATAAAAGTTTATCTTTTACCCAGTTTTGTAACCTTCTCCCTTTAGCTTTTTTACTCCGTGTGTCCATCTTCCTCCCTAGGATTATTAACTTCAGTATACCATACCCATTTAGGAGTAAGCGCTTTAGATTGCTGTTGAGGTAAATGTTTCAGCTTATCACCCCAACAAGGTCTTTTATACGCACAAAATCTGCACTCCATTGGTAATACTTTATTACCTGTAGCTTTTCTATTGAAGTATTCATCTTGATCTTTAAATAGTTTTTTGAATGGGGCATTTGAGTTTAATGCATCTATATTATCTTTAGCTTTCTTAATAGCTTCTTGTGAATGATGCTCGTCTGACAATGGCGTTTCAGTCACTGCCCATTCTCCTGTAGATTTATTAATAGCAATCCATCCACCAAAGTCTGTATTCTCTGCACTAGAATAAAGATACCCTTGAGATACATACCCAAAAGTATCTTCTTTTAGTATGGCATCAAAACCCCCTTCATCACTAAATTTATTTTCAAATGCCCAGGGCGATGCACTTTTAATATCATATATTTTATTTTGAATCTTAATATCGTATGTACCAGAAATTTCTGTATCTTTGTCAAACTTGTACTTAACATGTTTTTGTAAGGCATCTACTTTAACACCTGAAGCTTTTAATATTGCTACTGCTGCAGCTTCAATCATATCTCCAAAAAGATTTCTCATTTTAAAATTATAAGGCATAGGTTCGGGCTCTGCTCCAGACTTTTCCATTTGTAATTGACAAAGAGGTCTTCCTATACTTGACATGCGTGTTTTAAACTTATTGTCACGCTGTTCGGTAAACTGTTTTTTAAAAGCATCTTTGCACGCTTCTCCAAACTCATTTACTATTGTACTAGATACACCCACAGAGGCTTTGTTAGCCTCTGTGAGAAACATTTGTACTCTGTTTAAAATAGAGTTTGACATTAAGTTGCTAAGAACTCCTCTGGGCTATCTTCAGCTACAGCCTCTATAATCTTAGCACTATCGTCATCTCTACTACTGCTAGCATTAGCCTGTTTCCACTGCTCTGCAATCTTCTTATTCTCATCTTGAATCAAGTCATTGAACATATCCATATGCTCAAGGTCTTTCCTAGAGAATTCGATTTGCTTACTATCAGTATCAATAGATGCTACATAGAAAGTATTACTACCACTCTTTTTTCGTTTAGTGGTTAAGTTTAGCACATGGTTGAACATCAAACTGTTTCTGCCTTTTAATCCTTTTAGAGTTTCTCCAATAGGCTTAAAGTTCATACCTGTTACACGCCACAACACAGGCATTTCTTTTACAGTTGTTGCTGTACCATCAGCTTTAGTACACTCCATGCTAAGTAATCCATATACTAATCTATAGCATTTTATGTTTCTTTGCGCATCTATCTCAGCTTCAGTGAGTTGTTCTTTATCTTTACCAATAACTTTGCCGCATCGTACTCCTCCTTTTGTGTCAATAGGCTCATCTTTCCATGATTTAAATATTACTGATGTAGACGCATACTTGTTATCATCTGCATCATACTCCATGTATTGATAAGCATTAATAAATGGTCGAAACTGTACTGCTGTATCTTTTAAGCTATAAACTTTAGCTTCTGATTCAGGGTCATAAATGTTATAAACACCTGCCCTCAAGGCATTCCCATCATCATCTTCAGCAGCCCTATTTATTGCCAATCTTGGCAAAGTGCCAGACCCCATTTGAGATCCATCATCTTGCCCTGTCATCTTCATGATCTCTTCGTTAGAAAGAGACCCAAAAGGCTTTACTTCGTTACTCATATTTGCACCTCCAGTGCTTTATTATTATACCTAACATACCACACATATTAAGTTTTGTCAATGATAAATTGTAGTGTCTAACCAATTTGGTCCAACCTTTATCTCAACCTCTAATGGAACATCAAAATCAACACTATACCTCTCCATAAGTTCATCAACCACACCCAAACAGCCTTGTGTTAAACACTCAGCTACTATATGCTCCTCACCAGGAAATACATCAGCGACTATAGAGTCATGTACTGTGTTGATTAAGATGCTCTTCGTATCATTGTTGTCTAACAGTTTTTGAGAAAGTATACATGCTAGAGGGACAATGTCAGCAGTGGCAAAGCCTTGCACAGGATAATTTTTTATCTGTGTTGAAAAGCTTGAGCCACCCCATGGCATGCGTTCTGCACTTGGAAAAGCGTACTGCCTACCTGTTGGTAGAGTTATGACTTTATGTCGTATTGCCTCACTTTGCAGTTTATCATGCCAAACTTTTATGTCAGGGTATTTTTTTAGAAATTCTGTATAGTATTTCTTTTCATCTTCAGTCCCTGACATCCCACCATACAAAGGTTTAAATGTGTGTGCTTTAGCCTGTTGTCTAGAACACCCTATTGTATCAGCAGTAAATTGATGGACATCTACACCATCATTAATATCTTTTAGTCCTTGTTTGTCTTGCGCTAGAAAGACAGCAGTTCTAAATTCTAATTGTGCAAAATCTATCTCCATAATATTTCCATTAGTAAATCGTGAACGAATAACTTTTCGTATTGGAAAAGTACCACCTCTTGGTTGGTTTTGGAAGTTTGGATCACGACTAGATAGTCTGCCTGTTGTTGTAATACATTGCATAAAGTTTGGATATAGATAATTAGCTTCTGTTTTATGCTTTTTAATTCCTTCAACAAAAGTTTTTAAGTATGTATCTAAAGCATTATATCTAGATATCTTTTCTATAAAATCTCTTAACTCTTCATCACCTGTCTTGGCTACTTTCAATAAAGTATTTTTATCAGTTTTAAACCCACCTTCAGCAATATCCATAACGGATTCTACTTTAGCAGAAAATCCTGCTCTCTCTTTTAAATTTTTATAAACAAAGCCTTTGCCTCCACAAGTCATACACTTAGTGAGATTTTTATAAGGGTCTCCATTTATTTTGAATCTTTGTATATGCCCTTTTCCATTACATGCAGGACACTGCTCCGCTTTAGTTTTGGATATAGGCTGTAGAAACATATCAAAAATCTTTCTCATTTCTGTTTTAGAATACTGATGCCTTCTCTTTGGCTTTTTTGTAAATGAATCTAATCCTAAATTAAATTGTACAGACCATTTCTTTTTGTCAGTAACTTTTACTCCATAGATTAACCATGATAATTGTTCTGGGCTAGAAGGATTTATAGAAGTGTCTCCCATTTTTCTATATATAGTCTCATCAATCTCTACACGAAGTTTGTCTTGTTCTTCTTGGAAGTCCTTCTCTACTTGCTTTAGTGCCTCATCATCAATATAGATACCATTATTTTCCATATTAGCTAATACAACTAGAAACTCACACATCATCTTAGTACTTTTTATTAATTTTTTATTCTTAGGTATCTTAAACTGTTGTATTTGGGCATCAAACAATGATCGTGTTGATTTTATATCAAATCTACCATACTCTTCTAGCATTCCTATAGGCACATTCTCAAATGAGGTCTTGTTTTTGATAAACCCTTCCATTAAATCAGACTTTTGCGTAACATTTCTTCTAACACAGCAATCTTTTAGCTTTAAACTGCGTTTTAAGCCTCTATTAAGCATATATTCGCCTATCATGGTGTCATAGACCCTGCCTGAGTAAGAAAACCCAGATTCCCATAACCAAATTAAGTCAAACTTTATATTGTGACCAACTAATAAGGTAGTTTTATCTAGTATGTTTTGTACCCTCTTTCTATCAGGAGTTCCCCTGAACTCATTATGCTTGAAAAAGATATAGTCATCATTCAAACCCATACAAATTAAAAAGTTGTGTGGGTTTTTTGCTGATGGATCTAGTTTACCTTCACTAGTTACTTGAAAGCTAGTTTCTACATCAAATGTAGTGATCATTCCTCATACCTCGACAGTTCTGGTACTATATTGCATGGTATCATTCCATGCCACCCTGTTATTTTATTCTTAGTTATATTTAATCCTCGTAGATTTTTATCCATGTCTACCTTGTCTCTGTATCCTACACCTATGATAACATCAGCTTCTGCTGCCTTTCCTGTTTTACTATTCTCCATCATATCAAATGTTATGTCAAGTTTACCTTGAGCGTCAGCAGATGCTTGAGAGATCGCAATCACACAGCAATTGTTTCTTTTGGCAATCTCCCTAGCACCTGTATATATAGCCCTAAGTTTTTCATCAGTACGAGCAAAGTTTCCTGCAACTCCAACTTTATCTAGTTGGTCAATAACAATTATATCAGGTCTTTCTTGCGCTACTAACTCATCTACTTTGACTAAGTCCCAATCAACAGTATCTAGTATCTTTACATTTTCTTTGATCTCAGCCCATTTCCTATTGGCTAGGGCAGTATCGTTTTTTATTTCTTCAAATGTCATACCAGTATGCGCATTGATCAGTCTCATCTGCGTTCTGATAGCAGGTTCTTCGTTTATCAGGGCACAGACTTTTGCACCTTGCGATGCAAAACCATTTATTCCTGCAATGAGGTTTACCCAAAATGCAGTCTTACCACTTTCAGGGCGAGCAAATAATATAACTAAGTTGCCTTCACCAACACCATGCACACGCTCTTGCAATGGCTTAAGGTTAAATTTAAACTTAGTATTGTCTTTTAATTGTTCCACTAACTCGCCCACATCAGAAGTAATATATTCATAGTTGTCTCCTTCATCATCTATTGATGACTCCAAACACTTCTTAATTTCGCTAAAATCTGCCTCTTTACCATTATAAATCTCCGTAGCTAATACTGCAATTTTATTTGCTTGTCTTCGTTTGTACAACGACTCTAATATGTTGTTAGCTATTTTTTCATTAGGTAAAGAGACAGACTCTATATCCTCAATCAAAGATTGAAAATTTTGTTTTGCTACCCTAGTTAAAGCGGGGTTATCAACATCAGTATACAAAGTTGATATTTCATTTAATGATAAATCATTTTCTGAATCTAGATGTGCCTTGGCTATCGTGTTATACAAATCACCTGTGCCATTTGTAAATAATTCTTTGGATAGCCTGCCTTTGTTTTTTGTATAAAACTCTTTGCCAAGTAATAATTTTATAAGTTCTTTTTCTATCATTGGTCTAATATACCATAATCATTTCCATATGTCCAATCGTCTGTATGCTTACAAGGAGTACATATTCTATTATGATTGCCTTCACTTACAAAAACATCACTGCACATCATGCATATTCTTGTATTACTTTTCTTGCTTTTGGATTCTATAATCCTACGTTCTTTTTCTTGCTCATCCATGATCCAAGATTTAAATTTAAGATTCATCTATTATACCTCTTTGCTTTCTCATATGCTCTACAACTTTGTCTTGATAATGTTCTATAGCTTGTTTTATATTTTTTCTTGTCTTTGCTTTCGTTTTTAAATAACCATATATATAATTAGTCATGATGTCAACTGAGTCCTCTGTCATAAATGATTTCATTGTAGCCACCATGTAGGTGTAGCTACACCTTTTTCCCACTTAGCAAAATAAGCTTTGTCTCCTTTGTAATATGTTCTGTATGCAATTACATGGCTTTTGTTTTTGTAATTATCTGGCATACATTGAGGAGGATTTGTCATATCTCCTTGAGGAATGTTATCACTAAAATCCCAATACTTTATAAACTCTATAACTCTATTTGATTTGTGTTTTTTGTTGAAGCGAACTTCGTATTGTTTATTTATAGATGAGGCATTTTTTAATGCCCATTTGAAATTGTTTTTGTTATCTCCTACCCAGATAGTCATAGGATGTTTAGGATAGGCAGGTTTATACAACTCACCTATTGTGCCACCCAAATGTCTTTGGATGGCAGTTGATAGCATCTGTGAAGATTCTAATAGCATTTTAGGAACATGTTTATCACACAAATACTTTGCAGCAAGTTCCGGGCTTTTATCTAGAAAAAATATATTCATTAGTACCACCCTGTATCTATAGCGTTATCATTAAACTTGTTTTCTAATGATTGAATTACATTTTCTTTCATTTGTATTTCTTTAGGTAATGAAGTGTTCTCTATCTTTAAATATTTAATCGCCCAGGCTAATGCTGTTGATTCTTCTTCTGTTAGTTTTAAGTATAGTCTATGCATTTAGTATCTCCTTTATTTGTTTTTCGTTGTAGTATTTTAAATCGTCTTCAAGTATTTTTACTTGCGTATTAACATAATAGTTTAATTTTCCACTTATGTCAAATGATTTAGTTGTGGCATCTCTGTCAAGTGCAACAATAATTTTCTTGTACTTTTTTTTGAGTACAGGAATATAACTTTCAGGTAAGCTTGTACCCATTAAAGCTATGCCAGAATAAACAGATGATACTGCGCAAGCACTTGCACAATCCTCAACTAAAACCCCTATATCACTATCTCCACATATAAAGGGATAAGACTTACTCCCATATACATACCACTTTGGATATACTTTTGAGTTGAGTGCACGACCAATAGCACCTAAAATCTTTTCTTTGTTTTTTATTAAGAATACAATTCTGTGTTGCTTTACATCATACATAAAGCTTGCCTTTGCTTTTTGTTTGGCTTGAATGCAATTATTATTGACAAGATAATCATAGCATTTTTGTTCTGACAAAATAGAAATAAAACTTGTAGGTAATACAAATGGCTTTTCTTTTTCTTGCTTTGCTTTGTTTTCTGTAACTACGGTTTCGATTACTTGTTGCATTGACATTTCGACTTCATGCTTTCCACGAGCAGAACATGACGCACTAAAGCAATACCATTTTAATTCTGACTGCTCTCTTTTAACTACGAATGTATTGGAATGATGGCAAAATGGACAATCGCATCTCATATCCAGATCCCCTTGTGGTATTAATGTTTTTACTATTGTTAGCTGTTGATTATAATTCATTGTTTTAGGAGTATAGCACATATTTGTATTTTGTCAAATAGGCATAAAAAAACGCCCAAAAGGTAATTAATCTCTTGGGCGTGATTGTGGAGGAAGGAAGGTATCCTACCAATGTGCTTTGCGTTGCGTTTCCTTTAACTCTCTAATGTCTCACTAGGTTACGAACCCAATGCACACAATGGCTTACACCTGCAAAACCTAGAGCAGTTAAATAAAGTACCTATGCCTTCGAATGATAAAACACTCATAGATACTTAACTTAACTTGTAACCCAAGAGCCGAAAGGATAAGGCTCTTGGATTGAAATCGAGGCTATGTCAGACCTCGAAACTTTTTATATTATAGCAGTTCTTTGGGCTTGTTTGCTATATTGATTATATCTATCTTCATTGTGATCTAAATTAGGATTGGGAAAGGGAGGAATACATTCTTCCCTGACTACCCAAAAGTGCTTAGATTTTTTTAAAGCCACATACACTTGTTCAGGCTCTCCATTTCTAGCACTAGCTATTTCACGATTAACTAATTTAAACCAATCTGTGACTGCTATATGGATTCCATGATAACGATACTCGCCATCATCTCGTTGTTTAATCACAGTAATAGTCCAAAGTTGGGCAAAGTCTCCTGAAGCGTGTTGTGCACCTTTGATTTCAGAAAAGGTAAAACTTATATCATTACCTTTATGCTCAACATCATCTCCCCATCTATTAGTATCTTCTGCTACCCTACGAACCCACATGCCTATTGCCTTTCGATACAACAACAAGAGTTTCATCTTGCATTTTACGCTTTAGTTGATCTTGCTTGATAAGATTAATAGCATCTTCTGAAACAATACTCAAAGCAGTTTCACTTTTTCTTCCAACATGTGCTGACATAGCACTAGCTTCTGCCCAAGTTTCTAGGATAGTTTCAAAGTATTTTGAAGCCATGATTAGACCTTTGTATGCTTCGAATAGCTTTTCTCTTGACTTTTGCAAGGCATTAAAAGATATGCGTAATACTTCTAATGATCTATGATTTTGTAGAAAATACTCTATCTTATCAGTAGACATAAGTCTTGCCCTTTGATGACAACTATTTTTACTGTAAGGTACTGCGAAAGACATGCCATCAAAAGAAACATTCTTATACCATTCTTTGGTTGAAAACTCTCTGATTTTACCTCTTATAGAGTCAGTCTCTGCATAACTCATGCGTTTGCCTTGTGCATTTTTGCCATAGCTATTTTCATAAGCCAAATAGTCGGTAATATTAATACCTTCTGCAACCATTTCATCATGAAATAATGTCAACATATCATTAGTATCTTCAGGTTTAGATACTCTAGCCTTATTAGAGCCATAATAAGTATGCCCAGAATTACAGCCCTCTGGAGGCATACTGACATAGACTTCTCTCTCAGCCTCTGCATCTTCTTTTAGCCAGAAGCATGACTCTTGTTCTTGTAAGCCATGTTTAGCTAATACCTTGAGGTCATCTTTAGAGTATAGTTTAGCTACCATATCTTTGATGACTTGTTTGCAAGGCTCGAAGCTAGCGAAATAGTCTTGTCTTTTTTGTATATAGTCTTGCTTTTCTTCGCTATCTGTTTTTGCAATTTGTGCTTTTGCAAAGTTTAGCAATAGCACTCTGTTGTCTTTGTTAAGTAAAGTTTTACTTGCCATTAGTTAGTCCTTTCGGTTAATTATAGTTAATAGTACCACATAGCTAATGCTATGTCAAATTAGTGCTTCTTGTAGCTTATGTTCTTGACTTTCTTAGTCCAACAAGCACGGCAATCACGGCATTCATTGTTTTGCTTATATGCAACACATTGTTTGCCAAACCATTTCTTGCCTTTGTCGTGAACAGTCGAAGTGTTCTCAAAGTTAGATAATGGCTCACCATTGATTAGTGGTGAGGATACTCTCACAACAAGATTATCAGGGAAAGATTTGTATATCTTTAGATAATCAGAAACAACTTTTGTTTCTCTTGTGGGTAGCCAATGTTTTGTATCAGGCGTATTCTGACACACTTGTACGATACGCTCGAGTTCTGATAGTGAATCTAAATCACCACTATCTTTCCAACGAAAGTATTTGGTCTTGGTTGTCTTTGCTTTGATAATCAAGGTCATAGCCTCAACAAACTGGGGGTGTTGCATAGCTTGAAAGCGTTTATAAAATGCAGGTTTTACATTACTGAATGTATAAAAACCTTTCATGGCATAACAGCCTTCACAGACTGATCCTTTTACATTTCTTAGCTTTGAGCCTACCTTACATAATTCAGCAGGTGTGCCATACGAATAGCATGGCATTTTGCTTGGCTTACCTAAGTTCCCAATTATGTCTTGTGCTTGTTTGATATTCATGACCTAGTGCTGATTAAAGTTATAATAATTAGTATAACTAATAATGCTACAAATGTTTCCATTTGACAAATCTCCTATAGATGCTATACTGAGAAACCCCTTTCGAGGAAGCCCTAGTATATAGTGTTAGTATAAATAAATAAATAATCTTATAGGGATAGTCTATTTAGTAGAAACATGACCTTGATAGTCATAGTTAGGAAGAGCATCTGTACCTGCCATATCAATAGTTTTACTATCATTACAGGCAAACCACATTGCTATATTAGTATCACCATACTGTTCTACAAACTCTGTAAGAGTCAATATCTTGGCTTGGTCTTTCATTTCTATTGCTTTGGATACAGCAGTTTTAGTATAGTGATTTTGATTTTTTAGTTTGTCTTGTGTGTATTCTCGTAAGTGGTCTGTCATGTTTACTCCTTTGTTATTATTATTAATAGTATCATAGCTAGAACGCTATGTCAATTTGTAAGCTGTTAGTCTAGGACTAGTTCTAGTTCTGTTTCGATCCACACTTTTGCACCACATGATAAAGGCTTATCAGGTGAGTACACTACTTTAGCTATTGTGTTGTTGTCTTTGTCTTTGATTTGAACATTGTGGGCATAGCGATTAGCTTTATAAGTCTTGCATGTAATCACAGGATCATTAGTATTATTTTTACTGTTAGCCCTGATTACATGCTGATTGATATGTATTATTTTTTTCATTTATATTTTAGTCACTATCTTTGTCATTTGACCAGTCTAGCTTCCAGTATTCTTTGTCATGTGTTTTTGTTGACAGAGAATGTTTAACATTAGCTTTCAGTATTCTGCTTATCCACGAGTTTCTGGTTTCATAAAAATCATTGATAGCAAATCCTACACAGTCATCAAATGAGTCTTCGTTATTACCTGCACCAGTCTTATTGATAATGGCGTGA
>UEXM01002292.1_pt1 | contig 13925 bp, 4 predicted proteins | sample 1796661 | NCBI WGS metagenome assembly UEXM01 (sample SAMEA4772469, study PRJEB27181) | metagenome | reverse complement strand
CCAAAACACAGACACACCTCTCTTAAGCATATAAGACAGAGAAACAACTATTCTGAGTCCGAAACAAAGATTAGAAACAATCCAACCGGCTTTTTTGGTTTCGTATACAATCAAAACAAACTACACATTAGAACATTCTGGAAAGACAGTTCTGAAGATAGAAAGCGAGGACTGTCCTCTTATAATGCACTAGGCTACAGTTACTCACCAAGCCAATATGAAGTCTATAAGCAAAAGGACAGCGTCTGGGCTCTTGACGATTATATGGAATATGTTTCTGGAAGTATGACTCTTCATACTCTTGGAGATCTTGGTCATGCTGGAAATGCAAGATACAACGATTGGATTTCTGCATATTCTAGAATTACAACAAGAGAGGTGACAACAACAGTTTTTGTATCATCAGGTTTTTGGCCTACGTCCCCAATCCCAGGTCGAGGGTTTCCAGCATATTCTAAGACTCTTTCCGGCGGCACATCTTATGATGATGCATATGAAGGTAGGGAAGTTCTGGAGTCTCCTTGTGGAACAAACGAACATCAAGCCGACGAGCCAGTAAGAATTGGTACAACAGGCGTATCAGGCTACGGCGCACGTCTATTTTTAGACCCAGAATCAACAAGAGAGGTCGGAACATCTGATGAGCTTCTAATCGCAAGTTCTGAAGCTCTCCCCGATTCAACCATAGGCGAATTAACACAACCCCGCCCAATGGGACTTGTTGCAGAACTTGACCCACTTAGCTCCCGCTCTCGCAAAACAATAACAAACCTTTCAGCCGAAGAGCCTCGACCAGCTTTACAGTTCTTATATAACCCATACAACAGAGACTTAAATGAAAAGGGCTGGTCTTGGAGAACTGGAGAAATCTCCTCAAACAAGCCTTGGTTCGATTCTTATGAAGACTACAGTGAAGATATAAGACTAATGGGGCAAAACTTTGGAACTCTTTCAGAGTTTAGAATCTCTCAACACATGAACTTCTATGTTCAAGAGGGCTCTTCAAACTTTAGAAGTGAAAACTACAACTTCCTTACACTAGATGGATCAAATAAGAGAACGACAATAAGTGGTGAGGCTGTAGAAACTACTTCAAGGCTATACTCTAGAATGGGAATGGGAATCAACCCAGGAACTAAATATCCAGATTATGCTGATGTTATAGCAGCAACCCCAACCACAGAAGACCCATACCAGTTCAAGCTTATAAAAAATAACGCTTATTATTATATTGGCGTCCCCGGTGAGGGCTACACAAGATACAGAGAACAGAATCAGTTCTACGCATCTGGAACTCTTACGATCGATAATTCGGTTAATTCAAATGTTATCTATTCTAGAACAACATCAGATAATAAAAACTCTTATGCAAGTGAAAACACTGGCGCAACAATTTTAGGCTTGCCAGATACAAATAGAGCACCATCAAGCGACTGGGTTCCTATTCTTCCATACAACGGGTGTAGATCAGCCGCATTATCATTTAATACAACTTGTGATTCCGACGATTACATCTTCTGTCCACTAACCCAGTGGGGATCAAGCAATCTAATTGATCTAAGCCAAACAACTAACAACCAAGGCGGAGCCTTAACCCTATCTTTCTGGGTTAAGCCAAGCAAGAACGCAATGGAAAATTGTGAGTATGTAGGATCCACTTGTATGGTAAACAACCCATACGAAGAGGGTTCAACAGATCTTCTTAAAAACCCAATTGAAGAAATCGGAATTTGGCTAAAGTGCCCAACAGTAACCACCGGACTGTTCGAACCCACACCTCACAAAGGAGTCGGCGGTCTAACATTCTACATGAATCCAAAGGTTTCCAACCCCAATCCACTTGTACCCACCTCTGCGCCAGCCTCCGAAAACATATTCCATTTTATGAGCCATGTAGAGGCAACATCCGACTTTGTACCAACCGTCCTTCCCACAGACAGTTATAGCCACATTGTATTACAAATAATCCCATCAACTGTTTACTCAACAGGACCAGTAACATCCCCAGGAAAAGTAATGATGTGGCTGAACGGAGAAAGATTGTACGCCGTCCACCCAACCTCACTTTCATCTGGTGTAAACTCCGCCTGGTCCGCAGTAGAACCAGGATCTTCATACGGTGGCACCACATACGGTTCTGGATTTACATCTAATTTTGCAAAGATGATGACCCTCGTCGCCGGCAAAAACATGGTTAATACAAAGCGTGAAGACAAATTCTACGGAGAAATGGATGAACTAAGCCTGTTCCGTGGCGTATTAACAACAACTTCTGTAGCGAACCTCTACAATTCAGGCGCACAGACGAATGTCATGGAAGAGTTCTATAACTATAGACTATCTTCCGTATACCTTGTACAAGCAGACATTAACAGCCATTACGGAACAACATCTCCAGTCCTAAACGCAGATGTCATAGCAATCCCACATGTTGATTATTCAATCCCAGCACCAACTGCTGCTATTTCACCAATGCTTCCAGAGCTTTCCATCTGGTGGAGAATGGGAGTTCCATTCAGAGCAACCTACTCCTCTGTTACTAGAAAATATAGTGACGACTTCTTCGATAGACATTCTCACACAGACACACCGCAACATCTTTTTGATATTATGGATGATCACGAGACGAAGAGAAGAAGAATAAGAATTACAGCCAATGCAGTTAAAAAGCTCATCCCATACAATGGCTTCTACCCATCACAGAGAACAGTTCAACTTGGACACCTGTTCAAGGAAGACTACTTTAAAACCATTTCAAAGGGGCTTGAAGATGAAGATGCATTCTGGGACTCACAAAGGCTACAATCGCTACTACAGGGATTCTTTGCTCCAGGTATCTTATATAACTCAATTAAGTCCGGTGTTGCTGTAGACTGGCCAGCGTTTACTAACGAAACAGGAAATGAGCCTCCAAACTTCGGCGCTAAAAAAACAATTTATAGTAATGGTTATTACAAAGCTGTCGCTCCAAACTGGTATGATAGTAGAAACAACCCTTACTCTTCAAAAACTATTCCATCATCAGAATACAAGGCTAATACTGAATACTTTACCGAGCAGCCAAAATTTAGCTCAAGAGGCATCCCAAAAAATGATGCAGGTTTTGTAATACTTGATGAGCCTAACTTAAGAATCCCATTCGAGGGACTGTTAGCGCCCGAATCGGCAGTTCCAAGAGAGGACAATCGCTCTATATCAAGGCATGGTGAATCAAAACTATATACAAATATTACTCTTGATATCGGAAACTATGACTGTGAAGGAAATGATATCACCCTCTCAACCCCAGGCTCAGAACAAGAGTCATTAATAGTAAAGTTAAGAAGAGGAGTAACAGATTATAATGGAGCTTCTGGTAACGATGAAATATATTCTAGATTTTACACCGACCCTTCTAGAGATTATCACGCAATAGAAAAGGGTATTTCTCAAAGAATAGCAAAAGAACTATGTCAAAAAATAAACATTGATTTTGTTCTTGGTAAAACTGGATGGATTGCCATTACTGATTCATCAATATCTTGGAATGAAGATGTGCTACCACCCCGTCTCCCACCATCCGTAACAGCAGCAATTGTTAAAATATTAAAAAACACAGGCTTGAGAGAGCTTTATCAAGAGAGTGTTCCCAAATCTTCAGGAAGAAACACCAGAGTAAGATTGTTTTTTGTTGGAGATGTAGGATCAGAAATGGAGTTTACTGAAACGAATGCACTCGCCCGCATCCTTGAAGCTCTGGGGGCATTTGCGAGACTCGAAGCTATAATACAAAAAAGACTAACAAGCCCTCCAGCAGAGTTGATAGAAGTATCTGAACAGGCGAACATCGTAATAGAGCAGACTCTTTCTTCTGTTGCCGGCGAAGGTTCTTCTTATTTCCGTGATATTCTTGGTGAAAGGAATGTATATTCTTCTCTTACAAACTTGGGAATATTCCCTCTAAATGAAAACAACGCCATAGATAGACAAGTCGATACATCAGGGGTCAATGTTAAAAAGACAATATACACTTCAGGAGGAGTTCCCTTTAGCACTGTATTCCCAGGATCAAAGCCATACGAAATATTCTTGATGGCTCCTGAATACTATACAGGCTCTCAACTAGATGTAATGCAGACAAAGAGATACCCATCTTTTGAAATGAAGGGCAATCCAAAGACAGACTTGTATAAGATGGCTATGCACAACTTCTTGGCTGAGGTTCCATCCTTCTTCTTGCAGAATAGCACATTAACATCTTTTGCTTCTGCACCAGAAGATGAATTCAAAAAAATGAAAAAGGGTCACACATATTACATGGACGTTGGATTGTTCAAGACTGAAGACTTTCACATGACAATAAGCCCTAATAATAAGATGCTTAAGCCTTCGGGCGATACAACAAACGGAAGATACTTTGGACCAGCATTTAGATATAAGGACGCAGACAAATATAATAATGCCGGTGAGTTGGTAGCCGATCCATCACAGGCACCATACACTCCCGCCTATCACTACGGAAAGGCAACAGCAAGACTTTCTTTCACCGCTTCAGATACAAGAAAATACTCGCTCGACGAAATTCTTGGAAGCTTGAAGGTCGAAACATTTAATGAAGAAGCGAAGAGATACTTCGAAACAGTTTGTAGACAGCAAGCTGCCCTATCCACTTCTGGTGATACAGAAGTAGTAAACAGCAACCCACTAGAGTCACCTGCATACAACGCAATGATGAGTCTAACCTCTTCAGTTAATGTCCGAGGTAAGTCTAAGGTCAAGACAATGGGTTGGTCTGCCACCGGAGAAGAGAACTTCAAGGCAGTTTCTGCTGAAGACCCAACATCTTCGGGCAAGGACGCATGGGTAATTTCTACAAAGTTTGAATCACCTATTTTGAACTTCCTTAATGAAGAGAATGTTGAAAAGATTAAAAAAATGGAAGATGATGTTATCGATCCTGAAGGAATCGGAATGTGGTCCGGCTATGGAAGTATGCCAAAGTCTGGGCAAGGCATCTTCTTGACAATTGAAGAGGCGTTCCCAGAGTCTTCACCTTCATCAGTTACAGGTTCTCTTATTGATGTTTGTGGCTTCAACACAAGAAGCAAACAAATAGGAAAAGTTGCAGATAGCAAGCAAATCTCTGAAGCTATTGTTATGATTCCGTTTATTGATAAGAAAATACCTGGAAGAACAGTTACCTTTGACAATAGAGAAGTATTCTTAATTGATAAGGGTATATATCAATCACAAAAAAGAAATCTATCTCTAGGTAAGCCTGCTGTTCCAAGAGGCTCTGTTTCTGACTTATTTAACAAGTCAGATATAGAAAAGACATCCGTATCTAACATGATTGAGATGATGGATAAATACTATGTTCCACCAAAGTATAACTTCGCAGAGTATGAAGACCTCTCTCCTTTTGTAATGTATTTTGTAGAATTTACACACACCCTAAGCCAGGCGGATCTAATTGATATATGGCAAGGGGTTATGCCAAGAATTTCTAAGACTGCCGAGAAGGATGTGCAATCAATTGTTCATGATATTTCTCCAGTAGAATTCTTTGGCGGACAAGACATTCCTGATGATGTCCGTTGGATGACTTTCCGAGTTAAGCCAAGAGGTAACACTGATTATAATAACTTCTATAAGAAGTCACTTGGCGATTCAAGATTTACTTTCGATTTTAATATCGGAGAAGAAAAACCACTATACAGTTACAATTGGCCATACGATTTTTATTCTTTGGTAGAATTATCACAAATTCAAGTGGGAACTGATATTTATAACACTGACCCAATTGATTCAGCCACAAACCCCGTGTATGGAGAGATACCTCAGATAATAACAACCCTAAAACCAGATAGCGACCCCGGCGCTGGTGTTTTTGATCCAACAGAGGAAGATGAATAATGTCGTTTTTTGATGACAAGCAAGAGGTAATAGAAATTGAGCTTACTCAATATGGAAAGGAGCTACTTTCAAAGGGTAAGTTCAAGCCAGCTTCTTATGCTTTTTTTGATGATGATGTTTTATATGATGGTCGTTTTGGCGGCGTAACAGAGACACAAAATGATGTCCAAGATAGAATTTTAACAGAGACTCCACGAGTTAAGACCCAGTACGTTTTTTCTAGTCGTGAGGATGCTGTCCACGATGCGGTTGAGGCTGTTAGGTCAGGAGCTTCAGAAGCAACATCAGAACTATTTCAACAAACACCGGACAAAAATTACGCACTTACTTCTCCCCTTGGCACATCTGACATATTTTCAGAATATGCTCCATCATGGAAAGTCAAAGCTTTGCAAGGAAAAATCTCAAGTTTTGCTGGTTATAAAGAGGGTGCCTTTCCAACTCAAAAGATACCACTTCTTAACATGGAGAATGTAATATATAAAACCAATATGGTACCATCTTCTGAAGGTTTCGGAGTGGGAGTAACTGTAGACCCAAATGTGGGAGTTGCAGACACACCTTATGACGACAACCATTCAATAAAAATAACAGGAAAGTCACTGGTGTTAAAACTAGAAGAGCTAAGTACTTCTTATGATAAAGAAAACTTTGATATTGAAATGTTCATAGTCGAAGAAGAAGACTCCGGTGGTAGATTTTCAACACCAGGGATTTCAAGTCCTACAATAAGAGAGGTTCTTACACCTCTCAAATTTAAAAAGAAGCCGCAGCTTGTTTCTGCCGACGGTTTACTTTTAGATGAACCAATAGAATATGACGACATCGAACTAGACCCTTCTTTCGTGGAATACTATTTTAATCTTTCTATAGATGGCACAATTGATAATGAGATTATCTGTGACCTTCCAGAGGATAAAACAAAGAAGGACGAATACTACAACAATCAAGACGCTCCAGAGTGTAGGGATATAAAAAATATCAATGTAGTTTATAAATCGGACGGAGAGGATACTTGTTAAATGGCTAAAACAATACAAGAAAAAGTCTTATCATCATTAATACCAAATGTTTACATTGACAGGGTTACGTTAGAAACATCTGGCGATGGAGAGTTTATTGGGGAAAACCCTCATGTAGATATTGAACAACGTGAGGAATCTCGAAGACCTTCTAATAAAAAATTAAAAACAAACTTAGACATTTCTATATGTCAGCTTGTTGAAAATGAAGGTGTTCTAGGTTGGTTCTCAGAAGATCGTATTAAGAGTAATTTAAAAATAAGAGTTGTACAAAGCAAGTCTCAAATAATAACAGATAACCTTTTAGAAGATCCAGAAAGTATTTCTGGCTTAAAAATAAGAAGAACCTTCACTGGCAACAAAAGTGTAATCAAGGGTCTTGATATAAAAACATTTTCCGTTTCTTCAATTATTGCCGGAAAATCATCGGAAGCTTTTGTCGCAAGGTCTTCTGCATCTCAAACGGAATCTGGACAAACAAAATACGATTTTTCTTTTAGCACAACTTTTAATATCGGAGAAGAGTCTCCATATCACTTAACATATTTTGCTTATTGTTATTTAGACCTTAAAAGCTTGTTTGAAGAAATGGGTGTTTCCGACACCTCATCTATGGATAACATTTCAGCAAGCAGTATGTACGCTCAGTGCGTGTATAAAGATGATGCTCTTGTTTCGCAAGAGATTACTAAATCAGGTCAAGCGAAGAAAAACTATAAAGTTCATGATCATAGAATATTCGAAACAATGTTCGATATAAAATATGATGCAAGTATGCCTTCAATAAGCGAACAGAACAGTTCAGAAGAAAGGAGAAAAGTAGAAGACTATTATGATTCTGATACTTATTTCTCCGACATGTATCTTTCAAGATCTAGAGACGGAAGCCCTGGCTTTGCTTTTTCTTTTCATCTATCTAAATTTATAGAAAAAAACTCTGACCTGGGGTATCTTTATAAGAACTCTGATGAAAAAACAAAATCTGAAATACTTTCTTATTGTAAAATTGCAAGCTTAAAATTAAAAAGAAAAAGAGTAAAACTATCAGAAAAAACAACAAGTCTTGGCACAGTGGTAAAAGAGCCGGTAAGTTACACCGGGAATTCTACCCACATACAAGAAAAGCAAATAGTATCTTTACACGGTAATAAACGAACCGCCTCAAGCGACGTGGGCTTTATTTCTCAACTGAATCTAGCATTGGCCGATGGATCCCGACAACTAGAGGGGGATAAAATTATATTTTTCAATGGTAGAGATAAAGAGATGAAAGATTTGACTGATGGATTGTACCTTTATTCCGTTGAGGCAGATATTGAAAATGGAGTGTCAAAATATCTCTCGTCTTTAAAAAAGGAAATGAAAGAGTCTAGAAAGAAGCTACAAGAGTATTACCATTTAGCATCATCCCCAAATAAATTTAAAAATGTTATGAGGCTTGATAACCCACATATAGATACGCAAGGTGAAAGATCTGCATTTAAATCATCAGAGATAACACAAAAATATAATCAAGTTTCTGGTGTTTTTACAGAGGAATTGAAAAAACTTGCTCTTGAAAAATATGACAATCCAAAACTGTATCCTTGGATAGATTGTGTATCAAAATATATTCACTGCATGTCTATTTTATACAAGTTCTCTGATAGCCGTACAACAATCGACTCACTAACAAGAGACATATTAAGAATAATCTCGCCAACCACCGGAAGCCTTCCAGGGCTAGAAAACTTTATGAAAGCGTTTGATGAGCTATTAAGAAAGCTTGATGTGTCTTTTACAGATGGACTTGAATCAGACCATTCATCAGAAAAGTCAAGTTCCATAAAGAGAGTTAGTAATAATTTAATCTCTATAAGAAAAGAATTTAAAGACAATTTATATAACTCTAACGTAAAGAAGTTTACTGGCTATGACTACCTTACTCTTAAAGATAGTGAGAGTGAAGGAAGATTAAGTGAAACAAATTCCGGCGGTTTAAAAGTTCTATCTTTTAATGATTGGAAAAATAGAATAGACATGGAAAACGAAAAATGGTTTTCTGATCTCGAAACAAGCCCAGAAAGATCAGAGCAACTGAAAGAGGTGGTAGGATCTCGTTCTCCATCTTTGAATGACTTTTCTTACCTAACCCCTTCAGAAATTTTATATGGAGAAGGCAAAGTCTTATTTAATAATTTAAAAGCGGGAACAAAACACCATTTGGTAATGCCAGACTTAATTCTTTCTGCTCCCTCTGGAGAGATAGAAGGTGGAATTCCTTCCCCACCCCCAGCACCAACTCCAATATCAGGTTCCTCCGATGCTTATTACTTTTCTTCTGAAGCTTTATTAGCTATACAAAACATAACTTTGTTGGATGAAAGAGAATTTGATTTATTTACGGATATGGAATTAGAAATAACTCCTCCCCAAACAGGAGTTGTGCTGGCTACAGACATGACTTCGGCGGATATTAATGTTATTAATAAACCAGATCCAGAAATTGAAATAATAACACCGTCTACTTGTACGGCAGAAGAAAGAAAAAAAGATATAAAGGATAAGGTTGAAAATATAAATTTGATAACAGCTAGTTTTATTTTACCAATTGGAAAAAATTCCAAAAAAAGAGGAATAAGAAAGCCGCCCATAAAAGATAAAGGAACAGCAAAGAATTCTACAAATAAGCTTATTGAACCTGATGATAAAAATATTAGTTCGGACTCTTCCTCTGCCGGCAACCCTCTTAGCGTTTTTGATAATTTAGATAATAATGTTATTAAAAATTTGCCAAATCAATTTTTAAACCTTTTTAAGTTTCCAGACAATGCTAAGTTTATTAACGACCCACAGCAAGCGTCGGTTTATGATCTAAACATAGGACTGCTGAACGCAGTAGAGTATTTTGATGGATATTCTATAACATCAACAATGTCCGGTAGAACTATCAAAACCCCATTATGGAAAAAACTTACAAGAGACGATTTTAATTCTTTAAGAGGTTCGTTTATTTTATGTAGAATGATAAAGTATACTAACAATGAATTGGGAATAACAAGGGCCGTAGCAATCGACAACCCTGTTTATGACGAATATTTTCTTATAGAGTGTCCTAGTGGACCATCAAGAGGAAAGTTAGCCACGACTAAACAGTATTCAAATAGTATTTTGAAAGAAGAGTGGTCTAACATGCTTGAAGGAAACACGGACTCAGATGTTGAATATCTTTAATAAGGTTCTAAATATTATATAAAATGCCAAGACCATTCCAAAAAAACTTGTTTCTCACTGAAACAGCCAATATTGATTCTGAATACGAAGAATCAAGAATAACCTCCCCTGGAGATTTACCAGACGTATCTGATGCGATTCGTGGAAAGTGTGGCAATTTTTGGACAACTCAAAAGCTATCTAACAAAGTAGTTTTATTTAAAGATATGAGTCGTTTTAGAATGCCGATAGAAATGAAGTTTTATGAAGATGCTGAACACCACCCCCATGAACTTAGATCTTATTCTTTTCATGCGACAGAATCAATAAAATTAACACCAAGTTTAGCTCACTACAGAACTTACAATAACACCACCCCAGGTGCATATGAAGAAGAGTTGTTTATTAACGACGCCTTGTCAGATTTTATTAACTTGCCCGTGGGTATCGGACGCCTTGCTGCTCTCCGTCTCGCTCAACGAAATCTTACCACTCAAACATTTACAGATCATACAATAAAGTCTCAACTTCCATTTGCAAAGGAAGATATTGAAACCGGATCAATGTTCTCCCCACCCTTTGTTAATCTAGAGTCAAAGTATAATTTTTATGTTGAAGGTTATGAGGAATCCCTCTCTTCTATAGAAGAGTATAAAATACCAAACATGTATTCTTTTATTGTTGCTTCTGAAGGGGGTATCGATGATTCATCTATTTCTGCCGGCGGCACTCTTGCTCCATCTTCATATAGCAGCTTTTTATCAGATCCCGATGGCGCAGACACCACCGCTTTAAACAGTTTAAAATACTTTAAACCTTGGGCTGCGGCTGTTCTTAGTTCCGAATACACAAGCGACGAGTTTAAGAACGTGTTGTTTTCTTCTAAAAGCTCATCAGACATCAAAAAATATAATAGTAAAAGACGCTTGTTTCCAATGTACTCTTACATAGAATACAGTTCCGAATCTGGTCATAATTTTGGAAAAGCTATAAAAGATTCAAACTTAGCTTTCAGTTTTCAGAAAACAATAGCTGATTCTATTTCAGGTGGATCGGAGGGTGTTTATACGCAGGGTCTTGATTTATTTAAAAGCGTCGAAACACTAGGCAAAACACAAAGGTATTACCGAGGAAGAGTTGCTGGTATGCCAAGATATGGAGAAAGGCAGCTTTCAAAAGTAGAGAACTCTAAATACGGGCTTGAATCTTTACAAATAGAAATAGATGAGTGGTTTGATCGTGTTGTTGTTCCACCGCCCGCCTCTATTGAAGATGTGGACGACGCAACACTCGAAGAGCTTAGAGATGCAAGAGGGGCTCTATATGATATGGATTCTGGAGACTTTATAGTATTAGACTCCGACACAGCTTCAGCGACAGGCGTGGAAAGAACAAATGTGCTTTTCCAAAGTATAATGTCTCTCGCCCTCGGCGCAAAATTAAAAGAACTTGTAAAGAAAAAATATAGAACATTTCAACAGGTCATGGACGGTACCCCTGCATATGATGAGACGGTCCTTTATAAAATAGAAAAGTCTGTAGGCTCTAGAATAATACAAAGTTTTTACATTTTGAATTCCACAGAGTCCGATGTTGATTCTTTTGTAGACACTCAAGTAAAATACAATAAAGAATACACATACAAAATATTTGCCTATAAGCTTGTTATCGGAACAAGATACAGATATCAGTATCCAAGAAAAGATAGCAGCGTCGGTGCTAGCTCGATTAAAATAGACGTAATACACGAACCTTCTATTAGAATTATAGAAACAGAGTATTTTCAAAAAACAAGTAAAATAGTTGATAGCCCACCCATGGCACCAGAAGTAGACTTTGTACCATTCAAAGATGAAAAAAATAAAGTAAGACTAATGTTAAACGGCTCCCCCGGTCAAACATCTAGAAAAAGAACCGAACTAGAAAAAGAACTTCCAGAGGGTATAAACTTTTATAGAACTGATGACACTATCTCTTACTTTGAAGTTTATAGAACAACTGAAGAGCCTAAGTCATATTCTGATTTCTCTAATAAGCTAGTGGCAGAGGTGTACACGGATGTCTCTAAAGAAACAAAACTTAAAGCATCCTCTGTTTCATATGATGATGTTATATCGCCAAACACAAAATATTATTATGTTCTAAGGTCTGTTGACATTCACGGACACAAGTCATACCCAAGCGAGGTGTTTAAATACGAGATAGTTCATGATAGCGGCGTTACATATCCAATGCTAGAGGTGTTTCATTTTGATGAAAACAAAGGTATTGAATACACAACACCAGCGCAGAAAATGATAAATCTTATCCCATCATCAAGGCAAATGTCTATCAGTGATTCAACAATAGACTCGCTGTCTACTACGTTTCTCGCTGCTCATGTTGAATCAGTAAAGCTAGGCGATGTAGAAGAAAGCCTTTGGGGTAAGAAGTTTAGAATTAGAGTAACTTCAAAAAAGACAGGAAGAAAAATAGAAATTGATGTTACATTTAATCACGAACATGTTAAGCTAAGAACAAGCACTTCAACCGCAGCTAGAAGCGGCCACGCCCGTTCGGAATTTACTGACGAATCCTCTATGACTGAGAAGCTCGGCGGCGGACCTCTTATGCCTGGAGATGGTGACTTTGATTCTATCAAATAGTCTTATTAATATCATATGAAACATATTTTCATAAAAAAGGATAATTTGTTATATATGACTATTTATTCTGAACAATTACTTCTAATTTAAGAGGAAGAGGAGATAAAGCAAGATGGCTTTTTTAGATAACTCAGGAGACATTATTTTAGATGCTGTGCTCACAGACGCCGGCAGAAAAAGACTAGCTAAAGGAGACGGCAGCTTTAGAATCGTGAAGTTTGCACTTGGCGACGACGAGATTGATTACGCTTTGTATCAGAACAGCAATCATACTGATGGTGCTCACCCAAGCGGATCTGCTTATTATGATTTAGAAATCATGCAGACACCAATTCTTGAAGCGTTCACAAACAATACCTCCACAATGAAAAGCCACCTAATGTCCCTTCCAAGAACAAACCTCTTATACTTGCCAGTTATTAGGGTTAATGACATGGGGCCTGATTCTGCGGTAACAGACGGCTCCCCCGCTGGCTCACCAACTGGAAACTTCTTGGTTGCCGTTGACAAGGCAACTGAAAATGCGTTACTCCCCGGCGGCGTAACCTTCGATGGCTTATTGTTTGGAGAGCGCCCCGCTAACAGAACAAGCATGATTCGGCTCGACCAGGGTCTTGACACCACAGAAATTTCACCAGAATTTACTTTAGATTCTGATCTTGTAGAGACACAATATATTGTAAAGATTGATAATAGGCTTGGAAACATCTGCAATGCCGATGGCTCTCTTGCTTCCGTTTCCTTTATCGACGATGATAATATCGCAAGCTACTATCTTTCTCTTAGTTCTGATACGGATTATGTATCAGAAAACACGGCTACTGACGCACTTGATGGTTCTGAGATAATTAGCGGTCCACGAGGCACAACTCTAAAGTTTAAAATAAACTCATCCATCGAACTTAATACAAGCACCCATTTGTTTGATGAACTAGGACCAACAACACCAATGACGATCACGCTTCCTACGGGCGGCGTCAATTGTAAATTTATCGACACAAACATTCGTGTAACAGGAGCTACAACAGGCTTCTCCGTTGACGTTCCAGTAAGATTTACAAAGAAGGTATAATAAAGAGGTAATAACAAAATGGCTAGCATTTATAAGACACTATTGGGCGACGATGTTGCCAACTCAAGAACTCTCCTTCACGAGGCTATTCCGATCACA
>UEXM01002291.1_pt1 | contig 13927 bp, 16 predicted proteins | sample 1796661 | NCBI WGS metagenome assembly UEXM01 (sample SAMEA4772469, study PRJEB27181) | metagenome | reverse complement strand
TCACTATCTATACTATCTTCGTTTATAACAACTTCGCCGGGCAACATTTGTATTCTGCTACGAGATGACCCAGCAACGATTGTTAGTAATTCTAGTTCGCCATCTTCAGTGTCGTCTGTTACATCGTTTGCTTTTGCACTGATTTGTGCCGCCGATACAAAATCACTACCTGCACTATTATCAAATTTAAACTGAATTAACCCTGCATTATCGCCGTCAGCAGGACTACCCGAATCTCTTTGTAGCAACAAAACAGGGCCAGAGTTTGCATCAGCGTCCGTTGACGAAAGCGTTAGCTGTGCGGTGTTATCGGCAGTGGTAATCGTTACACCAGCTAATAGGTCTGCTATTTCTTGCGCTCTACTCATCTATGCCTCCAACGCCGCAAGGCGTGTCTCAATGTCTGCCAATCGTTGTTCTGTTGCTGCGCCAACAAACGCCAACAACTCTGGATAGCGAACACCTAACCGTGTGTGCTTGGTTGCACCCTCTGGTGCTTCACTTTCCGTATGGTATGTATCTGTGCGAGTGTAAGCGTCTTTGGCTTCTACAGCCTCACTAACAAGACGTTTTTCTGTGTATTCTCCTTCGGCCTGTACAAGAACTTGCCCATCATCATCACGTTTTTCTTCAACGGCTGCGATAAAAACATCTTCATAAACAGCATCCGCAGCCTCAACAGCAGCAACATCTGTGCTTTTTTCCCACCATGTGTCGCTACACCAGAACGCATATTTTGTTGCATCTAGCCCAGCAGCAGACATAGCTGCTTGTACCTCTTGAGCCACGACTCCAGTGTGTGTTCTAGCCGCATTGCCTTTGGCTGTAACTTTGCTTTTCCATTTAAATGTCTTGAACAACTTGCTGATGGCTTTCGCAGCAGTAATTTCTGCGCTGGTAAGTGCTGCTATATTTTGTTTTTCGTTCTCATCAGATGTTTGTATTGTGCCGTTAGTGGCAAAAATATCGTCAAAGCGTCTGCTACTAATTCCTAAGTCAATATGGTCATCAATGGTGTCAAAAGTATCAAAAGAGAATGGGGTTATTGTGTTATTTGTAGCGTCAAAAAACAAAGCTACATCACTTTGACCAACACATAATCTATCGCCTAGTACACCTATGGAACCACCAGTAGTGCCATCTGTGGCAAATGACATAATCGTACCGTCACTGGTTTTACGGTTGAAGGAAGCACATGCGTTACCATCATTTGTTACGCTTAAATTACCACCGCCTGTTGCTGAACCTGCCAGTGATATGCCATTGTTTGCGATACTGTCAGCAGTTTTTCCAATAAGTAGCGCACCACTACTATTCAGAGTCATGCGTCTGTTAATAGTGTTACCACTTTCAACGTAAAATCTAAGCTCACCTGTACCAGCAGCGGTTGACCCAAACTCAATTAGTGCGTCTGAAGTAGCACCAGTTGTCGTTACAGAAAATCCTAGTTTTGCAGTTTGGTCATCTGCACCACCCTGATTATTCATAAGAGTGAGTGCTTGATTGCCGTTACCAGAAGATACGTTGCCGCTTGAACTTGTATCAGTGTGATTTTTAATAGCACTGATTGCGCCAATAGTTTCTAAGACAGGACTTCCTGATGCCGTTACTGAAGTTGCTCCCAATAAGAATGTGCCATCGTGTTTTAGTCGGGCCTTTTCTACTGCGCCATCTGCACCATCAGTATTAACCTCAAAGGCTAGTGCTGTGTCGTTACCTCCTACTCTGTCAGCAACGATTGCAGCAACTTCACGGTCTGAACCAGCATCAGTAGTACGCTTAAAACGTATTCGGCTTTCGTTGCCGCTGGTGTTATTTGCTTGGCTGATTGTAATCGCATTAAACTCGCCAGATGATGACGATGAAATTGTTGCACCAGCAGATGATGTAATTGCACCATCAACTTGCAGTGTAGACGCCATGTCTACGGCACCGTCAATGTCTACAACGTCTAGGTTAGTTGTGCCATCTACGTCTAAATCACCATTAAAGTCAGCATTTCCTGTGAGGGTTAAAGTACCCCCCATAGCCATGTTACCAGAAAACGTACCACCATCCTTTGCACTTACCGTATCAGCCACAGCAAACGTGTCGTACACAATCATCTCAACTACGTCATCTGTGGTCGCACCAGTGGTCAGCACCACACTTGTGCCTGTCGTAGCAGCGTAGTCAGTGACGGGCTTGAGAAGCACACCGTTTTGGTACACGTCCATGTACAGGTTGTCATCGTATGCCAGTGAGATACCCGCACTGTCGTTGCCGCTGAACGATGTTTGTCCAGACGTAGCAGCATATACAAAGCGGGTGCGTACTCCGCTGGATGGTGATTTACCTAGATAGGGCATTATGCGTTCTCCAGTGCGGTAACTTTTGCTTCAAGGGTTTCAATGCGGGTCATAGCCTCTTGAAGTGCCTTAACTGCTTTCATGTACAGAACAGAATATTTGACTGACTTGATGTCTTTTTCTTCTTCTTCATCGTAGGCAGTCGAAACCAAACCAGCACTAATCTTTTCAACCTCTTGGGCAACAAGACCAAGCAGTTTAGGGTCATCGTCAGCTTGCTCATTAAAATGAAACTTACGAACAGTGAGTGCTTTTATATCATCCCACTGTGATGCAGCATCAGTTATATTTTTCTTGAGACTTTCATCTGAAACAGCACCGTAACTGTTGTTTGTGTTTTCTACGTTTCCGCTGTCTCGTATAAAAAATCTAGTGCTTGCTGAACCCGTGGTTCTGTATTTAAGCACATTAAAAGTGCTGTTTGTTGTGCTGCGTTCTGTAATTATTTCCATAACATTAGATGAAAAACTTGTACTGTCTGAATGTAGTTGCAAAAGTATGCTGTTTGAACTACTCCCCTCGTCATGAACATTAAGTCTGGCTGCAGGACTTCCAGTACCAACTCCTACCAAATTATTTCCTGCATCAACAAACAGCATATTTGCGTTGTCGTTAGACTCAACACGAAAGTCTATGTCTGCGCTGCCATCATTAAATGATAATGTGCTGGCGTCATAATTTATTATGCTGGTTAAAGCCCCAGCTTTTATAGAGAAGATATCAAACGCCGCATCTTCAGTGCTATCGGACGCATCAATAATAAAGTTTCGCCACCGTGTTCCAACCGTGTTTTCAGCAGCATCGTTGTTAAAATTAAATGTCAACTCACCAATCGCATCGTTGTCGGCAGGGCTGCCTGATGCTCTGGTCATCACAAGATTTGGCCCAGTGTTAGCATCCGCATCCGTTGATGTAAGTGTTAGATTGTTAGAGTTGTCAGAGGTGGTAATTGTTGATGCGGCAGTTGCGGCAAACCCGCCGGTGATGTCCACGCCCCCGCTGCTGGTGGCGAGTTTGACGGCATTATCATAGTAAAGTGAGACAGCACCATTTTGACTTGCCACCAACATATTCTCATCATGTGCCGCATTTTGAAAAATAATGCTATCTGCTGCACCTAAAACTAGGTTCCCTGTTCCTTGTTCTGAGATATAACTTGCGGAGCCATTATGATAAATCTGCAAGTCAGACCCAGCACCGAAAATGGCTTTACCATTATCAGCAAAGGTAGCGTTGCCTGTTACAGAAATGCCAGTTGAGGCGGTGGCGAGTTTGGCGACATTGTTGTGGTATAAAGTTACTGCACCATCGGCGACCGCAGTAATCATGTCTTCGCCAGTGTATTTACCGATATTTACCTGAGAGCCTCGTATATTTGAACTACCTGTGCCACTATCATCAATGAAACTATTGTCACCATCGTGGTAAATCTGCAAATCAGACCCAGCACCGAACATAGCTTTAGCATTGTCTGGGAACAGAATATCATCCGTACCAGTCGGCACAGTAAATACTGTAGCGTCAGCATCGTTCTTCAAGGTGATGTCTGATGTAGAGCCTTGCCCTGTCAAGATAAGACCCTCTGCCGCTGTGTAGCCGATAGCAGCGTTGTCCCCTGCGGCTGTGTCTGTTGTGGCCTCTAGGGTGCCGCCAGTAATAACGCCTGTCGTGGTAAAATTACGGATGCCTGTATAATCTTTATTGGAGTCAAGTATGACCGCCTTAGACGCAACGGCAGTACCAACCGCTGTTGAACCCAAATCAAGTGCGTTGATTTCGCCTACGACTACTGTAGCACCGTCAAGGATGTTTAGTTCTTCAGGAGTGGACGTAACTGCTGTGTTACTTGCTGCAGCCAGCAACGGAACCGTTCCCGACTGATTGGGCAAGTTAATTGTGCGGTCTGCTGTTGGGTCTACAATAGTAAGTGTGGTTTCGTGAGCGTCAGCAGTAGCACCCTCAAAGATGATAGCATTTTCTGCGTTCATCGTAACTGTGTCTACGGTAGTCGTTGTACCTGCTACAGTAAGTTTAGGTACTAACAGTTCGCCTGTGCTTGGATTATATCGCAAAGCACCAGTGTCATCTAGCAGTGCATTTGATTCGTCATGGAACACGACAGGGAAGTTGGTGTTAGCTGTGCTGTCAGTAACGGTAGTTGTTGCTGCCAAAGTTGCATTAGCAACTGTTACTCCTGCAATAACTGTATTGAGTGCTGTGCCACCTACTGTAATCGCATCTGCCTCTAGGGTTCCATCAATGTCAGCATCACCTGATACGTCAAGCGAACCTGCGTCCAACTCCCCTGTTAAGGTAATGTTACGGAAGCTGGCTACATCTTTGTTGGCATCTGCTGTAACTACTTTACTAGCTACAACTGTGCCTACAGCAGCACCTGTGTCACTGTAGTTAAGTTCTGCTGCAGTTGACGTAACATTTGTACCACCTATGTCCAGTGTAGTCATAGATACTTCACCAGCGACTGTAAGTAAACCACTAGCAACAGTCATCAAATCTGTGTCATCTGTGTGACCAATAGTTGTGCCATTAATAAGCACGTCATCAATATCCAACGAACCACCAGAGATAAGCCCTGTAGTTGTAATCGTTGATGAGCCTGTATCAATCGTGCCAAAGCCAGATGTAATAGAGCCAGAGTTAAGTGCGCCAACCGTAGTGGCAGCAGTCGTAACTAGGTTAGGCATTGCTGTAATTTCGTCATCAAAATAGGCAGCAAGGTCAGTGACCGCCACCTGTTTCATAGTTCCAGCATCGTTGAATACAACACGGTCAGCATCTGCCACAGTCGTAGCGGATGCGGATGTGTCACCATCCATAATGTTTATTTCGGTTGTGGTGACTGTTGCACCATCCAGTATTTCAAGTTCTGCCTCAGAGATACCCGCACCACCGATTGTCAGTGTGCCTGATATGTCTACGTTGCCGTTGATGTCTACGGTAGTGGCAGCAATCTGGATTTCCGTGTCAGCTATGAGGTCAAGCTGCCCATCTGCGCTTGAGTGAATGTAGATAGCCGTGTCCCGGAACTGCAGCTTCTCTGTGCTGGCTACAAGGATGTCATCAGAAAACTCAAAGTAATCTTCGTCTTCCATCCATTTGAGTACACCGTCGTTTGACTCCCCGTCAAATGTAACTGTAATGTCTGTGCCAGCCGTAGCTGCACCAAACGTGAGTGTGTTGCCAAGCAGCTTAGTAATAGGGCCACCCTCTGCGGTAGTCCCGTCGTGTGTGTGTCCTGTGCTGGCGGCGAAAGCAGCTAGTAGCTGATTAAACTCATCGTTGGTGTGGGCAGCGGTGATGGTATCGCCGTCAGTATAGGATGATTGTCTTGTATAAGTAGCACCCATCTAACGTCTTGCTCCTGTTTGAAATTCTACTTGAAACCCTTTGAGGGAATATGGGGCGGTAGTACCCCCGTCGTTTACTCGCAAGGCTACAGCAAATCCTGAACCTTCTACAGATTGTCTAAATAGTGGTGTTGATGCAGCCCCATATGTAGGAGTGCCGTATGCAGACGTGCCGTAAATAGCCACCACATCTTCTGAATCTAGAGGGTAAGCACTGGGACGAGGTGCGTCTGGGGATTCATAATCGTACCGCAAAAACATATCTGCATCTATGGTAGAGTCAGGTTTATAATTTACGATAACACGCTGCATGTGCTTACGAATACCGGCGTCACCAAAAGTTAAATCAGGCCCGCGATATTTTCCTAAGACAGCAACACCGTCGAAATCATTGCCTGACTCTTGACGGTATACGTACCCTGTCTGGTCTGCGCCATGCAAAACAATCACATTTCCATCGTCTACAAAAGTGTCAGTGCAAACAGGTTTAATTCCCCTGAGTTCTGCAAACTCAAACTTCTGGCCCTTCATCACGCAGATAACGCCCTTCGTAATTGTTTCTGCAGTGTTTGCCTTAGAAAAGAATATACGGTACTGTGTTTTGTCAGGTATAACCAGACTCTCAAAGCTGGCGGAGTCTGCAATGTTTTCATTAAACAGGGACTGCACATTTGCACTTATAGTGCCCAACTCCACGTCACCAATCCGTGCTGTACCTGCGACTGTACGCAACCCGTCAGGGCCAAGAAAAATGAGGTCACCAGCAAATTCTTGAATTGTAAAGTTATTCAAACATCCGATGTTACGAGTAACAGGGACAACAGCAAAATCACTCAGGCTGCTGCCGCCCAACTTAAATATTCTGTTTTCACAAAAAATAAACAGGTTGTCACGAAAAACTTTAAGGCCAGTAATTTTGTCATCAACCTTAATGCTACCCGCACCCTGCCCTGAAACAAATGCGTCTTCGTCAAACGGTTCGCTAAACACCACCTCTTGTGGGGATGTAGAGTTGCCCGCATAAAACATGTGATTCTTAAACGCTGCTACAAACCTAGAACCCGCTACGCTACTTTCACTTACGTCCGTTGCAGAGAAGGAACTGTTAAATACTGTGGGGGCATTGGTTTGGTCAGCTACAATTAGTTTCTCGTTGCCATCAAAGTTAAATCGCTCAAAGGTGTACTTCTTTGCATTTGTGCGTCCGCTGTCTATGCTTGTCCAGCTAGACCCGCCCGGAGTTGCTTGAAAGATACTTGTTCCTCGTGCGGCAACAACCTTGTCTGCAAACGATGCAACCATCAAGATAGGCTCTGAGGTGCTGGCCGTGTGCGTTACAGCAGCAGTTACGTACTTGGCAAAGCCTTGAATACGCTTATAGCCGCCCTCTACATCCGGCTCAAAGTTCTCTAACTCTAAGGCTTCTCCCGGCTGCATCATAAATGTAGAACGGTTCTTTACAAGACCGCCCTCGCAGTTGAACGCTACAGGTTGTGCTTGGGACAGGTCAGCCAATTAGACAGCCCTCATGTAATTCTTACGATTGAGTAATTCGATACGCATACGTTTGATTCCGTCTTCGTATTCTCTTAGGGAAAATTGTGCGGACTGCACATCAGAGCGAAATATGTGAGTGTAGTATTTTGCCCGTGCATTTATCACTGGTTCAAACCTTGTTGGTATAATCCCCGTATCAGTCGACCCGGACAAATCGGTGTGAGACACATAAAAATCAAATTCTAGGGTTCGATTACTTGTGTCCGGAATAGGTGTAAGTCCTATTTCGTTATTGTAAGAAGTGTAGACGTACTCAGGGTCAGCGTATTTGCTTGTGTCGGGGCGAGTGTCTCTGTCCCGAAATCTTTCATTGTATTCTTCGTAAGATAAATACTTTAAAGGAATTGAATCTACATTCTCACTAAGTTCAACTAATTTAACAAAGGCTGCATTTCCTGCGGCCTCTGTAAAACTAACGTAGTGGGTGGTGGCCGTCGCAGTAAATGTAGTTTCGCTCAACAACACTTCATTTCCACTAGAAACTGTTAGGGTAGTGGATTTTGTCTGAGACCCCCCTGAACTTGTACCAATCTCTAAGGTTAAAGTAGCCCCGCTGATTTGCGTCACTATAACATAAGACCGACCCACAATAAGGTCGGTTACTTCTTGGGATGCTTCTGCGTTAGTAAGTAAAAGAGTATTGCCAAACTTAGAACTGGCGGCAGGACTGCCAGACACAGTAGTCCAATTAGTAATGCTTGCGACCCCTGCAATTTCAAAGTCTCCGTTGGTTATGTAATTCTTGGGACGAAGAAACATGTTATCATAATCTACGTATTTTAATGTAGACGAGATACTCTCATAACTATACAATTGTTTTCCTGCAATTACGTCAATAGACCCTTCAGCACGAGTAAAAGGCCAATTTAATTCAGAGTTCAAAATGTCAGTAATTGAACGATTTATGTAATCTTTTACTACAGTCTGCACCCCGCGAGACGCACCAAAGTTGGAACTGGTTAGTTCAACCTCGTTAAAGTCCCGAAGTACATTGTTGACTAGAGTAAGGTATGTGCTTGCCATTATCTAGTATCCGTTAACTTTCGCTATCCAAGACGTCAAGCGCATCCAACTTGCTGTTAGCACTTTCCCACATCTGGACTGCTTTATCCATTTCTTCCAAAAGATTCGGATGCCCACCCACAGCAACAGGATTTGTCGTGTAATTTTTGTATATAAAAACTGCATTCTTTTTTTGTGCCTCATATTTGTAACGCAATGCGTCAAAAGCCAGTTGTTTCATACGACTCTCCTTGTCAAATATTATACATGTATATTATGTGTTTGGCAAGTTTTATTTTCTTGACTTTTTAATCTGCTTAAAAGTTTCTTGGATACTTGCAGGTTTTTCTTGTTTGGGGTCATACTTACACTGTATTTTGTTTGGCACGTACTGACCATAATCTATCCATACTTGGTCTACAGTGTTGTTTGCACCGTGATAAATACACACCTGTTGTCCGTCTATGTTCTCACAACCTTTAAGTCTGCAAGCTACATATTTGGGAAAAGTTTCTGCTTTAGCTTGCTTCGACATAAGAAATGCTACAAGCCCGTAAAGAATACTAGCGCAGACACATGCCATTACAATCCACGCTACAATCTCTACAAACTTTTGTCTGCGTTCACGTTGCTTATACAGTGTCTCTTTACGTTGCTTACGTATTTGTCCCTCTGTACGAACAAGTTCATCCCACTTAGACCTACCCAATGTCATGCTAATCCACTGTTGCAGTTCGTACCGTTGTTGTTCTGCTTTGGTCTTGTTAGTAAATGCAGTTATGGCTTCTTGTTCCACAGATTGCCCAGCAAACAATTTTTTAAAAATAGGCGGATTCTTGGCTTCTTTCTCTGCCTGTTCCAAATCAGACATGGCACCCATCCACCGCGACAAATCACCTGACATCTGTTCAATGTCACGACCTATGGCAAAACCCTTTTTAATTGCACCGAAAGCAGCCGATGCTGTTGCCATTGCACTGATTGGGTCCATTTACGCTGCTTTCTGTAGCGGGTTATTCGCATGTACTCCCATCCACTTACTCCACTCAGCGTAGTAGTGTCTCATTCCTACTTCGTCATGGATAGTTCCGTTTTCGTGTCTGCCGTGTAAGATGTTGCGGGGTTCAGTTCCGGGGCGCATTGTTGTGCCCTGTCCCGCTACACCAATCAAATCTTCATGCAGATTACGGCCAAACGGCCCCCATATTGAGTTGTGATGTTCGATGCGTGTGTTTCGTTCTTGTGGTGTGTCGCTCTTTAGTCCATAGCCACGAAATTCAATCAGCACTTTGTCAGGGCCAAGAGGAGTTACGCTGTCACTACGGTATGCACTACCCCTCAAATTAAAGTTGTAGCCGGGAAACAAGTCTACCATGTACCACTGGTTCGGTGGCAGGTTGGGAAAGGACAGTTCACCCCTGTCGTCAAACCCGTCGTACTCTTCGTAGTTAACAGTAAAGCTACTTACGTTTACATGTCCGTTATCAAACGGTATGTTCTTGCGGGCAAAGTATTCATCATTGAAACCCGACACACGATTAAAGTAGTGCATAAAGTCATGGTAAAACTCACTGTTGGTGTCGTGCCACAGCTTGTAGTTTGTTCCTATAATGGCCTTGTGGTAGTGGAATACTTCTAGTTCTTCTGTATCAATAGCATCAGCAATACAATCAAACGCCCCACAAGTCCACTCCTCGACACTCATAGTAGGATTGGGGTCTAGGGTAATCCAGACCATGCCCCCATGTTTTACTTCACAATGTAACTGCGGTTCAGATGTTATTAGCGGAGCAGAAAACGTACCAGATGGCCTGAATACATCGTAGTTACGATAGGCAACTATATTTGTGCCAGTGTTGTAGGCAAGGATGTTTTGCCCTGCTATCTGAGAAGTTCTAAAGTTACCGGCCTGTGGTAGTTCGCTTTTGTGAAAGCAAGGAACCCACACCTTTGAAAAGATGTTTTCTAGTTCTTCTTCGTACAAACTCTGGTCAGAGTAGATAAGAGAGTTTATATGTTCTAGACTAGGTTCTTTAGTCCAATCTTTGTGATTACGTGGGGGCATTAGTACACCTTTACATTTCCATTGGTTATAAATTGGGGTACACAGTATGCCGTTATTAAGTTGCCTTGTCTATGTAATGTTTGTGCATACCACACACATTCGTTAAGGTCTTTGAAGTGCATGTCTTTGCTGACCACCTTCTTGTCATCCCCTACGCCTACGAAAACAAACAGGAGAAAAACGTGCAGCATGGCAGACTAGAACTCTCCTGATTTCATCGCGTCCGACAGCTTCGTAGCCCGCCGTCCAACCTGACGTGCCCATCTCGAATCCATCATCTCAAGACTTGCAGCATTAAAATTGTTTTCGTGTATCGCAGCCCACATGTTTTTAAACTTACACAGACGGGGTACACCCATGTTGAACGCCATGTCCATCAAAATAAGTTGACGTACAGAATCTAATTTGTTGACACAAGGATGTACTTTGCACAATTCGTTCTCAACAATCTTGATGTCATTCATAGCAAGATAACGGGCATCCGCCTCGTTGATACCCACAGTGTACACAATACCCATATTCGGGATATCCATGTACTCCAACTCTTCTGGGCTAATGCCTCTGTCTTTCAGGTTGCGGCCTATGCCGATAGTTTCTATGCCCAAGCTGTCTTCGTATACGGTAAGCACCATACCTTCGTGTTCAATTAGTTTGTCCAAAAAATGTGAAGTGTTATATTTCATTTCTTTTTACCTAATGTTTTTCGTGGCCCAACCACACCGCAAATGCACCGGTCATTGCCCCCGTGACTACACTCACTAGCCCTGCTTGTGCGTTTGTCGGGTCGGGTAGAAGCATAAACCACTCCACTACCCTCCACGCCAATATCGACATCATTATCATCATTACGCGAGGTAGTATCTTCCACTTGAGGAATCGCTCCATTGTAACTTCGGCCATGTTTATCTCTTACCAAAGAACTTTGTCGCTGCCCTCGTTCCAAAACTTGCAGCAACGATAACGCCCAAGCTGTACTGGTACCATTCAGGCATTTGCTCCAACTGTTGAAATCCATGTGAGACGACATCTTCCATACCCGGTATAAAAGCCAATATCAGCGGCACGGAAAATAGAATAACCAGCCATTCATCTTTCCACGAGTTCTGGGCACCCTTGATTGCTTCTAAGTCCCAGTCAATCTCGCCAGTGGCCTTTTTTTCCATAATCGTTGCTTCAGCCTTTGCCGTTGCAACTTTCGCCAGAGTTTTTGCTTTCTTTGTTTCAACCGTTCCTTCAAGCCACGTACCTGCCAGTTGTGTAATTGGTCCGATAAGTAAATTTAACATTTCCACCTCTTTCGTGCTTGGCGCAAACGGCTATTCGGGTCTTTGGCTGCTTTAGGAAACTTTTTCATTTGTCCTGCAGACCTAGCACAGTATGACTTGCGACGCTTTGCTGCGGCACTACCCGGCTTGACCTTGCCTGTAACAGCAGTCTTTAGTTTGCTGCCGGGATTCTTTTTGCGATACGCAGCCACCCCAGCCTTTGTCATTCCCGCACCTTTCTTGGTGGCACGAAAGTTCTTTTTGTTGCGGGCGGGCATTTTATCAGGCTTTCTTGCCACTGGCCTTCTTCCTTTTTCTGCCGGAAGCAGTTACAGACCAATTAACCTTGCGAGGTCCGGTCTTCTTTGCTGCTTCTTTCTTGGTGATACGGCTGGCAACTTTGGCAGGTCTACAGGCGGGGTAAGGACGCTTCTTTTTATCCTTACCAGAACGACCACACTTCTTGCCGGTCTTTACATCCCGCCAGTCTTCTTTGAACCACTTTGTCAAGCCGCCCTTTGGTTTAGCCATCAGGCGTACGTCCCGCCACGCTTCTTATACTCACGAACGAGCCAAGCATTTGCGTACGCCGAAGGGTAAACATCAAATTTCTTTTTTGCTGCAGCCTTGACGCGGGAGTACAACGCAGGATTCTTGGGCTTTGGGCTACTCGACTTTTTCTTGGGCTTGGGTGGTGCTTTCTTTGCCATTAGCGTTTAGACTTGCCGCCACGAGCCATGCCCTTTGACTTCATTTTGCCACCACGAGCCATACCTTTGGCTTTCTTCTTAGCCTTGCCACCCGCTGCCATTGGTTTAGCTTTTTTCTTTTTTGAAGCAGCTTCAGAAGCTACATATTCTGGTGAAACCATTCCACGAGTCATATTAAAGATACGTGAAAGCATTTGTTCTGCTGTCATTTTTTTTGCCATTTTATTTCTCCGCATAAAGGTTATCAAATACCCGTGCCGTATCGCTGACGTAGTTCGGGTCTTGTTTAGAGTGATGGACCCACTGACTAGGAGTAAAGTCCGGCGCACCTTCGCCTGTTACAAACCAAGCAGGGTTTGTTACTCGTACACGATTGTTTGGTAGGGCTACAATGTTGCCTGTCCATTTACCAGCATCTAAAAGTTCGAGTACGTGACTCTGTTTGTGTTGTGCTGGGTCGTCTGCTACTTCACTGTCCGTGTAGTCTACGGTAAAGTAATACTTGGCAGGGTAAAATTCCCCGTCTATCTTTGCGTACCACGGGCAGGGTGTAGCCCTGTTGAGTACAAATACTGAGTGGTGATGTGACTGACAGTCCCACGGCTGTGCCAAATAAGTAGGAATAGGTTCGGGCCATTCATCTAGGGGTGTATCTCCCACTAGGGCAGTCAGGGGCATCCGTGCCCACATAGCCCCACCGTGTACATTTTCTTCGGTTTCTTCGTACCCTGTAAACATAACTTGAAATGATAGGGTACGCATAGGCAGGGTAGTTACACCGATTACCATAGCATGTATAAACTCACCGTGGTATCTATCGTGATTGGTTGTGTATTCTCTTCGTACCCAAGCCTTAAAATATGGAATGTTACTTGTGATATAATTCATTGCCATCTCCTGTATAGTTTACCCCGGAAGGGATGAGCATATATATCACAGATTTAAAGAAAGGTCAAGAGGGCAAGTTGCCCTGCCCCCTTGATTAATATTATACGCCAGTCTGGACTGAAGCAGTCTGAACCAGTGCAGTTGGGTCACCAATGTCAGCAATCAAAGCAATAACACGGAAGCGAACTACAGCAGAATCGGCACCCAAGATTTTAACTTGAATAGCGTCTGTTGCAATTACTGTGTTGATACCTGCTGCTGTAGGGTGAAAGTTGTAGATAGCATCAGCGTTACCATCAACACCATCACAGAAGGCATCAATGTCGGTGCTGACACCAACGTCAAAAGTCACACTAGAGCCACCAGCTTCGAGGACATCAAGGCAACCACCAAGAACAATTGAATTGTCCGGTAGGTCAATCACTTTAATGACATCGTTAGCTGTAAGGTTTGCGTCGGCAGCGTCAAAGATTTTTGACTGCACGATGTAAGGACGAATCGCGTGTGCGGGATGTCCTACAGTTCCCCCACCTGTTATGGTGAAATCAATAGTAGCCATTTATCTAGCCCCCCTTACGCGAAGTCAATGACGCCACGGACAACAGCTTCTTGACGCAATACCTTGCGACCAAAAACGTGAAGTCCACGAATGACATCAGAGAATGACTCAGTTGAACGAACCACTTCGGTCTTAGCAATGTGCGAAGCAGTGGCTACAGCAGAC
>UEXM01002289.1_pt1 | contig 13937 bp, 14 predicted proteins | sample 1796661 | NCBI WGS metagenome assembly UEXM01 (sample SAMEA4772469, study PRJEB27181) | metagenome | reverse complement strand
TCTTGCTGGAATTAGCGAAGGAAACATGCACCAGCAGTAGGTGAAGCATCAACCAGATAATCCGATGAGATGCCGGTCTGTCTCACTCTCATGCAAAGGTAAGATCAACCATTTAATCCGCTTACCCGGGTAATATAGGGCTACCTTCTTCTCCAACTGCTTCCACGGAATCAGCTTGTCCATCCGTTCCAGAAAAATCTCGCGGCGGGTTTTACGCTTCTTGGTCTGGTACTCGGCTTCGGAGAAGGTGATCTGATCCATGGTGGCAACGAATCCTGTGCAGTTAACGATGACCGTATTATCGCTGATTTTGAGACTTATTCAGAGTCTCCCTAGAATTCCGAGCGCGGTTGCTCCAAGGAAGTTGCCCACAGTTCCGGCCTCTCCGGGATTCGAGAAGTCAACCGATATGGAGTCGGCGACCCATACCCCCACCAACCCGAAAATCAGTATGCCGCCGATTTTCAGGACGCCGATAAAGGAAGCCACACCCTGAATCATCCGGTTACCCAGCAGATTTATGAGAAACGCTGCCAGGATCAGTGACACCCCGAGAATGGGCACCATTCGCCCGCTTTCGTCGCCACCGAAGAGCTGCATGGTGTAGGAGCCGAACGTGCGGGCCAGAAAACTCTGGGCGATCACCATGGAAAAGTACATCAGCAAGGCGTTAAATGCGGTCGGCAGCCGGTTTCCGTAGGCCTTGTGTAAGTACATGCCGATACCGCCCGCAGACGGGTACGCATCGGAAATTTTGATGTAGGAATAAGCACTGAAGCTGACGATCACGGCGGCCGCCAGAAACGCCAGGGGGAACAGAACGCCCGTCATCTGTGCCATCTGTCCGGTCAACGCAAAAATACCAGCGCCTATCATGACGCCGGTACCCAGCATGACGGTTCCTGGCAGGGTGAGACTGCCTTCCTGATAGCGAGTGGTTCTGTCTTGCTCCCTGCTCATTCAACCTCCGGTTATTGTCGTTTCTATTTACGCTTCATAGGTGGGATTTTGGAACAGCAAAACGGATCATGTTTTGCGTTGGCCCGAACATTGTCGTCTGTAAACCGACACCACGCCAGTTTCCGCTGGGTCCACCACCCGGCCTGCAACCCGCCTCCGTGGGTTTTGATCAGTTCCATTAACTCGTCAAGAGACCAATGGGTTCCATCGTAGACGACATGCAGCTGGTTGTTCGGTTTGCGCTCGGCAAAATCAACACAGGGATGATGGTTGAGTTCATGGATGAAATCGCCCCACTGACTCTCGCCAAATCACTCACCATTTTGGCACGTAGATGCCGGTGAGGTGAGGAGGAGTCCATCCCATTGATTCAGGTTACTGATGAAAATGAATAATCACGGTAATCCTGATGCCTATGCGCCGTATCCTCTTGGCCGTGTAGCGACAAACGTCAGGCACTCACCCAACCGATCTCATTGTACCCGGCGTCGAAAGACCCAAAGGGAGAAAATAAACAGCGTGACACCGATTACCAGCAAGGCGAGAGCCTCATCCCAGAGAACCGCCAGGCCGGCGCCTTTGAGGAAAATACCGACGATGATATCCATGTAATAACGCAGTGGACTCAGCAGGGAGAGGCTTTGCAGGAAAGGCGGCATGGCTTCTACCGGCGTCAAACTGCCCGACAGGAACATCAGCGGGAAAAGTCCGAAAAAGGAGAGCAGCAACGCCTGCTGAAGGGTCCGGCTGTAGGCGGCAATCAGTACGCCCAGCGCAATCGCACTGAGCAAAAAGATGGCGGTCAGCACCAGAAATAAAAGCAGACTGCCCTGAAGGGGCACATCAAAGACTCTGACAATCACCAAACTCGGAAAGATGGACAGTACGCCCATGATCAGCGTGGGTGTGACCTTGGCCAGGAACAGTTCCAGGGTGGAAATGGGCGTCACCAGCAGCTGCTCGATAGTGCCTCGCTCCTTTTCCCGGACAATAGAGGCGGCCGGGTGAATAACGCCCACCATCATACCGGCCAGAGCAATCATCGATAACACGATAAAACCCGATGTTGTCAGATCGGGGTTATACCAGATACGGATCAGGGGTACCGCGACCCCCTTCTTCCCGGCAGCAGGGAGCGCTTCGCGCTCCTGGCGCTGGACGATCTGCAGAGCATCATTGACGGCATTGGCGGCAATGTTGGAATTGGTGCCGTCCTGGAGCAACTGGAGCTGAGCACTCTTGCCAGCGAGAAGAGCACCTTCGAACCCGGCGGGAACGACCAACACCATGGTGGCATCGCCTTTCTCCAGGAGGTCAGTGGCGGTTGCCACACGGGTTTCCTGAAATTTCAGGTCGAAGGTTTCGCTCACCGCAAATTTCTGGATCAACGAGCGACTCAAGGCGCTGCGATCCTCGTCCACCACCGCCAGGGGCAGGTGGCTTACATCAAAACTGAGCGCAACGGCACAAATGACGACTTCAATGGTGTAAAGCCAAAGTATCAGGGTCAGTATCAACCGGTCACGAAAGAACTGCACGAGCTCCTTGCGCAACAAACCAAATAAGGCAATTCCCATCAGGCCACCTTCTGCTTCATTCGCCAGGCCGCGAAGACAAATACCAGGACCGTATAGACGATCAACATCATCAGATTTGGCAGAACGGCTTCAAGGCCGGCTGATTTCAGTACGATGCCCCGGGAGATTTCCATAAAATAACCGGCAGGGAAAAGCCAGCTATACAGTTGCAGGGCAAGAGGCATGGTGAACAGAGGGAACAGAAAACCGGAAAACAAAAACGACGGCATCAAGGTGACAATCAGCGTTATCAACATGGCCGCCAACTGGGTACGGACCAGGGATGAGACCAACAGGCCGATACCCACCGTGGTCAGCACATAAACGAAAGCGGACGTCAGCAGCAGTATCGGGCTGCCGGCAATGGGGACCTGAAACCAGGCAAACCCCACCACCATGACCATAAGAATCTCCAGGAAAGCCACCAGACCGTAGGGCACCAGCTTGCCGACAACAAACTCGGTTGAGGTGACCGGCGATGCATAGATCTGCTCAATCGTACCGGTCTCTTTCTCACGCACGATCGCCAGGGCGGTCAGCAGGGGTGGGAACGCCATCAGGATCACGGCAAATAACCCGGGGATGACGAAATTGACGCTGCGCAGGGAGGGATTGAACCAGACCCTGGCCTGGACCCGGACGGCGCTCTGACGCGGGGCGGGGAAATTTGCGATTACCGCCTCGGCATAGGCCGATGCCAATCGACCCAGAACAGGATAGCCGCCGTCCACGATCACCTGGACAGGCGCCTCGTCGCCTCTGAGCAGTTGCCGGGCCAAGCCGGCTGGAATCACCACGCCCATGCTGATGGTCGAGCTTTGCAGTGCCGACTCCAGATCGCGGAGATCGGTCGTTTTCTGCTCTAATTGAAAATACCGCGAGCTGTCGAAACGGGCTGACAGGTCGCGGCTTGCCGGCGTGTTGTCCAGATCGTAAATGCCCACGGCAACCTGTTCCACATCCAGATTGACCGCATAGCCGAACAGAAAAAGCATGATCAGCGGCATGATCACGGCCAACGCAATGGTAACCGGGTCGCGAATCAGCTCGCGACTTTCCTTGACGATGAGGGCTCCAAGCCGATGAGCCTTCATGGTCCCAACGCCCGGGAATTGGCCGTTCCCGCCTGTTCTATGGCCGCCGTGAAGAGCATCTCCACCGTGGCGTCGGCTTCGAGGCCGAGCGAATGATTCAGCGATGATCGGCTACCGTGTGCAAGCAGCCGCCCGTCCAGCATTAACGCCAAACGATCACAATAGGCCGCTTCCTCCAGGTAGTGGGTAGTGACCAGCACGGTCATACCGCTGGCGGCCAGCTCACGGATAACCCGCCAGAAACGGTACCGGGCGACGGGATCGACACCCGAGGTGGGCTCATCAAGGAACAAGACCCGGGGCCGGTGAAGCAGGCTGCAGGCCAGCGCCAGACGCTGGCGCAAGGCACTTGAAAGATCACCGGTGAGCTTGTCGGGAATATCTGTCAGCCCCGTTACTTCCCTGGCCCAGTCGATCGCAGCCCGCGCCGCGCCTCCGGCCAGGCCGTAGGCATTGGCAAAGAAGCGGAGATTCTCCCAGGGGGTCAGTTCCAGATAGAGTGAAAACCGTTGTGACATATAACCAATTTGCCGGCGCAATGCGGTGCTACCCCCGCCGGAGCTCACCCCGGCCACCCGGGCGTTGCCCTCATCGATGGCCACCAGCCCGCACAAGGCCCTGATCAGGGTTGTCTTGCCCGCCCCGTTGGGCCCCAGCAACGCAAGCAGTTCGCCAGATGGCGCCTCGAAACTCACCCGGTCAACGGCCTTGAAATGTCCGAAGCGGACGCTCAGGCCGGTGGCCACCAGCCCTTCCTCTTTTCCCCTGTCTTGCCGGGCCAATTCCGGAAACTGCTGCTCGCCGGCCCTCCTGTCCGTCCGCAGCACAAACAGATCCTCGAGCCGGGGCTCGGCCGCCGCCAGGTGGGTTCCCTCGGGCAATAACTCGGCGAGCTGGTTTTCAGCGATGTCCGCGTTCATCACCAGTCGCAGGTGATCCGGCAACCACTGCACTGAATGGACGCTGTCAATTTGAGCCAGGATGCCGGACAACTCCCGCAAGCCTCGTCCGGTATCTCCAGCATTTACAGTGAACACCCTTCCGGCGGCGGGCCTCAGCAGCTCTTCCAGCGACCCATCCGCAAGAACGCGGCCCTGTTCCAGCAGCAGTATCCTGTCGCAGCGCTCCGCCTCGTCCATGTAGGAGGTAGCCACAACCATGGTCAGGCCCTGCGACCGGAAGCGGTCGAGCATGGTCCAGAGATGGCGCCGGGACAGGGGGTCGACGCCGAGCCCCGGTTCGTCAAGGATCAGCAGCTCCGGTTCATGGACCAGATTGGTACATAGCGACAACTTTTTCCGCATGCCACCGGACAGTTTGGCGGCGGGCCTGTCAGTAAAGCGGCCAAGCCCCGACATGGATAGCAACCTTTCTGAACGCTCCCGATAGAGTTCGTCGGGCACATCCCGGATGCGAGCGGCAAAGCTCAGGTTTTCCTTGACGCTGAGTCGATCGTAAAGCGTAAATCCCTGGGACATATAGCCAATCTGGGCAGCAACCTGCTTGGCCTCACGACGGGTATCGAAGCCCAGGACCCGGCATTCCCCCACAGTGGGGTCCAGGATGCCAGCCAACATCTGTAACAGCGTCGTCTTGCCAGCGCCATCAGCACCGACAATGCCCACTCGTTGGCCGCGATCAACGGAAACATCCAGTGGCTCGATGACAACATTGTCTCCGAATTGGCGGCCAAGGCCTTTGGCGACGATGGGTTCCGGGGAAGACATGACGGCTCAGCGCGCCGGAACCGAGAGGGTCGCTGGCCACTCGGCATCCGGATCCCAGCGAATCCAGGCATCTGCCGGCATACCCGGTTTCAGAGCATCGGCCGGATTATCCAGCACCAGGGTAACGCCATAGACCATCCGAACTCTCTCGTCGGGCATGTGGACATCGCGGGGGGTGAACTGGGCGAAATCGTCAATCCTGCCGACTTTGGCGGAAAAGTCCCCGGGCAAACCGTCCACGCGGATTCTGGCGGGATCCCCCAAGCTGATCCGGTTGAGGATATCACCGGGGACATAGACCTTGAGTTCGAGCTGCTGCAGATTCACCATCGTGGCCAGCGGCTGGCCGGTATCGACAACCTCTCCCGTCTCCACCGCCCGGATCAGGATGGTTCCGGAGAGCGGCGCGGCAACCTCCGCTTTGTCCAGTTGCGATTCAGCCAGTGCCACCTGCGCCGCCCTTGCAGCCACCTGTTCTTCGGCGGCATCCTTCTGCCGCTGGAGAGACTCAAGTCGGCCCCGGGCCTCACTGACGGCATTTTCCGCCTGATCCAGATCACTCGAGCTGGCCAGATTGCGGGACCGCAAGTCCCGGATCCGCTGCCGTTGTTTCTCGGCATTCTTGAGATGATGACGCCAGGTGGTGATTTGGCTGTCGAAGCCGTCACGGACTTCCCGCGCCGAGGCCAGCTCGGCCTGTGCCGAGCGCAGGCGGTCTCTGGCATCGGCGGGGTCGATCACGGCTACCGTGTCGCCCGCCGAAACCTTGCTGCCTTCCGCGAGATGGTGCTCGATGACCCGACCGGCCACTTCGGCCGCGATCCACACTTCCCGCCCCTCGATATGGCCATTGCCATAGACGATTCCCTGCGGCAAGGGCTCTTCCCCAAACAGAACAAAAACCCCATAAGAACCGCCGGCGAGCACCAACACCGCTATCAGAGACCAGAGCCAGGATTGGGATTTCACCAAACACTCCTTATGACATTACTGTTCAGGTTGGAGCCGGGATCAGGGCCACTGCCTCTCACTCCAGCCAATGAGATCGCCCACTCTAGCACTCGGCAGCCGCCGCGAGCAAGGTCGTTGCCGGATCTTAAGCGGCTCATTCAGGTCGCCCTCGAAGATGGCCGTCAGGGCATCGTCAAAGACGCAAAATGGATTGGTAGCCTGCCACCTCCACCTCAAACCGGGTGTTCTGACGCAAGTGATCCTTCATGGCCTCCAGCGCATCAGGGTCTCCATGAATCAAGTTGATCGGCGTTTCGGGGGCTAAGTCACTTTGAGCCAGCCACTGTTCGATCTCTGTGAAATCTCCATGTCCGGAAAGCCCACTCAACACTTCCAATCTGGCTTTGACAGGAAACCAGTCACCGTGGATCTTGATCCTTTCCGCTCCGCCAATCATCTTGGCCCCTCGTGTTCCCCCGGCCTGATAGCCGGCGAAAATAACAGTTGTGCGGTGCTGGCCCAGGAGGCGCTTGAAATGATGAAGTATGCGTCCACCTGTTGCCATGCCACTGCCGGCAATAATTACGTGGGGGTATGCCTGGCCAGCCAGCGCCTTGGAGTCCTGAACACTGCGACTGTAATGAACGGTGCTACACATTTCGTGGCACTCGGAACTGCTCAATCGGTGCTGATCCTCGTAGCGGCAGTAAATCTCGGAAACATCGATTGCCATGGGACTATCGAGGTAAATTGGAAGCACTGGAATTCGCCCCGCCTTCATCAGGGTAGTGAACATATGCTGTAAAACCTGCGCCCTGCCCACAGCAAAGGCCGGAATCAATATATTGCCCCCTTTGTCGACGGTTTCATTAACGATGTCTGCCAACTGCGACAACGGGTCCGCATCGTCGTGGCGACGATTGCCATACGTTGACTCCAGCATCAGCATGTCCAGAGCTGGCAGAGGCGCAGGTGGCCTCATGAAAATATCGTTGAGGCGCCCAACATCGCCGGAAAAACCGATGCGTTTACCTTCCGTCTCAATAATGATGCAGGCAGCACCGAGAATGTGCCCAACCGGCCGAAGATGGAAGCGTATATCACCGAGCTGGACTTCTTCGTAAAAGTCTACCGGCTGAAACAACTCCATACAGGCGTCCGCATCATCCTGGTCATACAGAGGCTCCGGAGTTTCATGTTTACTCAGTTTATGGCGGCCGAGGTAATGCGCCTCCTCTTCCTGGAGATGGCCGCTATCAGCCAGCAGTATTTCACTCAAATCACGGGTAGCGTGGTGGGTATAAACCGCCCCTCGAAACCCCTGCTTGTACAACACAGGTATATAGCCCGAGTGATCCAGGTGGGCGTGGGTCAGAAGCACTGCGTCCAGTGATTCTATATCCAGCGGCAATGGCTGCCGGTTGCGCTTTCTCAGCCACTTGTAACCCTGGAACAAACCACAATCAACCAGAACCCGCGTCTCCCCCGCTTCAATCAGGAACTTGGATCCGGTAACCGTCTCTGCGCCACCAAGGAATGTAATATTCATCGACTCTTACTCCTGTCCTGATTGAGAAAATGCCTGATCGGTGGCGCCAGCAACTCACTGACATCAATACCGTTGGTACTGTGTGGAATGGTGTTGGTGGTCACCAGAGACTGTAAACCCGCAGCCAAAAGATACTGATCCGAAGCCTCGGCAAAGATGCCGTGCACCGCAGCACAGAGAATAGCCTCCATACCCTGCTCCTCGAGGCTGTCAAGCAGGCGGACCAATGTCGGATTCTCGATGGTCATCAAATGGGCTAACTCCCGCTGGGTCAATCCTCCACCACCACGCTGCAGGCAGACCATGGTGAACCATCGAGCCTGGGTAACCCCAAGGTCTTTCAAGCGCTCATCCAGTAAACTTGCGCCAGCGCCTTGCCACCCGAGCACTGGTGAAAGGAAACTGATCTCGAGGGATTTGTGGGTCCATATCGCTGTCCTGCTATTGCTGACTCAGTAACAGTAAATCGTAAGCTAATCATTGAGGCCAACATAAGTCACACATTGATCTGGGATCAGGCTTGCGCCAGATCAATATGCAACATCACGCGGATTCCGAGGCCAGCTAAGGAACTTCTCCTTCCAGTGAGACAGGTAACTCCTCACTTTTTCAGAGACAGGAGGCCTTCAGCGTATTGTCGCCCTGGTAGACACCCTTGCACCGTGACCGGCAACCGGCTTAAAAAAGCTGGCGCCGAGCGCTCCACAACGCTGTAGCATCTTCACTCGAAACCAGCCCGGTCTTCGGCACGACGTCTTCCAGGCAATCCGCATCCGCTAAGGTCAGTCCCCAGTCGGGTAGAGTATGCGGGGTCGACAACAAGGCCAAGTTCCGCTTATCGGCCAGAATGGCATGTACTCGGGAGGTTGGGTGACCAAAAAATCAGTAGTTCAATAGGTTGAGAGTGTTTTTGCGCTATTTTTCGCGTTTGTCTGCCAGCCCTCAAGTGGATCGAACAAACTCTCGGACCACTCTTCCTGGATGGGGATACAAGGCGTGTTCATTTGTTCGAGCTTCTGCTTGACGTGAACGACGGATTGAAAAAGGCAGGTAATAACACACAATTTACAGGTCATTGGTGCTGGATCATCGGCTGCGCAAACTCCGACGACCGCGCTAGCGGCCTTACATACATGTGTGAAGATTATTATCACAGAATAAGGGGCGGTGTTATCCCGCTCTCTTCCAGAGCCCAACGGGCGCGCCATATATCTGAACTCCGCTCAAGCACCAGATAGTTGCGTTCCGCAATATAGCGCGACTTCTGACCGGGGATACATGGGATTCGGATCGGACACGCCTTGAGCGGCGATTCACCAAATTGTGCAAGGGCCCCCAGAATTCGTGCCCACACCCTTGGCGGGGCGCGATGCGCAATGCCCGAGGCAACCAGCTGGTGTAACCAGCGACCGGCGCCGAGCTTCATCGTGGCACGCGTCGCCAGGTGGATTTCCCCCGAAAGCACCGTGACATCATGGCCGTTGGCAAGCGCCATGTCCCGGATCACCCGAAGCATATCGCACCATTCGTCACGGTGAGCGCGGCTTTGCCACTGATCGCGCAGATCGTCCTCGTATTTCTGCATTTTGGGGATGGCGACCATCAGAGCCTCAAACACCGACAGGCGTGGACCCAGCAACGGCACGCTGGACATCAGGAACGTGTGACCCTGCACCGGGGTCGAGGCCTCAGCTCGAATCATCTTCCAGCCGCCGTCCCCCATTACCTCGTGGCGCGTACGCTCCGACCTCATATCAGGTGCAAGGAGGCGCAGACCGGCTGTGCGAACACTCCAGCCCAGATGCAGCCCGGCAGGATCGTGGAACCGTTCAGGCAGATCACCATCTACTGCGGCATGCTGAAAGGTCAAAAAACTCTCGCGGGCAACATCAAACAGGATTTGGCCGACCGGTGTGTCGGTCTTCGACTCCGGTAGCGATCCCCAGCCATCGCAAATATCGTGGTCGTCCCACTGCATGAGAGACGGCACGCGCGCGGCGATCCAGACAAATTCCGGCGCACGATAAAGCGCCACGTAGCGCTCCAGGAAGCGTTCGCGCAAATAATGGCGCAAATCGGCAAGATCGGCGCGCGAAGGATCCTTGGGGATATGTTCGGGCCAGTCCTCGCTCAGGGGGTGACCCTCGGTGACTTGGTCAGCATAGACCTGATCGCCACCGTGCAGCAGCAGGGAAAACGGCGCGTTCCGGTGATCTTCTGTCAGGCGTGCCCACATCGCATTGCGCTCGGACCCTTCGCGCTCCAGATCGCCGATTTGCTCGCCGTTGCAGGACACATAGGCGATCCGTATATCGCCTCGAAAATCACTTGCCAAGGAGTAACTTTGGCCGTTCCAGGCATAACAGGACGAGCGGTTTGCGGGCAGGTCGAAGCGTGCTCGCCAAACGGTCATATGATCGTATTCCGCGAGGATTTCCGCTGTATGTACGCCGTGGACCGTTTCGATTGGCTCCGGGCACTCGCCATTGTCCGCAATGAAAAGGACAGAGAGCCGTAACACATATTTCTCGACATGGTCGAGAAAGAGAAGCGGTCCGGTCATGACCGGAGGTTCGGATGTCATGCGCAAGGTGGTTCCGATCAGTCTTCGGGCACTACTGTCGCCGTTGTCCTCGTCGCAGGACAGCGGGTATTGCAATCAGCGCGATCAGCCCTGCAACCCAAACCAGCAGAACGACCGTCTTGACAAGAAAATGAATCGATCCACCCGCCCAGCCGAGCAGCCCCTCAATATTGGCCGCATCACGTAAAGCCGTGGCTTCCTCCCCAAGGCCAAACCACTTCGCAAGCCCCGCTCCGGTATCGGCCAGTGGCCCGGCTGCACCGGAGATCCAGGAGAGGACCGGATCGACCAGCCACCAAGCGCCGAGCGAAAGCGCAGACCATATGACCAGCCCGGCCACGATGACCGAGGTCGGAATATTCAGCACCGGCAGGGCTCTGCGTTCGCGATAGCCGGAATGGTCATCGCCCTCATAATACCCACCCATGTCGCGATACCGTCTGTGTTTGGGTCGCCGGAAAAGATGATGTCCCATGATTTGCTTCCTCTAAGGGTGACGTTCACCTCCGCCAACACAACGTATCGCATCCTGGCCTACCAGATGACTGCGGGGGATGCAAAGCGCAAGGTGAAAGTCCAGACGTAAGGAGACTGCGCCGCAGTGACTCCAAGCAGGCCCATGTCCACCCGTATTTGCTGCCTGCAAAGGCTATCTAATCAAAAATTTCCGACAACCAGGACTTGCGGCGATACCCATGTTTGCCATGGCCTCCATGCTTGCCGTAACCGCCGTGCTTGTCATAGCCTCGGGGTTCTGGCTCGCGACGTGGTGGCTGCGCCAGTTCTACGGCACTACGCTCGATGATCTTGTCCAGCTCCCCCCGGTCCAGCCACACGCCCCGGCATTTGGGGCAATAATCAATTTCCACACCTTGTCGATCGGCCATCGTCAGATCAACACTCTCGCATACTGGACATTTCATGAGCTTCTCCTTTAGGTCAATCATCAGGGAAATCATAGTAGCACCATACTCACACCCCTTCACACTTGGGGCAACTAATCAAAATATTCTCCAGCATGTTATCGGCACCAACCATGATTAATTGGTGTGCCCAGAAGCCCCCTGCCCCCATTGAGCAGGTGATCTATTATCTGTTGTGAATCAAGGGGCAGTCTAGGTATCCTGTATTTTCGGTCAATACCGATAATTCGACGCGGATTATTCCCACACGGATGAGGTCGCGCCCCATGCAGCCACGCTGTTGCCGGAAACCACGATCCAGCTCTTTGACTTCATGTAAAATTGTGCACCTGCCATTAATTTAAGTCTGGTGTTGCACCACAAATAGAATTCCGAGGGCGAGAGACCAAGCATAGAGTAAGCTGAATACAGCAGATACACCTTTATACATAGACACCAAACGAGGTCGATCCAATGAGTCATGACCATGTGCATATGCGCCCAGAGACCAAGGATAAACGCGTTGCTATCGCCATCTGGGCGAACGGGATCCTGACCCTGGCTCAGATTGGGGGAGGTATCTTTGCCGGTAGTCTCGCCCTTATCGCGGACGCCTTGCATAATTTTTCAGACATGGCATCACTCGTCATCGCGTTCGCGGCGCAAAAAATTGCGCGCCGCCCGGCTGACGCAAAGATGACCTTTGGCTATGGACGCATTGAAGTGGTTGCAGCCCTCATCAACTACACTACCTTGATCATTATCGGGTTCTACCTGATTTACGAAGGTGGCATGCGGATAATCGATCCTCCAGAGGTAAAGGGCTGGTGGGTCGTCTGGCTTGGTGGCATCGCCCTGGTCGTGGATGCATTAACGGCGTTACTCACGTATTCGATGCAGAAAGGCAGCGTCAATATCCGTGCACTGTTTCTTCACAATCTGTCGGATGCACTGGCGTCGGTCGCCGTGGTTATTGGCGGGGCGCTTATTTTACTCTACGACATGCGCTGGGTTGATCCTGCCATCACCATCGGCATCGCGGGCTACATTCTCTACCTGGGTCTGACAGAAATCGGCGGTACCATCAGAACACTCATGTTGGGTAGCCCGGTGGACATCGATACCGATGCCGTCATTGTTGCCCTGTCCAACATCGAAGGCGTTATCGATCTTCACCATGTGCATTTTTGGCAGATGGGCGAACACGATGCCTCGCTGGAAGCTCATGTGATTATCGAGGAAAGTGCATGGGATCAGCTTGAGAATATCAAGTACAGGATAAAACAGGCTCTGGCGCAGGAATTCAATATCAGTCATTCGACACTGGAATTCGAACACCCGGACCACATGCACAAGGATACCCACACCTATGGGCATGGTTAAGAGAGATGTTCTCCGCAAGCACCGGCGAGAGCGGAGACTATTTCAATAGGCCGCCCAGGCGCGGAATTCTGCCGACATGAATCCGAGCAGCGAGAAAGAGCCAGAGACTAATAGCGCAGTTGCAGAATACGCCGGGCGCCATTCAGCACAATCAGCCCGATGATCAGACCAATGACCAGGTCGGGATAACGGGAACCCGTCCAGGCGACCAATACACCGGCGACGATAACCCCCACATTGGCGATGACATCATTAGCGGAAAAGATCCAACTTGCTTTCATGTGTGCGCCGCCGTGCCGGTTTCTTGCGATAAGCACCAGACACCAGACGTTGGCCGCCAGGGCCACAACACCAAAACCCATCATTAACGCGGATACAGGTTCGCTGCCGAAGACAAATCGCCGCCCGACTTCAGCCAGGACTCCCAGCGCCAGAATCAACTGCAGCCAGCCTGAAAAATGCGCCGCGCGCAGCTTCATCCGCACACTGTGTCCAACGGCATACAGTGCCACGCCGTAGACGGCGGCATCAGCAAACATGTCTAAAGAATCCGCGATCAAGCCAGTGGATTGCGCCAGCCAGCCTACCGTCAGTTCAATCACGAACATAACGCCGTTGATGGCCAGCAACCACTTCAGAATACCGGCTTCGACCTGGGCGGTTGCCTCTTCCTTCTCCCTGGCCAGGACTAAATCCTCTTCCCCCACCGGGGTGGTTTTTTCGAGCGTGGCACCCAGCCCCAGGGAGCGCATCCTCTCCTCGATGGCAGCCCCATTGTCGCCATGGAATACCCGCACCTTCCGATTCGGTGTATCGAACTCCAGTAAAACCCGGGGCTCAATACTGTCCAAGGCCATGCGGATCATCCCCTCTTCCGACGGGCAGTCCATTTTTGGTACCCGGTAGTCACTGACATAGCCATGTTGAAAAGCCGTATCAGTATTCGCTATCCCAGAGGCGGGGACATTGGCAATCTTCGCGCTCTGGCAGCCGTCATTGCACGGGTCAGACATTGAAAAGCCCTTGTGGATGTACAGACGGTCACTATAAACTCTATAATAACTATAGAGTCAATCGGAATATTGAGAGATGATAAAAATCGGCGAACTGTCGAAAGTGACTGGCTGCTCCGTGCAAACCATCCGGCATTATGAAAAGGAACAATTGATTGCCTCCGCAGAACGCAGTGAAGGTAATTTTCGCCTGTACG
>UEXM01002288.1_pt1 | contig 13943 bp, 17 predicted proteins | sample 1796661 | NCBI WGS metagenome assembly UEXM01 (sample SAMEA4772469, study PRJEB27181) | metagenome | reverse complement strand
CACCTGTGTTTATTGGATTTGCCATATTTATGGTTGCCTACTTCTTTTTAAAAGTTCATTCCAGATACGAAAATCCTCGGTTGAGGCAGAACGCCTATCGACGTTAAGACCGGCCAGCGCTTCAGCAGTCGATGGTTTTATATTTGGATAATTAGCTTTCCAATCTGCAAAAAAGTCTTTTTTCCATTGCCCAGCCCCAGCAAAATTGCTTTTTCTATTGGCTGGTGTGAACGTCGCGTCTTGGCCAATTCCTGCTGGTATTCGACCTCTAAACGTTTCTTTAAATGTGCCGCCTGGCCCACTCCATTTTCCTAACACAGCACCGGGTGACAGTAATTTTTCAATTTTATCTGAGGATAATTCTTTAACTTTCAATTCATCTTTAATTGACTCGATTAAAACGCGCCCCCAATTCTTAAATACAGCCGCTTCGCCTTTTTGATCTTGATCACTCATATCAAATAGTTTGGCCGCCATGTTCGTGATGATCGACATTTCAGCCGCTTGCAGTTTGATGTAAGCCGGGTCGTTCATATCGTCTTGACGTTTGACCATTGCTTTAAACTCAGCGTCCGCCAAATTTGGTCGCATTAGCATTAGGTTTTCTTGTAAAAACAAAACAGGTTCATTAACTGCCATTTCATTGAGGTCATTCCAAACATTCCAATCGGTTGTGACTGGTGGCTCTGTCGTCAAATAAGTCGCTAAATCATTAATTTGTTGTAAGGTCTCTGGACTTTGCGTGTTGATATAAGCCATATCGCTTTGATTAAGCTGGCTTTTGTCACCATTAGATTCCATGAGTGATTGTGTGACATTTGTAACAGCGGTATTGAGGTCAGCTGTTATTTGTGCTTTGTCTTGTGTCGCCATTAAATCAAGCGCATTCATCGCAGCAGTACGCTCTCGCTCGTCCAATTTAGGGTCGAGCAGCAAATCTCGTTTTAGAAAGGCGACACCGCTGTCAATTCGGTCTTTTGTGATTAAATCTGAGGTTTCAAAATAGTCTTTGTGCAACATACTGACAAACATATCGATGCCTCGCTCGTGACCGAATTTTGCAAAATATGCGTTTTGTGTCGTTTCACGTAACAATTTACGTTGCGCGGGATCAACGATTTTATCTTCGACGCGCTCAAAGAACTTAACGGACTCAAGTGGATATTCACTGATCATTTGATTCACGTAATCGACGTAAATCTCAGATTCCACCCCGCGCGCGTATGCAGCTGCTGTTGCCTCACCAGCGCCCAAATTAATTTGCTGGTCATACGCCGCTTGGCGCGCATCGACGATGGCGTGAAAACCTTCCATTGAAATACCCGGAATACCCTTACCCTCATCGTCCAAATGACGCACATATAAATTTGGGTCAGAGGTATTTCCCGGCTCAATATGACCGTTTGGTGTTAAGAATGAAACCGCGTTTTGTTTGGCTAAAATTGTTTGATTGGCCGACTCAGCCTGCTCATACGCTTGATGCTGCGTAGCCTCATGCACACTGATCGTTTGTGCACCTGACATGGCATTCGCCTGGAGACGCTCGCGAACGGCCCCTTGTATTCGTGGGTCAATATCAGCCACCAATAGCTCAATTTGAGCTTCCGCATTTTTCATATATTCCGTGGTGCTACCAATCGCCTCTTTTCCGGTTCTCATGGAATAATCACGTCGCGTATTAATATTCCACTCAGAAAATTGATTCGATCTATCGAGGTAGAGGGTTTGGTCGCGCCGTGTGCGATTCGCAATCGCTAACTTTGTTGCGGTCTGTGCAAAATTAGTCCCCGCTTTTAATAACCCATCGCCAAAATTACTCTGTGTAATTCCTGCTACTGCTGGCGATTGAACGGCAGTGCCTAAAGTCGGTGCGGTGAAGGTTGCTGGGCCGACGCTTTGTTCGTAACTAGGTAGTTTTGGCATAATGATTAACTGAAGTTTGTTAGTGTTGTATTACCCCCAAACGCCCCCGTTCGCGCGTTATTTAGGTAATACCAGTTGGATGCGACCGTACCTAAGTCGCCAAGTAACCCGCCGGCTGCGACACGCGTGGGCGACATTTGGCTCGACGCTTGCGCATACGTATTAGCTGCCATATCAAAATTAGTCGCACCCATACGTGCAGCTCCTTCTTTGGCCACAGCGTTTTTAAGTATTTCAATCGCATCGAGCTCTTTCATAAGATCACTACGCGTCATGACGTCAATCGCTGATGCGCTGTCAAGCGCAATGCCACTCGCGCCAAGCCGTGCGCGTTGCAGCGCTTTAATGTCTCCAGCGCGACGCGTGATAGCGCCGATCTGACGCTCTCCGGCCAGTCGTATACTGTCGGCTTGCAAGTTAGCGCCGTCTCGATTAATTTGTGCTAATTGGGCCTGATAAGCTAACTGCGATTGTTGCGCTTTGGCTTGATACCGGGCGCCAAGAAATTTAGAGCCAGCGCCATATAACTGAGCGCCAAACGCTAATTTCTCCAGGCCACCTGAGATATCACCACCAAAACTCCAATCTAAAAAATTCTGAAACTTACTTGTCGCCATAATTCATTTTCTCTATAAAAATATAATCAAGTAACCACTAACCGCCCAATGTCACCTCACTCGTTACGGCCACAATCGTGATCGGTAGAGGGTCACTTTGGCGCACAAAAATCTGACCCGAATCGTTCCAACTTGGACTAATCGGCATCCGCAGCTCTTCGGTTTTTAATTCTGGTGGCGCGCCATACGCCTCCGTTGTTCGTTGTTTAAATTCGGTTAGATTGTTTGCGTCTGGCCCAACAAAAATCCCTGAACTTTTAAACACACGTAATGCGACCTGGTTAATGTTTTTATAACGGCCCTGCCCGAACGCATCGGTTTGCATCGTAATCGGTAGTGTTTCCATGTCCGATGTAATCGGTAGCCCTACTTGCACCACACTTGCGGGTGCATCAAGCGCGATTACGCCACTTGACACTGTTTTTTGTGGATGCACAGCACCGTCAACCAAAATGTTTACAGTCTGCCCCTCGAGGTGCGTCAATCCGCTCATCGTGTCTCGCGCAAACGACCAGGTTGTGCGTGCACTCGAGCGTAAACTTCCGGGAATGGTTTTGTCGGTACGTACTTGCGCAACTGTAGTGCTGGACGTGCTCTCAATCGTCAGTGTGTATTCAACCCCGTCGGTATCAGTAATCACAATCGCGTCGCCTAAATCCGTACCCACTGGATTTAAAAACGTGGCGCCGGACGCGGTTAACGTGAGCTGCTCGGCCGAAGTGTAACTACTACCGCCGCTAATTGTCATCGTCGTCGAACCGGTGTTGATACCGTTGTACGTCGATCCAGCATCCACAAAGAATGCATCTTCGGGCGTATTGAAGTAACGCGGCTGCATACGCTCGATGTACTGCACCGTGCTACCGTCAATAACGCGCTCGACCACTGCATACGTGACGTCATCGTCACCTTCGGCCACACAACAAACGGACTTAAACGACCCATTGATGGTTTCGTGCTGGTGCCACGCGCCGACACCTTGCTCGGGCATGTACGTAAGCCCCAACAATTTGCCGTCACTGCGCACAAACCAGGCGATCGGGTATGGCGCTTTTGAGTACGCCATATCTTTAATCGTAAATTCATCAAATAAATGTGGCGCGCGAACACTTAAGTCCCCGGTAATAAAACCGCTGGCTTGCCAGTTATACCCAAGTTCGCGCACGTGACCGCCTCGCGCAGCGGCATAAATGAGTGAGTTATTCACAATTTGCGGTTGCACATTACTTGCACCAATATAACTTTGTGGCTTTACCGATATGGTAGATGGTGTGAGCGCGTCAGAGTTAAGCGACGTCACGCGCCACTCAGCGGCTGACGTTAACAAAATCATTTCCGTTAAAGGCACAATGTGTCGAATCGTATTGGCCTCGCGCGCAGCCACACGAAAAGAAATACGATCGTCATCAACGACCGGTATTCTAAAAGACATATCCGATTCAGTACCGGATTTAGTCATTAGAATATTGGCCGGTTCGTTATTGGTTCCGGCGAAAACGCGGCGCTGCTCAAAGTAACTGACCGCCGCCGGGTAATTATTTGTAGAATTTAGGACGGCATCATAATTGGGTGGCGTAGAGCCCATGTCAGGCGCGATGTTGTCGTCGATAATCGACGTACCCTCGGTTTGCCCGATAAAGCCGTAAATACCCCCTTGCAATTTATACACGTTGTAGCGCGTAGCATCTGTTACCGCACTCCAACTGATCGTGACAATGCCACCTTGCTCGAGCAAATTACCGTCGTCATCCGCGGCAGTCGACGCAGACGACTCTGAAATTTTATCCGCTGCAATGCTGGTGACTACATAACTGTAATTGTATTTGTCTGTGCTATGCCCGGAGGCCGTTACCGTCGGAGTGCCAGGCGCTGCAATTGGTGTTCCAAAACTCGGTGTTGTAAATGCCCAGCTGGTCGCACCATTGCGACGTAGCTCTTGCGGTGCGTACGACGGATGCGTGATTGTCATCACATCGGCTGACTGCACGTAATGCAAATCGGCTAAGTTAGCGTGGCCATATAGACTTGCAAGTTCGTAGATCGATCCACCACCATCTAATAACGTACTGCCCTCGGTATGAAAACGTACATATTGATGCCCAAACTCGAGCACCATAGTTTGTGTGGTCGAGAATGTAAACGGTATCAGTCGCACGTTATGCGCACTGTTTTTTACGGTATTGACATATTTCGTGCCGCCTCTGTTACCGACCGGGCCGTGAGGAAACACAATAAAATTCTTACATGTGGCCAAACCCGTTTGATACTTAACGTCATCAATTCGTCCGTGAAACTCTGGTGTGACTTCGCCACCCGCGAAACTTCGTTGCAACACACGAGTCGTTGTCATAGCCTACCTATCAATTTTGCCGTCAAATAAAAATGGATTAACACTGCCGCGAATCCCAATGAAGTCGGGCGTATGTACTGGTGGTTTTAATTTTTCATTGGCATCTTGGCGAATCGCGCTGACTTGAGTCGCACGCCAAAACTCATAACAGCGTTTTGCCTCGGCGCGACCGGCATCGCCTTTGATAACCGTCCCTGCTAAATGTGCTGCAAGTAGCCACCCAAGTGCGTCGATAAAAAGCGGAGAAAATTTAGTCGTATCGGTTACTAAAATAGTAAACCTTGCGGTCGCTGTTTCTAAATTCGTTAAAATTATTTCAGTGCTGTCAGTCGTATTGGATAATTCGAACTCAACGCCGTCATCTTCCGGTGAGCTGGCAGCGGGTAGTACGGTTAAAATTCTGAGCGCATTTGCGGGTCGCGCGTACGCGTAACTCCAATTAAATGTGTCCACACCACTAAGCAGCGCCAGGGTCACGCGACGTGTTGCAAAATTCCAATCATGCCCCTGGAGCATAGAATTTCGTGCTATTGGGTAAAACTGTGCGCAATGTTCTGCTTGGCTTGACCCTTCAGCGGGATTAATGGATGCGACTGACGCATCGTCACCCAATCGACTAAGTGCTAAATTACAGATATCGACTTCACTGGCCATTTATAAAACCTTTAAAAAAATGGGGGCGCGTGGCCCCCATAAGTCCCTTAGAAGGAGTGGTACTGGGAGAAATTCTTTATGGTTGACCCTCGTCAAACCCATATAAATCTGCGTCTCGTTTCGTAAGCTCAGAGAACGTGTTGACCTCTGATTCTGCTTTTGACTTGGGTTTTCTAGTCGACTTTTTCGGTTTTGCATTTTCTTGCAAAACTTCCATGTATGCCGACGGCTTCAAACCCTGGGGGAGATAGAAAGTATCACCTGGTCGATGACGTATTCCAGCTATGAAACAAGGCTCAAGAGTTTTAACGAGGGTCATATCTTACTTACCTCTAGTTTGTCGCATCAGCGTATGCACGCCAATTTGCAGGGTCTTGTGTGAGGAAAATATTAACTTTTCCTGCTGTTAGCGCCGCTGCTGCGACGTTAGTCAAAACTCCTAGAAATTGCTCATACGTGTTGCCTTGAGGTAGCGCGATGACCGTTTTGTAACCCGCGACCAATGTTGCTTTAGCGATCGCTCCGGTCGACGCGTGATTCGTCGCACTGCCGTCAGTCGCAATACTGGCACTTGCGTCAGACACAATTTCAAAATCAACAGTCGCACTGCCACCACTGGTGACTGCGGTGTCAACTTGAATGACCATGTAGAGCGGCTCACCTGTACCCACGTCACGCGTGGCAGAGCTTAAATCAATTTGGTCACCGACCAAAGCACGGCCTGTGCCCGAGGTGCTGAGTGCAGTTGCATCAGCAATTTCAGTTCTTTCATCTAAAATCATTTGTAACTCCTATCAAAATTGCTAATTAAGAAACTGCTGATTCGTTTGCAGCCAATGCATCAACACGCTTCACTGGAATGCCGTCAAACATTGTCACCATTTTTCCCGCGACTTGATCCATCGTGAGGGTTGAGTTAGCGACTTTGTTCATGATTTGACGTCTCAAGAAGGATTTCACTTTCCGTGAGACATAAAACACTGGCTTACCAAGCGTTAAACTAGGTAGCTGCTCGATGCCCTGAGTCATCAAATCAATCAAATCAGCGCCTGCAGATGCGTTCTTAGTTAGATCAGATAAATCCACATTCGGTATGCGAACCACGTAACGCCAATCGCGCACTGTGATGCCACAATCCCATCGATAATGCGTTCTGTAAGCCTCCATACGGCCGTTATTACCGTCTATATTTTCGACAGTCACGTTTCCTTTATCTTCCATGTACAGACCACCGCGAGAACCTTTGGGATAAATACCGTGACAGGTGTTTGGCCCCCAGGCGACTAGCCAAATGGAGTTGTTGTCAGACCCTGAACCGCCGCCGCTCACAATGTTTTCACCGTTTGCTGCACTGGTGTCATTAAATCGTGGTGCGAACCCGGTAAATGCCTCTGGCTCAGTACCCTCATTGCCATAAAACAGTGTGCTAGAGAATTCCTGATTCATGCCCTCGATGTGTGCTCTGTCCTCTGAGAGACGGAACGCTGCTGAGTTACCGTTCAAGTCAGCCAATGCTTTATCGACTTCGGCATATGCCTCCATCGAGCCGCAGCTATCTTGAATTTGGGCAGTGGTGCTCTTGGTTGGTTGTACGCCACCGTAGAGTTTTCTCCAGGTTGGTGTGGGTAGTCCGGTACGGATTGTTGTTCGGTGACCGGTTGGCAAATTACCTTCTTGCCAGGCCATGTCCTCGAGCACTTCGTTAGTTTGTGTGAGGATCTCTGCGATCGCGTCGATCTTACCGTCAGGATCGAGACGCTTGGTGACATCCAACAAAGTCGGATTGATTGTGCTTAAAGCTGCCATGTCTTACCTTTCATTCAAATTAATTTTGATTTGGAAAAAGTCGTTTTGCTGTATCCATCTCCACTGCTTTAGCGGGGACACCTGGAACGACACCATCTTCATTCAATGTTTGCCCGACCTTCCACAACATCCGAATAACTTCTGGATGATTGCCAAGCCCGGTTTCGTTTAACAAGCCACGCAAATTTTCTGAACCGTAAGTGTCGAGCGCGCGTTTAGCAGTCGCGACATTTTGGTTAAGTTGTTCACCACCAAATTCGCTGTCTGCTGTAGACGCTTCAGCCCACGTTGTTTTTGCTGTCTCGATTTGTGTTTCATAACTTTGTTTCATCGAGGGCATAACTTTGTCCAACATTGCTTGCGCTGCATCTTGTGAAAGATTGAGCTCCTTTGCAGCCGCTTTGAATTCACTCATCACCGTCTCACCTAATTCGGTGCCCTCTGGTGCAGTAAACTCTGCGTACTCCGCTGGCGCGCCTTCTTTCACTTCATTTGCTTGCTTCTCCTCTGTCGACTCAGCCTCCGGCGCAGATGTTGCAACATCTGTGTCCGACGCTTTTGTGTCCAAAAGAGTGTTCGACTCTTGGGCGTCACCTTGATTGGTTTCTGCTGGTGCTTCCTCGGTCTCGTTTGTTACTGTTTCGTCCATGATCTTTTGCTTCCTTTAGCATGGTTGGATACAACTCAGGACAGAGCGAATGAATCTGACCTAGAAGTTTTAAACCCTCATTTCGGTTACCTTCGCTAAATGCCATTTGCATCGCGTTGGTATTGAATGACAGTCGAAATACTCCAGCTCGATCTAAAAGCCGCCATGCAATGCGGCGACCCTTCGCTGATGACATAAGCCACTTGGTGTCACTATCTTCGAGTTCACGTGCAAGTCGAGTCGACAGTTCATCATCTTCTGCCTCGCGCTCTTGACCGCGAATATCAAAGGGATCGTGCTCACTCATAGATATGTTTTAAACGTAAAACGTAAAACAGGTGGACACTTAAACCCCGGTGTACCCCATCAAGTTATCCATGATGTCTGTACCCGCTGTAGAATCCCCTCCGCGCGTCGGCACTTGCGCAAGTTTTTGCGCTGTGTCTGCACCTTGATTTATTTGCTCGGCCTGTGCAGCCGCTTGCTGCTGCTCGGCACGCGATTCGCGTACACGCGCCACCTGAGTATTTGACGTAATCAAATTGGGATCAACGCCGAGCATATCGCTATACGCATCAGCCCATTCATCACTATTAAATTTATCAAGTACATCTGGCTTCATTTGCGCAATCATGCCAAGACTACCCACAAATCGATCCACTGAATTCGTACCCACTGCTTTTTGCGCTTGGCTCAACATCGATACAAACTCAACATTGAGTTCTTGCTCATTTAATTCTGGTGGCGGTGGCGGGACAATGCCGGCTTTTAGCATTTGATTGAACGTGATGTCGATCAGCGGATCGAGCAGCTCGTTATGCAGCCGCTCGAGCACAGGCCCAAGCATTAACAATTTTTCCTCATGCCTCTCAGCTACCTCAGTTGCTGTCATGCGACCCGTGTCCTGGCCTTGCAGCATTAAGAATAAATCCGCATAAAAACCGCCGCGAATCCGCTCACGTACATCTTGAATGTCTTGCAGCAAATAATTAAGATTTAAATTGACTTCAAAAGCACTGCGAATTCCTGAGTTTTGCGTTTGCGTGTCGACGTACGTAATGCCACCAGGTAATGTGTTGATTGCTTGATTTTTTAACGACGTTGGCACTTGCATGGGTGGTTTTGTCTGATAGTCAATGCCCTGCGCTTTACGCAATTGCTCATGTTGCAATTGTTTGATATCTCCAAGCGCTTCCATTCCGGGACTTAACCCATAGATGTCACCACCTGAAATGCCCCATCGAGGCACGACTGCTGGAAACTCTTCAAACCCGGACTCACGTAATAACGAATCTTCTTCAGACGCTTGTTCAAAATAACAGCTTTTGAACGCCATATTTTGATTGTCTTTTTTAAGCAAATCGCGATCCGCTCGAGGCTCGATTACGTGAATAACCGTTTGCCAATAATCTAAGTTACCGCGTTTGTACTGCTCACGGGTTTTCAAACACACGTTATCGATGCCAAACTCTTTGACCATCTGACCCACAGTCATTTCGATCTCACGATATAACGTGTCGACGCGCCCTTTCGAGTTAGCCATGACCGCATATTCACCGATCGTTAAAGGATGGTGATGTATGACGGTATTAAAGTCAGACGTAATAATTGACGCACCTGTGCCGAACGCGCCTAACTCTTCGTACATCGAGTGCAGCGCGCGATACGTATTGCTCCTTGAAAACACGTGCAGCATTAGTCGTGTCACGTTATGTAGCCACAACTTAACATCGGTTGATTGCATCAAATCTTCATCTTGCGTGGCCAATCGAAACCAGGGTCGTGCGGGAGATGTCATACCCGCCATCATGCCAGCGGCTAATGTGCGCAGCGCCATTGTGCCCGTGTTGTCGTAGATATTATTGTGGCGCTTACCGCCGTCATTTACTTTTTTACTAAAAAATCGACCCGAGCGAGGCAGCATGTAGTCACTGATTTCTCGCCAATGACTGTCCCACGTCGAGCGCTCGTTTTTTAATGCTGTCCATCGCTGCAATAATTTGTCGCGCGGTGTGTAGTCACTGCCTGAATCGCCGTATGCCATGAATTATGCTCCCAACATGGTGTTGCCTGATAAACTTAATTGATTGCTGGCCACGCCGGATGGCCCGGTTAACATCGTTGAAGATTGACCGCCACCACCCTGGCGCGCAGCCGCTTCGCGAATCCCTCGAACGTTTGGTTGTTTTTGATTAGCTGCTCTAAAAGCTTGATTGGCTTGAGACTGTGCTTGTTTTGCATTAGCTAAGTTTTGAGCTTCCGCACGTTGTTGTTGCTGTAGACCTTTTTTAGCAGCCCTATTTTGCGCTACCATCGATCCGGCACCTAGTCCAATTGCAGCTGCGGTTCCTGCAGTTACGGCACCTGACGCTAATGCAGCACCACCTACAGCTGCTGCTGTTACGGCTCCACTCATGGTTTATTCCTTTTTAAAAATTAAATTGTTGTGTGATCGAGACATCAATCGATCGGCTTCATCAGTAAATTCGTTTTCGGCTTCTTCAATATTGATCGCGTCACTCGCAAAAATCATCGTGATGTACGTATCTGTAATTGCGTGATACGCCGTTTTGCGATTCGCCGCAGCGGGTATGACTTGATACCCTGCGATTTCGACAACATCCTCACCCAATGTCACGTTGGCGTGCCCGTTTATGATGAGCAATGTGGGTATCGTGATATGCGCACCAGTTAACGCTACCCCTGCCGGAATCATGATTGTCCTGGCATATACACCCGCATGAAACGTATGAAATGTATCGATCGGTATTTGTGGTTTGTCTGCTAACCATTGCTCGAGCGCCACAATCTTTTGTTTACCCTCTCGAGTTGCGCTTAGTGTTAACTCATTCATAACGGTTTAAAAAACACTTCATTGGTATGGATAAAATTCATGCCATCGAGCACGTGACTTAACGTGCCTTGCGCTGGTGCTGACACTAAAAGCCCTTTTGCGCCAAGTGTCTCAGCGTGTGCGCGTGCTCGAGCGAGTAACTCTAATCCTGCACCACTTGTTCGATGCTCCGGGAGCACATAAAAACTCTCGACCGTACCGATCAAGCATCCGTAATGCGGATTCGGTGTTACCAATAACGATATAAAACCAATTAAAAACGGGTGAATGCGTGCTGTGAACGGAAACATCACCCCGTTATTGATTAATTGTTCATACACCCGACCATCTGGTTTGGGTGGTGGCATACCTGGAATAGAACATTCATCAGCATACCCACGAATAATGTCGTGATAATACGGATCATTGCGAATGGTTTCCCAATCGCTTAACTGAATTGATACTTTGGCCATTAAGCCTAATGCTATGCGCGATTAGCGTAATAGGTGGACAGCTAAAAATTCAGATAATGCTCTTTAATTACGCTATCAGTAGTGCTTGGTTTCTTTTTTGGCGCTCGAGGCCGAATGATGCGATTGATTGAGAACCGGGTAATCTTATGTATCCATCCTTTTGGGATATGAATCTTGGCGTTTGACTCTTTAAACGAAACCGTCGAGGCCACACAAATGACATTATCGTTCTCACTGACAATGAACCCCAATGTGCTGCACGGATGCGCTTCAGCTTTCGATGTTTCATTCCATTCGGCTTCGGCGACTGCATCAAACCAATCGATGTACACGAGTTCTTTGAATTGCTCCTGGATATGTTTTTGCTTCATAGCTTTTCGTATGGATCGTATTCTTTAGCTGGTTTAACAACGGATTGATCAGCACTACGTTTTACAGGCTGCGCATACGTAAGTGCTAACGCATCCGCAATGTCTGGTGACCCGCTATCGGGCAGCCGCTTGCGTATCTCATCTTTGCTCTCGAGCTTGATGCGATTCGCAGCGTCGAAACGATATGTCGGTGTTGCTAATTCTATTTTGAGCGCTTGCAAGTTTGGTATTGCCAGCGCACCTTTAATTGCATCGGCCATTAACCACCACATCTCGGTGCGCTTATTAACGAATCGCGCATCAATTGCTTTGCCACCAAAGTTAATCTCGATCGGTGAATAGTTGAGTTGTCGCAATCGATCAATAACACCAGCACCACCACCTGCATCGATAAACACAGCATCGGGTTGCCATTGATCCCACTGCTTGGCAATGACTCCGGCTAACTCCATGTTGTCCAGGTTGCGTAACTGTATCGGGTCAAACATTTGTAACCCCTGTCGTCGCACAATGACTGATCGGTCATCGCCAAACCGGGCTGGATCAACACCCAGTATCTTTGGTGCGTAATCCATTGACTTTGGTTTGTTTTCGCGTTTAGCAGCTGCCTCGACGTCCGTTAAACTAAGCAGCTGATCGTCCGCTGCTGCGCTGAAATCACACAAATATTCTCTCGCAAACGTGGTCTCGTTCATCGAGCTCTTCAGTTTGGCTATTTCATCCGCATCGATCGCATCGGTGTCATAGACTGTATACCTGGCACGCGCCCAATCTGACTTACCCGTTGCCGCGTAGAACAATTGACTGAATAGATTAATGCCGTGCGGTGTACCCAGAAACCATACCCAGGCTTTGCGGTCACTCGTTGTTGGCAACAATACTTCTTCCCACACTTCCGGTTTGATCTGCGCGGTCTCATCGATCACAATCCCGTCGGTACGCAATCCGCGCAGCGCGTGTGGCAAATCCCCACCACCAATACGAATCACAGCGCCGTTACGCGAACACGTAATTGACCCTTCCGTTTCGTTAACGATCATCTCACCGACTTTAATGAATGGTGCAGCCATCACTTTGAGTCGCGTCCAAGCAATCTGCCGGGCCTGCTTTTGGAATGGCGCTACGTACAAAAATACGGGCAGCTCGTTTTTGTTAAATATCGCTGCTGTCAGTAAACGTTTAAGTGCGAGCTCTGTTTTACCTGCGCGTCGATGCAGCGCCAGGACAACAAATCGTTTACCGTGCGCAAGTTTTGCGCATTCGCGCTGCCAATTGCGCATTGGTAAACCGAATCGAGAATCCGCTGCATCCTCAGATATCGATATTGTCGCCGAACTCATCCACTACAATCAATTGCGCTTTAACATCCTGGTTCGCGGTTACACTCGATAATCGCGGATGGCAATATGGGGCTGCCATAACAGCAAATTTACCCGCTTCAGCTTTGTTGCCTTCGTTCCAGTAGTCTCGCATACAACACAACATTACTTCCAATGGCGTAATGCCTTCTTGCAATGCGCGATTCGCAATTTCGCGCGTCAACTTCGTCGCGCTTCCTGCCTTGCGACCCGCACCTTTACGCGCGCCGCCGCGTCGATTTATCGTCGATCCATCATAAAACTGTTTCCTACTGCTCGCCATATCAACCAATCATCCATTCTGATTGATTTCATTGTTATGGTTATTTCTTAATTAGGTGGACAGTTTTATAAGACTCTGGCAATTGCGCTCGTTTCAATCCTTTTACGATATTTCGCACCTGGGACTTACTGATGTCAAACACCCTCGCCAATTGACGCAGCGAATGATGCCCTTCCTCAAACATTTCAATCATCAACTCGACCTCATGATTCGTCAGTCGTGCGTTCGGATGATCCTCACCAATGCGATACCCACCAGCGTTAACTGCGACTAAATGCTCCATAATGACCTCCTAGCCGTTTTTGTAAATTTTTACAGCTGTCACCACTGTCACCACCTGTCACCACTTAGTTCACTACCTTTTCCCATATCCCCCTTATAAGGCACTTTTATACTTTATATAGATAAGGTAATGACAAGTAGTGACAGTGTGACAATCTTGTATTTTTTTACAGAAAAATAGTCATTCTTGTAAAAATTTACAGACATTTTTGTAAAAAACTTACATTGTTGTAAAAATTTACACGTCATCTTTTGCATAAACATACTTTCGCACACCGTCGACGCGTACTTGCTTCCGACTCCAACCCATCGTTCTTAGAATATTGCCAATGCGCATTTCATCC
>UEXM01002287.1_pt1 | contig 13958 bp, 19 predicted proteins | sample 1796661 | NCBI WGS metagenome assembly UEXM01 (sample SAMEA4772469, study PRJEB27181) | metagenome | reverse complement strand
TACTTATATTTGTAAATAAATAACATTCTAAATTTGCTACCAATAAACTTTTGTCCGAAAAGATTTGACACTTTATGGCCATATTCTTCAAAGCTAGTTACATTATCTATAATAAATTCTGATTCAGGCATAAACTTAGTAGCAATATGCTTTACTCTACGAGATACATCAGTAGCTTGCTTCTCTACATCTCCAAAATCTGAGTTAGCAGGGAATTCTGCATGTTTAACTGTTGCACCATTTGATTGTTTAAATTCGAAATCAAGTCTTCCGCCTTTATCAGTGTTCATTGTTACACTCACTAATTCGCAATTTTCTTGAATTCCTACTGCAGGGGCTATACCACCTGTACTGTTACTTTCTACGTTAGTTCCGTACATTTTTCTCTCTTTTAAAATTAATTATTATACTCTTCGATAGCATTTGCCACCAATGTTAAATCGTTTGGTATTTTAACAGATCCAAACATGTCTTTTGGAGTTTTACCAGTATTAGCACCATCGTTTTGTGTAACAAACGAATACGTCATACCAGATTCACTCTTTGTGACATCTGTATACAATACAATTGTAAACATACCCTCAAGGGTAACTACATTGTCCATCATTTTACCGATAGTTTTAGCTTTAGTAACTTTGTTACCGTGCGCATCAAATGTAGTTTCTGAGTGCATCATAAACACAACTAATAAGTCATCGCGCATAGATTTAACTGCATTGATAACTGACCAAGCATTCTGAGCAATCTCAGTAAACTTTTTAAAGCCAGTCTCGTTTGCTCTACGCATATACTCATTAGCCATAGTGTATTGATAATCATCAACAATGATCGTCTTGATTTCAGGACGTTTCTCGTTAATGTAATTCAAACATTTAAGTATCTCGTGCGGTACATCACTAGAATAAAATCTACCGTTAGGACTCTCTTTGTCGAATGTAGGATATTTTGTCTTCCATCCTTTGAATGGCAACGCCTTACGCGCTACGTTAACAATAAATGTTGACTCAGGGTTTAAGTTTTCAATTGAAGTGGATTTCCCTGTTCCACTAGCGCCAACTATTAATAGTTCTTGTGCCATTATTTCTTTTTTTCTTGTTTTAGTTTTTTATATAACTCTTCCATTGTTCGAACTTGGTGTTCTGGACATTTGTTTTCATTATACTTACTTATAAGGAATTTTCTATGTTCTTCACTCCTTATATTTTGAGGTTCATCGTTTATACCCCATTGAATTGAGTCTGGTTCTACCATGATTAAAATAAATTGATTTCGGTTTTAACTTTTTCTTGTTCTGTATGTCTTGCAGTGTATTTGTTACCTCTAAGTTCAGGATGTTTCTCTTGAAGTTTACGGCGACAACGTCCTACACCTTCGAATGAAGGATATTCTTTGTTGTGTAAACCTTTTAGGAAATCTCTAGTGCTTAGAGTATTTAAATTAACATTGTATGCTAATAAAACAAATGCATATAAAACATAATCACAATCTCTAGCCTTGGGTTTGTTCAGGAGTATCACCGACACTCTCTTCTCGTACTTCTTTACTTTCATTGCTTGAATAGGTTGGTGGTTTAGCATCTAATATTTGATTATGAGCCAAATCATTTTCCATTAAAGCAATGCAAGGCTCGCCCTCCCTAACCTTCAAGTAATGCCAAAATATAGCATTATCTGTAGGCCATCTCTTTGGGCCGTATGCCCTAATACCAAGCATCTCTGGTCTGTGTGTTACAATAACAATATCAGAATACATATAACATGCATCTGCACCGAAGATGTCTTGCTTCTTAGGGTAATGTAAATCAGGGTTTTGTATACGCTCTGATGCCTCGATATTACGATTCATCTGTGATATAAGGATAAACGCAACTCTAATAACTTTTTTTAGACCATTAAACATAGCCATTAAGTCATAGAGCAGATCTCTATCCTGCGCACCGCCCACCTTCTTTACAAGTAGAGTATGATCTAACATAATTATAACAGGTTTGTTCTTTTCTTTAGAAAAAGCTAATATTGTAGCTTCTAAAGATTTGACACTACCTGGTATATCTACGTAATTTATATCATACTTATTTAACTTACGAGCTTCCTGTACTGCATTCATATAATAATTGTCGTTCAAACTAAAAGTGTCCGACGCACTATACAATTGCTGTGTAGTAATATTCATTTTATTACTAAGTTTACGGCCAATAAGCCGTGAGGATAACATCTCAAAGTTAAATGAGAGCATTGCAAAATCTTCCTTTTGATTAAGATCTTTCAATCCTGTTTCAAGTTGGCCGAGTATTGCAGTCTTACCGCTGCCAGACATACCAGCAATAGTTGTGATAGTCTGCCATTCTATACCGCCCATAGAAATTCTATTAAATTTTTTCCATGGGGTATTAAGAGATTTAATCTCGCCTTTTCTTCTACCGTCTATGTACCGCAATGCAGCACTAGACGCTTTAGATATGTGGCGCCAAGGTAAAGGTTTATGTTCTTCACTCATATTAAATCTCCTCCGTAGTTTTGTTCGTCGCTAGGTTTTGGAGCTTCAATTCCTTCATACATAGTCCAGGCTTCCTGGTTTAAATATGAACTCATCATCTTCCAACGTGGACGAAATTCATTAGTGTAACTGGCTTGCTTTCTGTCTTCATGTTCAGCTTCTATAGCTTTAATGATAGTTTCATGCAAGTCAGGGTTCCTTTCAATTAATGATATATATTTAAGCTTATTACGCTTCATATCATTATGTAAAGGTCTGCCTTGATCCTTTCTAGGATAGGCAAGAGCAAATTGATTCCAACAATCCTCACATCCTCTTACTTTAAACAAATCCAACGCTTTTTGACGGAGTGTAAGAGACTCATCGGGCATTATTTTAATAAAGCCTCGTTGTTGTAACTTTTCTCTGTCTATAGGTAGGATTTCTAAATACTTGCTGAGTTGTTTAGTGCTCTCACTTTGGAGTAGCATATAAACGAATTCGCTTGGGGTGAGTTTGTTGCCTTTCAACTTGGTTAAGTTTAAAGACACTTTCATCGCAATTTAAATATTTATCTAATTCCTCTTCAGTTAAATCTATCAGCACATCATCTGATAAACATCTTAATTCTTTGTCACATTGTATACAATTACTCATTGCAAATTAAATTACCATCTTTGTCCCAATGTGGCGCCGTAAGAAGATATAAATATACGTCATTTTTAGTCACTTTGCAACCAAATTCCATACGTATTATATCTACTACAGCTTCAATAGGTAAGTCTTCAAGATCATCATAATAAAACTTTAATACATTATATAAATGATGTATCTCGAATAAACCTACTGTTCTGCCATTGTAAGGACTTTTTTTCATACATATTTTTAAAAAGGTAGATCATCTTCTTTTAACATATGAAGATAAGGATCTATCGTAAATTCTTTTGTAAATGTATGTAATTTGGTATACTTTTCCAAAGCGTTCATAGGATGCGCAGTTTTAAGCGCTTCTGTACATGCATTATATGCAGACCACGCTGTACGCTCCGTAAATGCTGAAGAGTTAAACCATTCATCTGTTGCTTTTTTAAGCTGTGAACCATTTAAAACACCTTGATTTACGAATAATTGGCCTAAATAATTACCTGCGGCTGTATCGCTAAAATGTATTTCTGACATAGTCTCCCTGTCTGCAATAGCTTCGTTATAACGTCTATCTACATCAGCAAATAGCTTTTGTATAAGAGCATCAAGATCTTCTTCTACATTCTGCGTGTGTTTACGCATCTTAATAATATCACCTGTAAACATAAGGTTAGAGCATACAAATACTGATGCTCCACCACATACACCTATAGGTAATGTCTTGTCGTAAGAATTGCGAAAGCCTATACTTCTATTTAAACCACTACCATCTGCCCTAAGATTAGAGCCATCATGAAATGTCATACTACCAAACATTTGTTGGCCTCTATGATTTATTTCTAGTTTCTCTTCAAAAGGTGCAGTATTATAATGCTTTGTACCTGCTTCTTTAATTTTTGTTACTAATTCTTGGTGACTTACTGGTATGTAAGTCTCTGTTCGCTCTGGTGTCTTAATAAGACCCAGATCAGCGAAATCTACTAATTTTGCCATTGCTTCCGTCTGTTTTAGGGTATTTAATTGGTTCAACATGTCTATACTTTTGATAGACTTTAGGGTATTCAAATCCAAATTGAAGTTCAAACGCGTCTTTTGTTACAAAGCCTGTTGTGTTTTTCTTTTTCTTTTTAGATTTTTCTTTTTTAACTACAGGAGTGTAGTCATGGTATCCTTTTTTCAAAATATATATCTAATTTTATTCCAAGGTATAATCTTTTCATGTAAAGCTTTAAATGCATCTATGTACAAATACTTTAAATGTCTAGCATACCTTATGTTAGTTCCACCGTATTGCGAGACTTTCTCTTCCTGTATTGCAGGGTTCCATAGGTGTACTTCTGTTTCAGGGTGTTTTACTAAATTCTCTTCATGTTTTTTTTCATTATGTGTTAAAAATATTACTTCTGCTAATACCTGATCTTTATAGTCAACGTAATCGTTAACCATAGTAAACAGTTCTTCGTAATCTTCTAGCCAATTATCTTCTACGATAACTGGACTGAAGTTAATGTGTACACCATAGCCTGCATCTATAAATGCATTGATAGCTTTTATTCTATCAATTATTTTAGATGTACCTGGCTCGTGTAATGTAGACATATATTGTGGCATTAAACTAAATCTAATACGTATTTTACCTTGCGGATCAAAGTTAATTAAATTTGGATTAACATACTTAGTAGCAAAACTACCCATAGCAATAGGATGATCTCTAAAAAATTCAAAGATTCTTTCCCATTCATGTTGTTTGTAATGTAATGCAAAGTCTTCGTTACAACTAATGTCGTACGTAGTATAATCTGCATGCGTCTGATTGGGTTTCTCCACTGGTGTGAAGTATGCATGGTTGTTTATCTCTGTAAGTATGTCACCTGTATTAGTAGCCACACTCAATCCCGTAGGTTTATGACGTTTCATATAACAATATGAACAGTTATACAAACAACCATAACCAAATGATGGAGATATAAAATCTGTGCTACGACCTGATGGACGGATCAGAAATGTCTTCCTCGTTACTTTTTGAATTAACTTCATTGAGAAAGTTTTGTATATTATTTGCTACTTGTAGCTTTGCCACTTGTTCTATTAGCTTTTCGATTACCTTTTCGTGGCGATCCAGTCTTTTGCTGTTTTCTTTGCTCATTTTCTTTTTCTTTTTTTTTTAATTTAATTGTTTCCCATGCTATAAATAATAATATGACACATATTACTCCTAAAACTATTTCTATATTCATAATATAAAATTTAAATAAACTAATCAGGAGCAGGCGTATAACCGCTAAGTATTTGGCCTGCCCTGATTAGAAAAATGATGCAGCACTCACGCAGCTTGCTCATCGTACTAAACTCTCCTGTAAATTAAAATCCGAAAAACTTATTAATAAGTCAAAAATATGGAGAGTTATTTAATAGCTAACAACATAACTTGTAGTCTTATTGGTATTGTTGAGACATTACCACTAGTTATGTGTTAGCTTAGAAAATAAGGTAGGTTCCTGATGATGGACTCGAAAGTCTGACATTCAGAGCAGTTGGCCTACCTTATTAATAAAAAAATAGGCTCTCAGGTTTGGTATCGCAGTATCGCGCTCGGTAACTGAGATGATTAGAGTTTAACCGTTAATCACTCATGCCTAATTTACACTGTAATCTCATCTATGCTTTCAGCCCACACTACATTCTGTCCTTCTTGTCGCTTGTTAAGCCACGAGACTTCCTGTGTGTCAGGAGCATAGAGATTAATAATAATTGCTGTTTTACCTGGTACGTAACGAATAATACGGCCAGTACGCTGTATGTTATCTAATTTCTTAGAATTACCTGCAGCTACAATACCAAGAGAACAATCAGGTACATCAAAACCTGCATTCAAAGCCTTTACTGAGCTTATCACACGTTGTTTTGTCCTACCATCCTTAAACTTCTTGAGTATTTCTACTTGCTGTTTCTTTGTACGCTTGCTGTGAAAACTTAGACACACATCACCTAGCTCTTCTTGTACTTCATCTGCAAATTTAGTTGAAGCACTGAATAGCAAAGCTTTGCGATCATCAAATTTTTCTAGCAGTTCCTTAATAACAGGTATCTTAGCTTGAGAGTTCTTACATATATCACCACGCTCACGCATAGAGTTATAGTATATAGCTGCTACTGCTCGCATTGCAGGGTCTGCAGTTTTATCTGTTAAATACTTTCTAGCATTATTAAATGACTGTGAGCCACCAAAGCCTAATCTACCTGCGGCATATCTAAACTTTTTGTTTGCTTTATTATATGCAACCTGCTCGTCATCATACATAGGTACAGCTAGATTGTATACAAGATAGTCACTAACCCACCCATTCTCATGACACTCCTCAATAGGAACCTCATCAATAACAGGTGCATACTCTAATAACACTTCATGCATACCATCTGAACGCTCTATTGTAGCTGTAAGACCAAAAATATACTCATATGTAATCTTATCAAATACTTTAATAAACTGTTCTGCACCATATGCGTGTATCTCATCACATATAAGTAAATCACATTTAAGTTTAGATTTGTACGCAGTATTAATAACAATAACGGTACAACTTTTGTCTACATTACTCTTACGCAATTCTTTTTTCCACTGATTTTTAAGGTTAATTGTAGGTACAACTATTATTACACTACCGTTTGGTCTAGACTTAAGCAATCGCAGTATAACCATGATTGCTGTGAAAGTTTTACCAAACCCTGTAGCTGCTAACAAAGTACCTTTACCTTTATTATCAGCAAATTTTTGAACTATTTCTAATTGCCTCTCTGTTCTAGAATTTACTTTTTCCATACTGTTGATATTTCTGTTTCTGCTTTTAATAGTCCTGATGGTATGATGTCTAGAGTTGACGCTTCCATGATGTCTTGCAATGTATACTTCCACGTGTCTGCGTAGCTTTTGTGTACAATTGTGTCAATCTGATCATGAACTGTCATCACTAGTTTAACAGGTAAGTTGTTGTGATGTATATGATCACGCACCATAACAAGTGCAGACTTACACATGTCAGCACCACTACCTTGAATTGGTGTGTTCTTGCTAGCACGTTCTATCTTACCCATTACAGCCTTATCTGTTCTATTTCCGTCCCACTCATCAAACCATCTAATACGACGATATGGTGCATATGTTTTAATGTAACCATTTCGTTTACCATAATTACCAAGAGACTCTAAAAAATATTTAATTGCAGGAAATGCTTTAAAGTATTTCTCAATTAATCTTTCTGCTTCTCTATTAGTTATTAATAATGTATCAGCTAATTTGTGTGGGCCCATACCATAGGCTAAACCGAAGTTAATACTCTTTACATTTGTGCGCAGTTTCTTATGTTTAGGACAATTGCATTTAGATTTTGACTGCATATAAGCACAGTCAGGCTCTGCTGCATTTTGCCATTCTTTACCATAAACTAAATCTGCACAGACGCTATGAAGATCTTCTCCATCTTCTAACGCTTTAATCCACACAGGATCTTTACTCCCTGTGGCTATAATACAAAGTTCTTGTGAACTATAGTCACATGATACAAATACCCAATCATCATAACCACTAATAAAACAGTTACGATACGCATTGTCTGCAGGTATCTGTTGCATATTAGGTTTACCTGATGCAACTCTACCTGTATTTAGTATTTGTCTAAAACTAGTTCTAATTCTATTATCAGAATCTACATTCTCTAAGAATTTCTCACCATAACTTGTAGCAAGTTTGGCTTGCTCTTTGTACTTAATATATATTAGGACTAATCTGTTTTTAGTATGAACGTTTAAATTTTTAGCATTTACATCGTCAATATCTAATCCATATGTCCTAAATACATTCAACACCTGTTTAGGTGATGACCATTTAACATTTACTTTTCTAAGCTGTTCAGTAGCTATAAATAAATCACCTTGCACATAAGAATCTACAAACTTATTAAGTTTTGGATTAGATTCTATAAATTTATCTAACTCTTCTTCCATAGCTATTACTTTATGTTTAGCTTTTTTTGCAAGTTCTAACCATTTATCTTTATCTAATCCTATACCGTTATATTCAATATCTGCATATGCTAGCGCAGCTTTGTTTTCAAGCTCCACAGTATGTATAAGATTATGTTCTATAACTGCAACTGTTTGATTATAATATAATTGCACAAGATATTCTACATCTTTAGCACCATATATTATTTCAGATTCAGTGAATTCATCACTACCTTTAGAGATAAAATTAGATCTTACACTTTTATCCATAATTATATCCAGTTCTCTTTCAAGAACATTAGTTAAACTATGTGACATACCTTTACCACAATGTATAACTTGTGAAGTTAGCATAGTATCCCACACATTATTAAGTCTCACATTATATTGAAGGAGAAATTTATAATCAAACTTAACATTGTGAAGGATTTTAACTATGCTTACATTTTCAAGTATATCTTTAAGAGGAGATATATCTATGTATCGTGTATCAATTACAAACTGCACATCTTTATCACCTATTTGAAACATAATCATTGTATCATCTATGTGATTTAAACCTGTAGTTTCTGTATCAACAGCTAATATAGTCTTGTCGTTGCAATAATCTACAACGTCTTGCATGGTTGCTGTCTCACAGCAATCAAGAAGTTTTGGATTTCCTACGAACTTTATCATTTAAGTCTTTATTTAAGATTCTTAATATATTATCCATCTTTCTTACTGTCCATAACTTGTTGCATTTGCTTTTCGTTATTGTCATGAAACGTGAAAGAATATTGACTTGTCTTACAGAAACTTCTAAGTTCCTCTCTGATTTCTTGTTTGAGTTTTGCTCTGCCATACCAATCTATTTTATTTAGTAAATGGAGATCAAGTTTATCAAATAATTCTGTAATAAACAAGTTATCTCGCATAGTTAATTGAAAGTCTAGAAAAGAAAGAAGCGTGTGATAATCACGCCTCTTGTCTTCTGGTAACTCGTGGATAAACAATATCATACGAGTTATAAATTCCTTATTGCTTTCCATTTAATTGGTGTACAATTTTAGGTTCAACTTTCTTTCTTGGTCTGCCTGGCTTACGCTTTGGCTTATTAACTACACTATTAAGTGTGTCTAAGTGTAATTTATTTGTGCGTGTGCGTGTTGCGCAGTCTCTAAGCCCTTCTTCTATATTTTGTATTTCTATTCGTAAAGAAAAGGTTAATAACATTGTGAAGAATGCCGCTAGGTTAGCGATAATTGCTAGTAATAAAATAATTGTGTTCATTTGTGTTTAGTGTTAATAGTTTACGTTAGTTAAAAAAAAGAAGCGTAGAATATACGCATAAAACAAAAAAAGGGCACACAAGATTAACTTGTATGCACCTTAATTTACTTAAGAAAGATTAATTATTGATTAGAATGGAATATCTTCTGATTGTGCAGGTACAGCAACTGATTGAGTTGCACCTACAGTATCATGTTTAATATACACATCTAATTCATCCATATCCGTGGTTAATTCCATGTTACGAAAGATAGGTTGACCATCTTTAGTTAGAACTTCACTTGTCTTTGGATTAATTTTAGGTGATTGCTCGCCTGGTACACCGTCTTTTGTTATCCATTTACGACCGTTGAATGTCTCTTTGATAACAATCTTGATTGGTACATTTGTACAATCTTCTAACATTGCACCTTCTGTGATTCCCATCTCGTCAATAAATTGTGTACTAACTGATTGGAATGCAACACGTTGCTCTGTAGTGTCAATAACACCTTTCAGCCAATAACCTAAGTTACCGTCTACTGCTGTTTTTTGTGTCTCTTGACGACACTCTAATCTGAAAATGTCTGGATTTGATGTTCCGTGGATTTTCTCGACTCTTACTTTGTTCATTTGTTGTTGATTTTTAGTTAAACATTAATTTTCAGAGTTATGCTTACGCATAGTGAAGCATATAGGAATCGAACCTATAAATACCGTTGTCCAAAGAGCAGAGCCTCAGTCATTGACTCTTAGTAGGTATTTTAACCATTTGCCTCATAATATTTAGTACTCTGAGATTACAAGTACTAATTGATGTGTCTTTATTAGGATTATAACCCGCCAAGGTTTTTCCCTCTGTTATCCACACTCTTTTGGAGTGTATCACATCAGTGACGGTAAGTAAAGCCTACCACTCTTATCGATAATACCTACTCACACAATAATAAATCTATAATAGAGTAGCGAACCCTAAAACAAATGTTTCTTGTGCGAACACCTGTACCTTGCGAGTACAAAATGCACTACATTCACCGAAGTGTGTAGTATTAGTCACCTTTCGGCACTACCGTCCACTGTCTTTTGCTTGTTTTTTATAGTTGTTAAGTAGTCAACTGCCAATTTAAGGGGGAGTGCAGTGGAGATTGCTATCATCCTTTTGAGATGTAAATACAACACTAGCCCATATGATTTGTCAAATCACGATAATTCTAGACATCCCGAAGGACATCTATGTTACTGAACAATACCCATACATAGTCTGACGGACTAATTCTGAACTTGCTCTACAGATTATTCTTATTGGGATTACTCCCGCAACATTAGCTGGCAACTAATGTCACACATTCACTCAGGCGATAGCCCTCTGTTTCAATGTGATATTCTGCTTGCGTAGGTTGACCATTGCTGGCAACATACTAAGAGCGTTTTAATACCCTTAATATGTCTTTTACACATTACTGTGCTTATCGGGCCACGCCCCATAGTAAAGCACGCAGGAATCGAACCTGCAAAAGTATATAAAGGGACTACTGTGAGTATTTATTCATTCTTCTAACCATTTGCTTTATAAAATAAGTACAACATTCAGCGATATAGTTCTTTAACAGAACATACTTGCACGCCTTTCATTAAGTTGTACTTATTGTGTTATCTTTTATAGCTTCCGCTATTCATATCTACGATTGGAGTTATACCTCTTACTTTAGCTAATGTTATAACACTTGCATAAAACTCAAGGAATTCATATAAATCCATATCTGCATGCTCATTGCAAACATTGGTGAGTTCACGAAATATAAACGCGTTCTCTTTCATGTCTTTATTTATCTGAGCATTAGTTAATTCTTCATGTATATCCATAATGCTATAGATTACATTTAACACCTGCTTTTCTAATAATAGCTATAAGGTCCATTACTTTACCATAAGCCATAGAGCTTGGTATTGTAATAGTTATACTATTATCAGGTGTTGCTTCCACACGATGTGGAGTTGGTGCAACTTTTGCAGGTTGTGCAGTTGGTAATGGATGACCCCATCTATTTTTACCTTTAATTGGTCTTTTGGCATTAGACAATTTAGTACGAGCTTTAACCCAATAGTCATTCTTTACTCTTACTTTTTTCCATCCACCTGTTTCATAATCTCTAACCTGCTTCATATAAGAAGGTAATAGATACTTTTGTGGTATATCTTTTAGCTTTAAAGGTATTTTACCTTTAAAATGCTCTTTCTTTTCTTGAAATGTCTTTAAGATTTGCTCTTTGATTTCTTCTTTGGTAGTTAATTGCTTTCTCATGATTTAGCTATATTTATAAATGTTTATGATTACTCGTTTGATTACTTTTTGTTCTTTATGTGTGCATTTAGTCTCGTAAGCACTTAATCTTACATAACTTAAAGTCACAATCGATGTAACTTTAAGATAACGGCGCTTGCAGCGCCTATAAGATAGGGTAAAAGGTGAAGCAGTTTAATGTCTTGCTTAGGAACTATGTTGTAGAGAATTGGTTAAGGCTCTCAAGACCGCAGACAACACATTAGAGCTGTCCCGCACTCGTTAGTTAGGGTAAAAGGCGAAGTTAATTTAAAAAAAGAGACAGACACATTACATGTCTGCCTCTTGAGTGATGGAATTACTTACTGTTCTTCACAGCATTCACAACATCATCCTCTGTGTAGTTAACTAACTTGAATAGCTTAGTAAACTCTGCTTCCTCATCAGTTAAGATAAGGTTACGACAGTAGCCTTCAGCTGTTCGTACTACACCAGGTGCGTTAGGGTCAAGATACTCAAATGATCTTGCTTCAGCAGCTTCATCGAAACCATCAGGTCTCTCGAAGTACCACATCGGTACAACTTGGTAACCATACAGTAACCAAGTGTGCTTACTATCAGCCATAACGTCACGACCATAACGATCTGTGCTCTTCTTAGCTTTCTTGTACTTAGCATGGCACTCAGCAAGTGTTACTAATGTAGCACTAGCTAAGGCTTCACCATAGTACTTAGCAAGGTAATCATTACCCTGCATAGCCATAGCATTGAACATAGCTCGTGTATGATCAGGACCATCTGGTAGATAGTTACCTTCCCATAACTTCAGGCTTATGAAGTCTGATGTCGCAACGAATCTAGTTGCAACATTGTTAGCCCAAGCCTGAACCTTCTTACCGTCTGCTCTATCTCTAGAGGTTCCAGTGTTGAATGGCATTGCTAGGATGTTCATCCCATCACTACCTTGTTTCTTCGTTGGGTTGATACCAACGATTTGAACTGCGTTGACAGCTTTAGCTGTCTCATTTAATTGTACCATCTTTCTTAAGTTTTAGATGATTCATTAATGTGCTAGCTCGCAACAAGTAGCGATTACTATCTCTACTATGCTTTGAGATTAGCATGCCAGCATTTTGCTGGACTTTGGTTTGCGTTTCGGATGCCCGCGAAGAATGACGGGGGCATTCCGTCACGCAAAGGTTAGGGCGGGTGTTACGTGAAGTGGTATAAGAAATCATTTCCGCACAAAATTTTTTTTCTAAAAATAAATTAGTATATTAGGCGATGTGTTTCTCGATTGATTTTTTCAATTGTTTTGGTTTGGATCCCTCTTTTTTAAGGGGGATCTTTTTTTATGTAAAAAATTTTTATTACGTTTGCATCCTGGGTTACCGAACTAGCACTTCAATCAGAAACGATTGTTGGAACAGATAAGCGTTCCTCGTCTGATGTTTGAAGGTTGTACCAGCAATGACCTTCCCAATTGAAAAGTTAGTGGCGTTTCAATTTGGTTTTCTTTTGGCCACTTTTCTTTTAACTATTAAATGTGTATATTATGCCAACAGACAAGGAGCAATTAGAAAAAGAAGCGCAAAGAAGTGATGAATCTAAAAACCATTTATATGACTCTTGGATTATAGATTCTACCACACAAGAAGAACCGATTTATGAATATCGTGAAGAAGAAGGACGTGAAGATTGATATATTTACAGAATTAAACAAGTTCAATGATGTTGTGTTTACAGAGGAGGGGCATACATATACTGTGGGGGGTAAAAAAGCTACATCTGTAACCACCTTCATTGGGCAATTTAAAAAACCGTTTGAGAAAGACTTTTGGGCAGCAAGATCTGCACAGAAAGAAAATGTACAGCTGCAAGACATTTTAGATAAATGGGATTCAATTAGTTTACGTGCATGCAATAAAGGAAGTAAGTTTCACGCATTCGCTGAAAATTACATTAATAATAAGATTCTCCCTAATACAATATATGACTTCGATATGGATATGGAAGCGTATAACAAAATTGAATCCCAGTTTTTAAATTTCTATGAAGAATCGAAAGAAAATCTTATACCTATTCGCTCTGAGTTGTGCGTTGGTTCTAGCAAGCTTGGGATATGCGGTATGGTTGACCAGCTCTACTATTCAACTACTCTTAAAGGGTTGGTTATATTTGATTGGAAAACAAACAAAAAAATGAGTTACACAAGCAAGTATCAAAATATGATGCTTGAACCTATATCCCATCTAGAAGAGTGTGAATTTTCTACATACTCTCTTCAACTCTCCTTATATAAATA
>UEXM01002285.1_pt1 | contig 13967 bp, 17 predicted proteins | sample 1796661 | NCBI WGS metagenome assembly UEXM01 (sample SAMEA4772469, study PRJEB27181) | metagenome | reverse complement strand
GAACGATACGCTTACGTGAATCGGGAATCTTCTCAGATAGTCCATCGAAAAGTCTCTCAACCAGCAAGAAATAAAACATCCCATTGGTCATCGAAGGATCAAGAAAAGTCTTTTCTGGATCCGACCAGTACTCGGGTGGCAACTTATCAAGCATTTCATTAGCAAGTTGCCTTGGAGTGCCGGGCGAGGCTTCCCCTCCCATGTTTGAGTAGAGACCAAGATAATTGAAAAAATTGGTACTATACATTAGTAAAACTCCGGTCGGATAGTTGAGAACCCGTTGTAAATCCTGATGATACAGTCATTCTGCCAGTCATGCTTCAGAGCACCAGATTCAACCATATCTCGATAGACAGATAGGGTGACGCCCGTTGTGTTCTTAAAGTAATCGGTCGAGTCCGTGCTGTCAAGCAGAGATTGTAGGTCAGGGAACTCTTTTTGGATGATCACCAGGGGAATTCTGCTACACACGGTCTTCATCTTTTCAGCAACATTCTTTAGTATCTTCAAATCATCTTTTTGGTTTTTGGCTCCCTTGGTCTTGCTATTCTTGATGCCACCCTTGGGCATATTATTGTCGTGCATAAGAGTTTGTAAGATCTTAGCCCTGGCGCTACTCACATTGGCAAGTGCTTTGATAGCTGAAGTGTTCAATTTAAGGTGGCTCATACCATATTCGCTAGAAATTGCCTTGGCAGGATCTCTAACACTAATAGTGTTTTCGTAGATTTGAATAAGTTTTTCCGAACTGATCTCAGCAAACTTGTTTCCCTCTACCATGAAAACATTTGCGCAGTCAAAATGTTCCGAGACAGCATCCTCCAATGATTCGCCGTCTTTCTTCATGATCCTACTGCTGCTGTATATAAGTTCGAGGGCACGATGAGGATCAAAATCAAAAACATAGAACTCTTTCTTGCCCGCCGCATCATTCCTTGAACAAGCACGATACGCAGTCTGAAAGTAAGATTCTGGTGATTCACCACCATGAAGCATGAACACCGCTCCCCACTGCGGGATAGTGATACCAGTCTCAAAACGCCCACAAGTAAGAGTAATCGTCTTCTTGTTATTGTTGATTAATTGGATTAGTGCCCTTGAGTTTGTAACCACACCTGCGCCTTGTCCGGCTGCGTTGATAATATGATAGTCATGCCCAATCATTTTTGAAAGGAGATTCTTCATTGCAATACATGACTGAACTCCTGGCAAACGGATCAAGATATGATCAAGATTGCTTCGATCCAACCCTCTCACTGCAAACGGCGAGATAAGGTGAGAATTGGCTTCAAAGGGGTTTAGATCAAAAATCTTAGCCATCATGTTCCTAACCTTATGTGGGAAAATGAATCCACCATTCTCATCAGCCGCTAACAACTTGTTGATGTTAAAAGCGTTTTCATCTGTAAAACCAGCATCATCCAGATCGTCAGCGAGTCCTTTTGCCATATCAATGCAATAAGTCTTCATACACAAATCAATCTTGCTGTAGCGGAAGGTACATTCTTCGGGATATACCCCTCGTGCGTAAGTTTTGTAAGGAGTCCCAGAAAGTTCAATCCTCTTTTTTGCATTGATAAGAGATATTCTTTCTCTCATCTTCTCAGTGTTGCCGCCATGGTGCTGTTCATCGAAAAACAAAATATCTGTATCAATGTTATAGATCCAGTCCTTGTTCTTGCTTCCTGACTCATTGATTAGGTATTGGGCTGAAACAAACAGAACCACTTTCTTTTCGCACGAAACGACATCTTCATAATTTGTATCCTTCGCGTTAAAGAACTCATAATCATCAAAGTCGATATGATTGTTTAGTTCGTTACGCCAAGATTCTATTACGTCATTTGGCTTGTAAGTAACGATGATAGTAGTCTTTGCTCCCAAAGACTTCATGATCTGATAGGAGGTAAACGTCTTACCAAATCGCATAACCGCGCCAATCAAAAACGAATCATACCCAAGAGTGGTCAAGGCATGAACAGCCTTATCATGGCAGTCTTGCTGGTGCGGACGCATCTTATATGAATTGGGGCGAGCGATATTGTTAATGAATTTGTTCCAAAGCGACTTAATTTCGTTCAGTCCGCCTGGAATATGAAACCATTCGCGATTATTCCGTGTCTTACGCATACCGTCTGATTCAAGGAACTTGTGGAATTCAATATCAGTCTTTCCACGGGCAGGCCAAGAATCAAGTAAGATTAGAGACTCAGGATTAGAGGTCCTATCCTGCTGTCTTACTCGCTCGGAGGCATCATGCGTGGTCTGCCCAATCTTAAACCAGCCCTTCTCCTTGTATGTTGGAGTGGTATAGGTGTACAGCGTGTTATTTTTCAAGGATCACTCCTTCAGTTTAGTTTTAAGAATCTTAGCTCGGTGGCGTCCGCCTTGCAGCACGACCACCACGTCACATTTAGAATATAACACGTTACGGAGTGTTGTCAAGTCAGGATCAACCCATCCGTTATCTGTGCGTAACATAACCTTACTCTGCCCTCGGTTAGCCAGCCGGATCGCGTCACGGTAAGCAGCCGCAAGCGAGGAGTACACACCATGAAAGGTGTCATCGGTGTCAAAGAGGCAGTAGGTATAAATTTTGGTCATTTACCACACGCTTTACATCGTGATACGAACTTTTGCTTCTTCTCCTTCATACCAATCTTTATCTTCTTAAAGTTCTCGACCTTATCCTCTAAGACACGGCCATTGTGCAGAACCTTAATCCGATCACCCATGTATGCACCACACAAAACAATAGCCTGTGAGGGTACATAGAGTATGTATTCGCCCGGATGGGGCTTATCTTGTTCTGTGATGTCGTAGAATTCCATCAGTCATCCAGGGTCATGGATTGATCGTATGCCTTATACTTCAGCTTAGTTAATGTATCAAGAAGATCGTTTCTGCGCAAGAGCTTAAATGCTATATTCTCTGGACTAAACTCCATAGCCTCCGTATCAAGCCCTGCTTGCCTCATGGTGCGTATCTTTTTCTTCAGGCGGTCTACGTGCCGCATAACTTTTTCAAACTGCCCTTGGTCAAACATGACGCTTATAGAGGCAATCTGTTGTTCTATGTCGGATGCCTTCTTCTTGGCTGTGTCGATGTCTATCTTGGTGTCTGTGCGCTCTGGTTTGTCGAGCCACTCTGCGTTCATAACCGAATAGACACCAGATGAAGAATGTTCTTCAGCCTCGTCCTCGACATAAAGCTCTACTTCGTAGCCCTTGATGGTTATGTTGTGCTTTTCGTTCCAACGTAGGCGCTTGGCATCAAACATTTCCTTTACTAAGTCCTTGTTCTCGTCAAGCTCTGTGAAGTCTACCACAATGTGCAGGTCTATATCAGAATACTTAGACCAATTGTAGTTGGCTAATGATCCTGTGAAGCGAACGTCTTTAATTGCTACAGCGAATGGGAGCCCGTCGATAAAGTCGTTAGCGATCTCTAACAGCTTCTTACTGATAAACGGACGCAACTCTTCGCCCTTCCAGATGCGTGGCTCCAACTCATCGTTGATGGGGAACCCTTCGGGATCAACTTCCAACACTTCAAAGCGCAGCCGGTCTGTGCCAGCGCGCTTGGTCTTTAAGTTATACGGAGCCCCACTCTTCAAGTTCTTATGTCCACCGGTCGTAGAATAAATATCATTCTTACGACGCTGTGTCTTATAAGCCTTTTGTGCCTTACTCTTGAATGGAGTAGTTTCGGGCTGCTTTCTTGTATCAGGTTTCCTCTTGCGGTTCATTTTGCTTTACCTCTCCTGTCGCAGTATAAATAGTCTGTGTTCCATCATCGTAAGTAATAATTGTTCCATTTGTGGGGTGTGAACTAACGTGAATCTTGATGAAGTCATCAAAATTATCAAAGAAGGCAATGCTCCCTCTTGGTGCTGGGGTAAGCCAGTGGATTACTGTGTGTCCCGTTGCGAACACACAACCCTCTATAACAACACCTTCACCTGATATCCCTGTTTCATCACTTTGCCTACAAACAGTAAATGAAGTCATACCCTGTGGTGCTTTGTTTGTTAACTTTTTCGGCTTCAGATTTTCAATATCTGTGCTTAAAGCGTCGTTTGTTTCTGACATTATGCTTCTCCTATGGTGGTAGCATGTTTAAAATATTCTTCCATCATAAACTTATCTAATGTTTCTTGTAACGCTTTCTCTGATTCAGCGATATCAGCACATACTTCTGGATCTTGTTCAAGTATTTCCTTGACCTTATCCAGTCTTTCTTTTGCTTCCGACAATTTTGATTCAAAATTGTCCAACTTGCCAGCCATGCTTTCATAGCGGCAATCCTTTTTCTTTTTACTCATGGTTACTCCAATAAAGAAACGAAATCAATTTGCCAGATGGGTACAACAATAACAAAATTGTTTAGGACTTGGTATCCATATTCGTTTGCCCCCACATCCAGCGCCATGATTATTCCGATTAGTTCTCCTCTCTCATCAAACACGCCCGAACCAGATGCTCCAGACCAAGCGTAAGTTTGTATGATTAAGTAGTCTCCAGTAAAGCCAGAGATGTTTCCGGTCCAAGTTGTCGGACCTATACTATTAGGATAACCTGTATAGTATGTCTTGTCAAGGAGGTTGTAACTCTTCTTCCAATTTGCGAGCGCTTTCGGAACCTTTATGGGGGTTCTTGTGTCCATCTTCTCTACTTCAAAGATAGCATAGTCTGCGTCACGATCTATTTTAACCATTCTTGTGCATTGCTCGTGCTCTTCAAGATGGAAGATCATTAAGCCACCACAGCCTTTCAACACGCCATGAGCAGAAGTTAGAACATAGTATTTGCCCTTGAATGTAAAATAAGTTCCACTCAATGATGATACGTTGCCAACGGACATGTCCATGGAAACAACACGAACAGAAGAATTTACAGATCTTGTGATAGCCTGTTTCTGGCTAATATCGTAATGCCTTGAAACAGTCTGGTAACTATGCGGGCTCTCTGGTTGGGGATGAAAGAATAGTAATGCCATAAGAAACAATCCAAAGATTACTCCCAAGATCACAGATATTGCTCCCTGGATAATGTCTCTCATAATGTCTCCTATATTTGACGTTGGTAAGAAATGAAGACTGGTACTTCCTCTACTCCAGCTTTTAAGGCATAGCGCAGATCATCTTCGTTGCCGGTTATCTTTGCTCTCCCATTCTTACCAATCGCTAAGTAAATAGGGTCGCGAGGTCCCATTTCTATAAATTTTTGGTATCCTGCGTCAAAGTGGTGTCCGTGTTTGCGAGCTTCGCGAGGCAGGTACGGCTTTAGATCCTCCACATCCATCATAACACTATAGCGTGTTAAGTTGATGTTTGTTGGAGTGTCATACATCACGCCGCCCTGAACCCAGTCATCTATGAGGCTTTGTATGCTTGGTATGGGCGTTGTTCTTCCGGTAGATTGTCTCATCGAAGAGTTATAGTATGACTCTTCGAGTTTTCTCCCGCTAGAAGAAACCAAGTCAGCGCTATCGATCTTATGTATCCTTATTTGGCTGCTTATTTTATGAATTTGAGGCAATAGAACTTGCCTCACCCACTCTCTCCTGTTCTTCTGTCCTTGCAGGGCAAACTTAAGCCTTTGTAGCGATATGGTTCTATTGCCTTGTGATCTTTTGGTATTTCCGATTGTACGGATTGTCGTAACATCAGGGATCGCACGTATTATGTTATGAACATCTGTGATTTCAAAGCCAAGTCCGAGTGGGTAAGACATAACAAAATCCATCTCATAGACACGAACGTCGAGTGGGTTGTTAACCTCTTGCATCGGTAACGCATCTGACTGTTGTGTCTCCTCTCTATATTTAATCGCAGCTTCCTTAATAAATTCTTTAACAACCTTATCAAAGGCTCCAACAATCAGATCAAAGTTGTTATCATAGTATTCTATGAGGGGTCCATAGAAAGAGAATGTTGATTCGTTAACGTCAAACTCGATTCTGTAAGTAAAATAATCTGATTGTGGTTTTTGCTTCCTCTCGTCAGAATCACCAGAATACATACCAAGACCTACAAACATGTTGTTTTTAAGTGATGATGCTTGCGAGCCAATATAGCCACCAGAAAGTGAGAACTTTTCCCAAAGAGAGTCTATTTTTTGTTCGTATTTTTCTCCAAAGTTAAGTTTCATTTGCCTCTTAGCAAACTCAATTGCTTCGCTTTCTTTCTTCATTAGTTCTTGTAGAATTTTAGTTTTGAATTTTTCACCATGATAATCTCCTTCTGAATTTCTGTAAAATCCGTTATTGCCGGAAAACACATCAATTTGTCTAATTGTTTGCATTTCTTCTTGGGTAGTGTAGAAAAGAATAGCAGACGAAGTGATAATAAACTTATTTTTGGTTCCGAGTCGTGTTGAGATCACAAAGTTATTAAAGTTTTCTTCTACTTTTTCTCTATAACTATCAATTTCTGGCTTTGGTATTACTTCGTTTTCGATAAGGAAAGACTTTATTTCATCCCCGGAACCTTCCACATCATTGATAAATGTTCGAATCTTACTAAGGAAATTAGAATATCTACTTGCGTCTGCTTTATCCAGATCGTCAGTGGCATCGCTAATTGCTGTGGTTAGATCACTCAAAACAAGGAAAGTGGAACTGCCCGCTGCAATTATTTCGCCGGTATCGCCCCTGCCGCCATACATAAGCCACTTTCCCGTAGCGCCGGCAAGACTACTTGCTCTAATAAAACTAAAATCAGGTCGGGTGCCGTAAACTCCCGTTATGTCTGTTCCATCGTTGCTTTCTATTATTTCTAATAATTCGTCAGCGTAATCACCACCAAGGTCTTCTTCAAAAAGATGTAGATACTTATCTTCTAGCTCAAAAGGCACCTGTACTACGATAAAATCGATGTCTCCTTGTTCCCAGCGAATACTAACACCACCACCCCAATCGTCATCATCATAAATCGATACTGAACTGAAAGAGGTGTGTTCGCCGTGAGTCTCCCTAAACGTTTGCTCATAACCTTCACACTCGTCAGTCATTTTTTGTATACGCTTTTCTAAAGAACCCTCAAAAGATATACCAGTCTCGCCAGCCAACCATTCCCCAAACTCATCAAATTTTTCTTGCTCCCCTGAATGTTGTCCGCTTTCTTTCAAGAATCTTGCACCCATGTTTCTGATAAAGTCGGCAACATGGTTCCATAACGACTCAGGCGGACATGTGTTAAAACGACCTTTGATTTGAAAAATTGTGTTTTCGTTTTCGCTGTACGCAATCGTAACGAAAGACTTGGATACCGCTCCTGATTTTTTATCTTTTTTGCGAAGAGAATACAGGGTGCCGTCGTCATCATTACCGCAGTGCCCCATTCTTTCTGACTCTATTTCGCAGTAGTTGCTTTCCAAGTCATACCAATAAGAGCCGTCATCGAAAGTCTGGATGATTTGATCTTCTTTATCAAGAGATTCTTGATAAATACTGGCTTTTTGCTCAACCAACTCCCACTCAGATGGTGGAAAATCAGAAATAGAATCATAGAGGTACTTTTTCTTTGTCTTTTTTTCTCCCGTGTCAGGATCTATGTACGGGATGTATACAATTTTATCAAAGAGGTTTGCTACTTTATAATTGTTTGGATCTTGGTTTAGCGTCAGGACAGTGTTTTCTATCATAGAGAGAAATGATGTAAGTGAAGTGGCCACATGATCATCTACAAAATTCAGAATTGAATTTACTATTTTTTGGTCGATGCCGAGTTTCTTGGAAGATTTTATAAAAGATTTTCTTTTCTTCAGAATAGAGGAGTATTTTTCTCTTACCATGCTATCAAACAATTCCTCAAGAATGTTGAAACTCTGATTTTGGTAATAGCTCCCAAATCTGTCTTGATACTCCTGAATATCATCATAAAAAGAAGGATTTATACTTCCTGGGCTCAATGACTGCCATTCAGGCTTGGTGTCCTTAAAAGCATTGCCAACCCAAACTCTGCCCTTTTCACTTGCGGAGGGCATATTGGAGCGGATTATGTCAACCAACTCCTGTGGTAGCCCTATATCATTAAGACCCTCTATGAGTATTTCTTCGCGTATGTGCTTAAACCATTTGTCGGTCGCAAAAGACATCTGTTTTCTCCTGTTTCCCAATAAATAGTTTCTATCTTTGATAGTCGTCTTCTAATCTCACAACATCATCAAGATGGGGCGTGCTTACTTCCATAATCTCGACATTAGTTTCGTTTGCGCCGAAGCGATGCACCTGTAGGGGGTTGACGTGAAACGATTGTCCTGACGACAACTTGGTGATGTTTCCATCTCCGTCATAGATGTATAATGTGCCCGAGAGCACATAAACAGTCTCTTCTTTTATCTCGTGGTATTGCAATGATAAACGTTGCCCTGCGTTAATGTGCAGGAGCTTACCTACATAATCTTTTGTTTCTGCCCAGATGATCTCGTGACCCCACGGCTTTTCTATCTTTTTCATTTGAACCTCATTTGGATGTATACAATGGCAAATGCCAGTAGTGTGGATGCGATGTTCTTGAATGTAAAGAACGACTCATTCATAAAATAGTAAAACAAAGTCGGCATCACAAGAAATGAAAGTGAGAAGATATAGAATCTTGGTCCCCATCCTGACTCAAAGAACTCGTAAGCATACTTGATTCCGTAAATGAAACACAACGCTGCCGGTATTGCTGTTATGAGTGCTATAGTGACTGGTCGTTGTGCTGCCCACTCCCATACAAATTGTGAATAAGAACTAAACCAAGTTATGGTCTGTCCAAGAACAAACAGAATTGTTGCTATTATTAGTTTTTCATACATTGTGTAGGATTACCTCTTTTGCATTTTGCTCAGTTGTTTTTCTTCCGTATTGATCAACAAACGTAAAATTACAATTGAATATATCGCTTAAAAATTTTGTTGGCTCTGTAAGTAGCACATATTTCTTATCTTTAAGTGCGATTGCCAAACTTTCAACACTAAGGCTTTCTTCCTCTATTCCACGATTGATCCCCTCTTCTAGAAAACTTTTTATAAACTTTGGAAATTGAGCAAAAACGATGTCAGCATCAGATTTTTTCACTTGCCCTATCGCATTTTCAGTTTTCGATAAATGGAAATGCTCTGGCTTTGTGAACTTCTTTAATCTTGATAGGGACACGGGGTTATAATTTGTAGTATCCATGTTTCCTTTGGAAATATACCCGGAGTCAGAACAATTATTCAAAAAATAAAATAGAGCAGCCCTTACGTCTGGGTTCTTGAACTTTGACCATTCCTCTTGTAGTAGAGGAAATTCTTTGTCATCCTTAAAGGGTAAAATTCGTGATGATATTTCCGCCACGGCTGTTGTATCAGTGAGTAAAGTTGACCATACATCATAGATTATATCTTTTTCTGTGTAAGAAGAGACAAATCTGCTCCTGTTTGCTAAATAAAACTCTACGTCACCAGAGTAAAATCCAAAAGATTCTACCACTGAGCCGACCGGTATGAGACTCTCTATGAGGCTATTGGACTTGGTTTTGAATAACGGGTTCCTGATTGGCGTTTTCACTTAACATCTCCTTAAATTTCGTTATTCTATCTTCAAGTTGCTCTGTTTCTGAATTATTGGAAACTTCCTGAAAAGGAATCTCGCGTTCAGGAGTCGGCTGTACCTTGAACCTCACATAGCCCTCAATAATATTATGTACATCCCCAAGCATAATATCAACTTTGGCAAGTTTATGTCTAAAGTTGTCAACCTTCTCAAGACCTTCAGTACCAAGCTTTAAGGAAGCATGGGGTAAAGACTGTAATTCACTGATAGCACCTGAGAAGAGTCTATTGACTTCATCTTGCAGGTCTTCAAGTTCTACAGAATATTGTATGTTTACTCTTTGTCTCATGCTCACCCCTTTAGCACGTAGCTTCGTTTGTTGAGGGCTGTTTCAATAGCCTTTGGATCCCCCACCACTACAATTTCTGAACCGGTGGTGCCCTTGTCAATAACAATCTTTGAGAATCGGTGAGCTTTGTCCAAACCTTCTGTGAGTAATCCTTCTTGGTTTAGATTCTTCATCTTATGTTCCTCTCTCACCATAATGACGTGTTCGGGATTAACAAACACCTCTCGTAATGAATACTTGCGACCGGTTGTCACTGCTCCCGTGCCGCACACTTCAGTTAGTTTAACTAGCATTTTCAATCTCCTGTGATATTGGATAGATGTCTTTCATTCTTACTGACCAAATATGATTTTTGTAGTAGATTTTGCCCCACTTTGGATCTAGTGTATCTTGATCCCAAAATAAGACTTTCATTGGCTTTTCAGTTCTTATGTATCCATCAGGTAGCTTGATATTCTTGCCATCTACTTCCTTTAACAAGAAAGCACTCTGTGGAATGTGAACTAAGTCACCGCGTATCATTGCCCCGCCTGTATGATACCATAATTAGTTGTTATCAATGTTCCAGCACAAGACGCTGCGTTCTTTAGTGCGGACTTGGTAACTCTAACTGGATCTAGAATACCACGTTCATACAGGTTTGTCAACTGACCGGTGCGAAAATCATAGCCCATATCATCAGGCTGATCAATTACGTGATTTAGCAGCAGATCTTCACTCTTGCCACCATTCTTACACATTTGTCGAAATGGGGATTCACAAGCATTTCTTACGATTGCCATTCCTATTGACTGTTCCTCGTGGTCTGTTGTGATAGTGATTGTTCTACTGGCACGAAGCAACGCTGTGCCACCACCACCAATAACTCCTTCTTCCTGTGCCGAACGTACTGCTTCAAGGGCATCTTCGATGCGGTGCTTCTTCTCCGTCATCTCGACCTGAGTGGCACCACCAACATGGATAACAGCAACACCAGAAGAAAGGCGTACAATTCTACCTTGGATGCTCTCGCAAGTTGAGAAGTCTTCTGTGTTTTGTATCTCGTTCTTCAGTGTCTCAATGCGAGTCTCTACAGTCTCGTGGTCGCAATTACCACCGACAATGATTGTCCCAGTCTTTGTACTCTCAATTGACTTGGCAGAGCCAAGTTGTGCAAGAGTTGTAGTCTGTAGTTTCTGCCCCGATTCTCGGGTGATAAACACAGCACCAGTAGAGGTGGCGAGGTCAGCAAGCAAGTTGCGCCTTTCTTCACCGTAGAATGGGGCTTTAATACCAGCAATCTTTAGCGAGCCTCGCATAGCGTTCATAATCATAGCGGCGAGTGCTTGACCTTCCAAGTCCTCTGCTACAATCACAAGCGGTCTGGACTCTCGTGCGACCAACTCAAGGATTGGGAGTATCTGTTCGACCTGCGTTATCTTGTGATCAGTCACCATGATAAGTGGTTCTTCGTGTGACATTATATTTCTGCGCTCATCATTTATAAATGCCGAAGCACAATAGCCAGCGGAGAAACGAAAGCCCTCCATAACATCTATGGAGGTCTCCAAGGAGCGCGACTCTTCAATCGTTATAGACCCGTCTTGTCCCACCTTGTCCACAGCCAAAGCAATAAGATCCCCAATGGTAGAATCATTGTTGGCTGATATCGTAGCGATATGTTTGATGTCGTCAATGCTTGTAACCGGTCGAGACATCTCTGATAGGTTCTTACAAATTTCTGATACAGTTGCATCTATACCTCTCTGTAGTTCTATAGGTGATATACCAGCGGCTATGTGTCGCTGTGCTTCGTTTAGTATTGATCTTGCAAGGACGGTAGCGGTAGTCGTGCCATCACCTGCGCTTGTATTGGTTTCGTTTGCAGCTTGGCGGATAATCTGTGCGCCAGCGTTTTCAAACTCATCTTCCAACTGAACGAACTGAGCGACAGTCACACCATCCTTAGTCGCAAATGCTGGCTTATCCTGCTCTTTAAGCAGAACAGTTCGACCCTTGGGTCCGAGAGTGGAAGAAACATAGTCAGCCAGTATGTTGGCTCCATTTAGTACCTTCTGTCTTAACTCTTCATTGTTGGCGAATACCATTTTGTTTGTCATCTTAACCCCTTGAAATGATGAATACTTCGTTTGATTCTTTGCTCTTGTTCATACCGTAAGCCCATGCTGCTGGGAGGATCTCATAGTCAGAATAATGCTCACGGATAAAGTCGCAATCATTGTAACATAATAACCAGTTTTGACGATTTGTCAAGAGGGAATGTAAAAGTTTATGATTAAACTCTTCGTGCATATCTCCATTCTTTCCATAAAGCTTGCTCTTTTCTTCCAAAAAGTATGGAGGGTCCAAGTATAGGAACTCTTTTTCGTGGCGCTGTATCGACTCCTCAAAGCCAAGAAACCCTACTTTTAGGTTAGGTGCTTCAAGATTCTCCAGTCTTTTGATACTGTTCTCATTGAATCGACCATCGGCTGCTTGCTGAGAGAATCCACCCGAAAGCGTTGCGCCTGAGAAAGAAGAACGGTTGATCGCGAAGTAAGCAGCGGCAGCAACCCGGCTGAGCGGAATGTTGCTGCTGTATGCGTGTAGCAGATCTCTGGCAGCTTTGAAGCCGCCCTTGTCCAGAGGATGAAGATTGCGAACTTCTTTTACCAACTCTTCCTTGTGATTGAGTAGGGAATGCCAGAAGTTGTAAAGAGGATAGAAAGCATCATAGCCGTACACCTTTCTGTCTTCTGACAGCTTTAGCTCTAAGGAGCCACCGCCCATGAAAGGAGCGCAAACGTCACCTTCTGGAATGTGTGGCAAGAGATGTTTGATTGCTCTTGTCTTTCCGCCGGGATAACGTAGTGGTGATTTCATACTTGCTCCATGAAAATTTGTGTTAGAGTTTCTTCGCATTCAAGATCAAGTTCGGATGCAGCGAGGTCTTCCACAAAAGGTGTCATAGTGAAAGAGTAGCGTGGGTTGCCCTTCTTGAATCCTCCATGATACTTAACACGAAACTTGATCTTTACCAAGGGCTCTGCATCAGAAAATCTTGTTGGGATCTTATCGCTGAGACCATACAAGCCATAGCCGTCAATCTGTATGCCGTCGTTTCCTGCGTAGTATTCTTCAATGATACCAGCGGGGTTCAAACCAAGGTCTTTGGTGTCGATGTCTACAACATCAAAGCCTGCATACTTGCCATCCTCAAAGCGAGAGCCAAGCCATTCTTTTCGCAGGTCGTCTGCGATGCTAAAGTTTAGATTGGTGTAACTAAGAGTGTCGTGGCTTGTGACTGCGGGTAGTCTGTCTACTACCGAGGCAAAGATCTTTTCTGCAAGCTCGGTGTTCTTGGAACTTCTCAGCTTCCATCCACCGTCAGCCCATTTAATCTGAAACTGACCGAACTCGCCTCGCTTGCCAATCGTGTTCTTTGCTTCGATTGTAAGCGCTTTCACGCCTGTTATCTTGATGTCCTTTTCGTTTTTGTTTGCGCCTGCTGGATCAGAGCATTGTAGGTCCAATCCGTTCTTAAGCGCAAAGTAGTTGATTTTGGTCACGAGCATACGCTCGTAGTGGCGACCGCCTTGTCCTGCGGGCATGTGTCCTCCATGTGTTGTTTGTAGTATAACGGGTTATGGAGCGGCTGTCAAGCGTCGCTGGGTTCGCTATCCATTTTGTACTCGTCTGACATACCAGAAAGTAGTTTTATAGCGTTCTTACTTGTATCAAGTTTTTTAATAGCGTTTGTGCCCTGTTCTTTGTCACCAGACGAGACGTATTTGCGAGCACTAGATTCTCCTTCCTTAAGATTATCGAAAATAGCTTGAACTCTTTTTAGTATTAGAAGTTTTTGCCTGACAAGTTTGTCAGTTGAGGTTTTTAGCTTTCCTTTCAAAGTTTCTCTGTATGCTTTAATTGTGTCCTTGTCGGTTGACATTATCCTAATTTGCGTAAAAGGTGGTGATTGATTTATAATCTTGTCCATAACAACTTCGCGTTTTGTATTTATTGTGACCAGATTCGCTTTGACGGCATCAATCTTTTCGTCGTCATTAACAAAAAACTTGCCATTTACATATTTTATTTTAAACTTGTATAACTC
>UEXM01002284.1_pt1 | contig 13971 bp, 17 predicted proteins | sample 1796661 | NCBI WGS metagenome assembly UEXM01 (sample SAMEA4772469, study PRJEB27181) | metagenome | reverse complement strand
GTCATACAGTATGAGATCAATGGAGGCTGTCTTTGTAGGCAGAGGTCTATCTGAAGGTGAAAGACTAAGGCTATTCGCCATACTTGGACCTATGTACGGTCTCTCAGGCTTTGGTTTTGCCACTTCGGCTGACTACATAGGTGAGAAGCTAGGAATTGAACCTGACAGCAGTTTGTATGTAGGGCTTAAGTACGGCACTATCGACGCTTTGTCTCACTATCTCCTTGGCGATGGTGCAATAGGTGTTGGACAGAGGCTTGCTCCTATTGGTGCCTTCGTAGATACCTTCAAAAAAATAACAGAAGAAGGGTCATTACAAACTTTAGGTGGTCCATCAGGTGAGATTTCTTATAACATTCTTGTAGCAGCTTTCAATGCTATGGATAACTTAGCTAACGGACACACTGTAGCTATGACTGAAGACTTAATTAAAGTTATCCGTCAACCGTCAGCATTGAATAACTACGCTAAAGCTATTGGTATCGTAAACAACGGTATATACAGAGGTAAAAGTGGTTTAGCTGTTGGGGATGAGATGGGTATCGTTGAGGCTTTAATCTCAGGACTAGGTTTTACTCCGTTGAAGGTACAAGAAATCTACAACAGAAGAGGCCAAGCAACCAATAGCAAAAGACAACTAACTTCGTTCAGAAAAGAAATAAACAACTACTCTGAACTAGCCTACAAGTTAATAGACGCAGGTGGCAATGACCGTGATAGAGGTTTTGAGATGTTAAACGAAATTTCGGATAAGATAGCTTTGTCAGGCTTTGCTTGGAGCGATCAGGTATCCCTTCGAAAATCAGCAATGACAAGACTAGAAAATGATTGGCCTAAAATGGCACAGAAACTACTTAGACAAGAAAAATCCTACGCTGTAAGAGCAGCAGAAGGCATACTTTACCCTGAGGAGAATAACTAATGGCCGGTCCTTTTTACAACCCACAAGCAGGTATGGGTATCGAAGCAGCAGGTGCAAGTGCAGTTGTTAGTCCTGTAGAATCTGTTAAAACCTCAGGTGCTGATGTAGTTACTGCTGGTTTGAACCTAGCTGCTCAGGGTGTGTCTCTGTATGGTCAGTACCAAAGGTCTCAAGGTAGGTCTGGAGGAAGCAATAAGCCTGACCCTAACTTGGCTCGTTTCTCAGAAGAGATGGATAAGGTCCAACAGATTAGAGAGACACAGGGTGAAAATGCTGCTCGTATGGCTGAAAGACAAGTAGGGACTAACTTTGCAGGAGTAGGTATTGCCTTCGACCAAGACTTCCAACGTGTGTACCAACAAAAAACAGGTAAGCCTTTTAAGCTCTACGGCAAAGATGAAGAAGCTGCTTACAGGGATACAATGCTACAAAATCCAAGTGTCCGAAGTAACATAACAGCTAGTTATGCAGTACTTGGACCACAGGCTACGTTTGAAGAGAGGGTTAATTGGTCACTCAATCAAGATGCTGTAGTAAAAAATGCTGCCCTTACAGTTGATATATCACAAGCTAATGCTACTTTGGCGTGGAACCAAAAGGTAGATGGTAAGCCAAGTCCTAGGGAAGCCTACGACATTGTTCTAGACAGCTTTAAAGCAACAAGTTTAGGGGCTTTTGAAAGAGCAGTTAACAAGGGTCAAATCGTTACAGCGCAGGATATTGCAAATAGTAAGGCGCAGTTTACTCAAGTACTGTCTTCTCTGTCAAGACCCCCTGGACTTACAGGTGAGGATGGTGACGCACAATGGAAAGTGTTTACTGACAAAACTGACAAAATCAAAGCAATGTACGCAGCACTTGAAAACGCTACCTCCAGTAAAGTTCTTCAAGAAACTATGACTCAGCACCTAGCCGACGCTATTGGTAAGGCTACTGATATAAGAGATGTAGACAAAGCAGTTGCTATTTTAGGAGCCATTAAAGGTGATCCACTAACTCTCCAGGCATTAAGGGGTAGTAAATTTGGTGACTTAACTAAGGCGCTGAGCAAGGTAGACTTAAATATCTCTACGGATAGTTCTAGTATGTTTGCCTTTAATTTAGGTAGTACTCCTGGTTTAGGTGGTCCTCCAGGTTCAGGTGGTCCTCCTGGTCCTTTTACTATTGACCCAAAGATTAAAGCCTTGGTCTCAGGTCAGACCCCTCAAGAAGTAGTCGATAACATCAAAGGAAGTGCTAATTACGCTAAAATTTTTGATCCGAAGTCAATGAATAACAGAGAGAACCATGAACCGTTTCGGAATATGGCCTCGACAATAGCTGCTGTACTGCACTCAGATAAACAAGAAAACTTCCTGTCCCCTGAGTTTATTGCAGCTAACATAACAAACCCTAAAATGATGGCAACTTTGAGAGCCTACGCAGCTAACGACCCAGACGTAGGTGCTAGGTTGATGGGTGGTTATAGTGAAGGACTCCAACTAGAAAAACTAAGGCAGACCCTTAACCTTCAAAGTATCGAAGCCAGTGACTTAGGTAAGCACGTTAAGTTTGACGAGAGTACAAAAACCTATGTACTGAACGAAACTGGTTTTGCTAAGGAAGGCGGTGGCTTTACAGAGCGAATGCAAAAAGACCTAGGTGCCTTCCAAGCTACCCTAAGAGATGAGTACAACAATAACTTATCAGAGGCAGCTAAAGATGGGTTTAAAAAATTCTACAAAAGTAGCGGAGGTAGGGTTTCAAGTGTTGGAGGAAACCCCTTAAACATTATAGCGAAGAGTGGTATTAGGAGTTTAGGTAGTGCAGTCAAAAGAAGGGATGCCATTGCTGCGCTAGACAAAGGTATCTCTGACTTGACTCTTAACCAAGAAACAGGACAGACTATGGACCAAGCACCTCCTCCCCCTATTGTACAACCTGCTGGGGCTACCTCAGGCGTCTCAGATACACTAATGGATACATTGGTTTTTATTGAGTCAAAAAATGATCCAAACGCTGTGTCTACTGCTGGTGCAAGGGGTCTTTACCAGCTTATGCCTGAGACAGCAGCAAAGCCTGGTTTCAAAGTTAAACCTCTTAGCACTGGGTCTGACATCGACGCAGCACCTGTTGAAGAACAAAGAAGGTTTTCTAAAGATTACTTAAGCGCAATGCTCAAACGGTATGACGGAGACTTAGCTTTAGCTCTTGCTGCCTATAACGGTGGTGCTAAACGGGTTGATGACTACATTAAAGCTGGAAAAGCACTACCTGCTGAAACTGTAGAGTATGTTCAAAAGTTTGTAGACCAAGGGCAAGTTCCTCAAGAAAACTCTGTGTCGTCAGGCAAGGTAGTTGAACCTTCTTCTGGTCCCGGCCTAGACTCACAGGGTCGTCCGTTACTACGACCTGAGGTAGGTGCTGAGGTTACTGAAAGCAGTATGCTAGGTAGTCTTATATCTTCAATTAGGTCTGCCTTAGACTTAGAGTCAGACGAAGAGGCTCAGTCAGCAGCTGAGAAACTTATGCAGAGTGGTGTCATTCCTCGTAGACCTGAGGGGCTTAGTATTGACGAACCTCGTAGACCTGAGGGGCTTAGTATTGACGAACCTATGAGGTTACCTCCTACTAGACCAACAGAACAAGGGATGGCTGAAGCAAACCAGTTGACACCTTCAGAGCAAAGAATTGCTGATGCTCAAGTTAGGCTTGAAGAAAGAAACACGGCAAACCAAGGTTTAAATAAAGAGACACTTTCTTTGGTAGAGTCTTCAGTTCCTACCGTAAATTGGTTAAGAAGTTTAGGTAAAACTGTAGGGAATCTTGTTACCGGATCACCTGCTGAAGCGGCTGAGTATAAAGAAAAAGTCGATAAAGCTATTGAGCTTGCCAACAAAAACCCCCTTGAGTTTATATATAAAGCAGGAGACTTACTGGGCTTAGACGAGGACAACCCTGAACATCAGAAAGCTATTGCTGGAATGGTTAATGGTTTTGTGAAAGGAAAGGTTAACCCCTTCAGTGACATAAGAAAAGACAGTAATGCTTGGTGTGCCGCCTTTGTTGGGCATGTGTTGACTAATCTAGGCTTTGATGTTCCTGGGGGCAGTAAATATAATGCTCTTAGGGCAGCTAAGTACGCAAAACTAGGTAAAGGAGTAGCATTAGACGAGGCAAAAGCTGGTGATCTTGTGGTTATTCAAAACCCAAGGACTAGGGGATATCATGTAGGTTTCTTTGTTGATTCTACTAGTAACGGTATAGCTATCCTTGGTGGAAACCAAAATGACGAGGTAAATATAACAAGATACCCAAGCGGAAGACTTATTAAAAATGGTATAAGAAGAATCGACGGTATGGAAGACATCAGCCCAGAGGCTTTAAAAGCAGTTCAGGCGGATATGTCTGAATTTGCTGGTCAGTCTATTTCTAATATGGTCCACAGAGTTGGTGACAGTATATTCAATCTTCGTACTAGGTAAGGAGTAGATCATGGGTGGTTTACCATTAGAACTAATCACCATGCTAGGCTCAGGGTTGTTGTCAGGAGTTATGACACTCTGGGGCCAAGCAGCTAAGTCCAAACAAGATGCCTTCAATAGGGCCATCGAAGGACTATCTGCACAGTCAGAAGCTACAGACCTAGCTAGGAGATACGAGAACAAGGGGTTCCAAGTTACTCGTAGGATCATAGCTCTTGCATCTGTAGGTGCTATCATAGTCTGGCCTAAGGTTGTAGCTGTCTTCTGGCCTGAGATACCTGTCACAGTAGGGTACACTGAGTGGCACCCAGGCTTCTTGTTCTTTACTGAGGGGACTGAGGAGACTACATGGCAGGCACTAACCGGGTTGGTCATCACACCCTTAGATACCCACCTACTTGGAGCTATCATAGGTATGTACTTTGGTGCATCTATGGTTAAGAACGCGAGGTAAAGACTATGGCTAAACAACTAGACAAATCTAAAATGAAGTGTAACAAACCTAAGCGTACCTCAGGTCATGCCACTAAGTCTCATGTAGTTAAGGCTTGTGCTAACGGCAAAGAGAAGATCATTAGGTTTGGTCAACAAGGTGTATCAGGTGCAGGTAAAAGCCCTAAGTCAGCTAAGGACAAAGCTAGGAAGAAGTCCTTCAAAGCTAGACACGCTAAGAATATCAAGAAGGGCAAGATGTCTGCTGCGTACTGGGCTGACAAGGTGAAGTGGTAATGGCTAAAGCAACTCCAACTAACCCATCTCTGTGGTCTAGAGCTAAGTCTGAGGCCAAGAAGAAGTTCAAAGTCTATCCTTCAGCGTATGCTAATGCTTGGGCTGCTAAGTGGTACAAAGGTAAAGGCGGAAGCTGGAAGGGTGGTGACAATAAAGTCTCTAAGAAGGGTAAGAAGTAATGGCTAAAGGAGGCTTAGGTAAGTGGTTCTCTGAAGAGTGGACTGACGTAAAGACAGGTAAGCCATGCGGAAGGAAGTCAGCTAAAGGTAAATCCAAAAGACCCTACCCAGCATGTAGACCTAAGAGTGTTGCTTCTAAAATTACTAAGAAGGAAGCAGCTAAGAAGACCGGACCTAAGAAGGTTAAGTGGTCAACAACAGCAAGTGGAAAGAAAAGGAAATAACTATGCCGTATTCCAAAGCTAAGGGTGCAATGCCCTACAAGAACGCTACCAAGAAAAAGGTAGAACCCAAGAAGAAGAAGAAGAAACCTATGAAGAAGAAATGAAGTAGGTAAGACTAAGGGGAGAGCCATTGGATTGGTCCTCCCCTTTTTCTTTTTAGGTAGTCCCTGAGGTTTAATCCTGCTCGAAGGAGTACTTATGTAACGTCTCAGGTTGAACGAACTCAACTATATCTGGGAACACCTTAGCTATCTCAAAGGCACATGCCCTAGCTAATCGCCTGTGTTCCTTCTGAGTTGACTCATGGGTTCTCAGTTCGATGTAGTGAATCCATGACCTAAGACTTGCATTGGCAAACAGTCTAGTTCTAGTCAAACCCTCAGGGAGTAATGATCTAGCCTGCTCTTTAGCTATACCCTTCTTTAAGGCTTGGTCGTACAAGCTGAAGCACTGGTCAATGACTTTATCCTGAGATGCCTTCCACCAGATTTCAATAGCTGCATCTGTATTAGGCAAGGAGTTCTGTCTGTTGACTGTATCCTGTAGCCTAGTCTCCCTTCTGTCTGCGTTAGTCTCAGTAGCTGCGTACCTCTGAGAGAACTCCTGAAACCCAGTGAAGGATTTATGTCTGAGTAGTTGTCTAGCTATATCCCTAGTAGTAGTTATGTCTAGACACAGACTGACCATCTCGAAGGGGGACCAGTGTTTGTGGTTAATCAGGTAGTGAATTAGCTTTGAGTTCTTAAGCCCTGAGATTTGAGACGTAGGGTTAGACACTCTAGCATAGTAAGCAATCAAGTCAGTGAAGTTATCACCTACACTAATTCCTTTGGTTGCCTTTGTGTAACCAGCTAGATTAACTTCACATGTCATTGGTCTACTCCTTTAGAGTTAGTAGTTTGGCGTCCCCGGTAGGATTCGAACCTACGACCCACAGCTTAGAAGGCTGTTGCTCTATCCTGCTGAGCTACGGAGACTAATCATCGAGCAGTTTGCTTAAGACAGACTCATAGGTCTTCGGCTTTTGCTCACTCTTTGTTGGTTTGGATGACCAGATAGTAAACTTAAAGTGATTACCAAAGCCATCTATAACCTCCTTAGGGTAGCCGTTGTCAGCCAACCACTTCATAGTGTCACCAAGGATATTCTCTTGGGAGATAGGCTTAGGGAAACCCCACTTGTAACCTTGCAGAGGGTCAATGTAGTAGGAAGATTTCTTATCCTTCTCTTTGTTAGTTTTCTTTTCCTTAGTCTCTTCTGCTCTTTCAGCTAGAACTTTTTCGAACCCTTTCTCAGTCATGTAGTAAGAGGAGAGAATAGTCGCAATTGCATCCTTAACCCTCAGGTCTTCAGCGTAGTCGCTAAGAGTGAAGTAGTCCTTGATGAGGGTCTCGACTACAATCTTATCCTTCTGGTCTTCAGAGATGTCGATACTCAAGCTAATCATTTGGTTTCTCCTTTTGCTACTTCAAGCTGGAGGTAACTAAGATACCACTTAGCCTTCTCCAAGTCTTGTGAAGCCTTACCTTTGTACCTCCAACGATGGAGATACTTTTTTGTGTTCCCTTCGAGGTAACCAAGGAAGGCTTGCTCAGGTAGGTTATCTTTGAGGTATTCGATACACTCAATCTCACCTGTGTTGTAGTGCGGAGGTTTGTTGACAACATCGACCACACTGTCACCCCTTAGTTCAGTTGAGTCTGGGTACTCGTCCCACATCTTAGACCCCACAACTTCCCCCTGATCCTGAGATGTCACAGATATCGTGTGTCTCAACATGTTCGTCAAACTCCTCACCAAGTTTCTCAACGGCTTCAGTGTATGGCACAGATGTTAGCGGCTGTCCACCCCTACTACCGTCAGGATAGCAAGTAAATCCTCTCAGCCTACCTGCATACTTAGCTAGGGTCTTAGAAAACTCAGGCACTGTGTCTTCGTTGTTGAGCTTACTACCCCAAGCAGGAAGGTTAATTGTTGAGGAGATACTCATATCAACGTAGTCCTGAACGTCAGCTTGGAAGCTCATACGACGTTCGTAGTCAGAAGCTAAGTCAAGGGCTGACTCAACACTCTCAGGCTTGGCTCCGTACAGGTCAATGAGTTCCTGTGCAGCTGAGTCAACAACGTACTGATAGACCCAACGGTTAGTTCCTTTGAGGTATCTACGCTTGTAGGCTACAGCAAAGATAGGCTCTACGCCGGTCGATGTGCCAGCAAGAATACCAATACTACCAGTTGGAGCAATAGCCCTGTTAGCCACGGGAGTAGATACAGATAGCTCCTCAGCAAATGCCTTAGATACTTTGTCACTGACTCCCTTGTATACTGACAACCACGAATGAAGCTCCTGAGTAACCTCATACTTGTAGTTTCTCTTGATGAGCCATTCGTGTACTCCCATAAAACCAAGGCCCAGTCGTCTGTTTTTTTCTCGTGTTTCATGTACCTTCTCATATGGTAGGTGGGCTTTGAGTGTACCACAGATGAGGAACTTAGTGGATAGTTCAACTAGGTCAGACAACTCAGATAGGCTTTCGATCCTACCAAAGTTAAGGGAACCTAAGTTACATACATCACTGTCATCTTCTGAGGTAACTTCAGTGCAGGCGTTCCGTAGGGTTTCGTTTTCCTTGTCGAAGAAGTTGAAGCTAAACCCAGGCTCAGCAGTCTTCATTGCCTGTAGTACGTTCTCCTCAAAGACCTTACCTACTTGCCCTGTTTCGTAGTAGTTCAGCAGCCACTCAGTATCGTAGTTGACACTAATGTTGGTCATGTCCATAGGTGCAGGGAAGTTGAAGTCATCCTGCTTAATATCCCACAGAGACTTACCTGTGCTACCTACTGGCATACTAGCCCAGTCTTTAGAGCTTAGGAATTTCCCTACGTCTTGGTGTTTCCAGTTGAGGGACGCATAGATAGCTGACCTGCGGCTACCACCTTGCATGACCCTACGGCCAATCTCGTTAATCATTTGCATCTTAGGGATAGGGCCAGAAGCCTGTCCCCCTGTACGCTGGATGGGTGCGCCTTCATGTCGGTACACACTGTAGTCTACACCAATACCACCACCCGTCATAAGGCATGACTCAGCCTTCCAGCTTAGGTTAGCCCAGTCTTGTCTGCTGTCTTCTTCTGCCTTAAGTAGGTAACAGTTATTGAAGAACTTATTCTGTCTTCCTGCGTAGTACAGATACCTACCACCGGGGATGAACTTCATGTCAGTGATAGCCTTAGCTAGGTCAGTGCATTCATCCCTAGTCATTAGGTCACCACATACGTCATCCACTAGGGTCTTAGCTAGGGCTTCCCAAGTCTCACAGCCTTCATGCCGGTACTTGTGATTGAAGATGTCCTCGCTGAACTTTGACCTGAACATTGGGTTTAGGTTTGACTTGTACGACATGCTCATTTGTTTTTCTTTCCTTTGTTAGTTCATGTTTCTCAAGATAGTTTAAAGCCTTCATAAGACCTTCAATGTTATCGCCTAATTTTCCTAGAGCCAGATTGCAGTTATTACAAAGCAAACCTCTTATTAACCCGGTATCGTGATCGTGGTCAACAGCAAATTTCTTAGTTAACTCATTTTGATGGATGCCGCAGCAAGCACACTTACCCTTTTGCTCAGTATGCATAAGGTTGTACTCATGTAAACTTATGCCAAAATTTCTTTTTAATTCTTTGTTTCTTAACCTATCCTTATTCTTTTCTCTGTAGGCTTTTTTCTCGGCTTTAATCTTCTCCTTATTCTTTTCATTGTAGGATTTTTTCTGGGCGTTAATCTTCTCCTTGTTCTTTTCATAGTAGGCTTTCTTGTAGGCTTTTTCATCCTCAGGGTTAGCATAAGCCATTTAGTTATCCTCCTCTTCGTTTAGGTAATCGTTGTCACTGAAGTAATCCTCCAAGTCGATCAACCCTTCAAAGATTAGGAGCCTAACGATTGCTTCTTCTTCGATATCAGATATCTCTGTTATGTCTTCTAAACTGTAGCTTAAACTAAGTACTCTAGCAAGCTCAGCTATGTCATGTCTCATCCTCTTCATCCTCAATAGTTTTCATAAGGTTGTCAGGGTCCAAACAAACAAGGTTTAAAGGTTCAATGTTCTTTGTAAAATGCATGACAGGTTCGAGTGCATCATCATACGTTTCGTAGTGAACCTCAACTTCTGCAATGTTGGTAGTTGAATCCTCAATTCTACAAAGGTTTATATAACCACCTTCTTCTTTGTCAGGGTTAACGTAAGGACCATCTACAACCCAGTGAATTAAGAGATGCTTCATTAGTTTCTTCCTTTAGCCAAGCTGTTGGTATGAGTTTGTCATCGAACTTAAAGTCGTTCTTGATACACCAATCAGCGTAGGTAGACTTACTACCTTTGTATAGCTTAGCCTTGCTATTGCTGAAGACAAATCTAATGTCTATCTCAGGGTGCTGCTTCTTAATCTGAAGATGCTTCCTCCTGTCTGCTGACACAAACCTACCTTTGGTTTCAATTACGATACCGTTAGGTAGTATGAAGTCAGGAAGATACTTATGTGAGATAACCCACTCTATCCTCACTGACTCATACTGGTAGTCGATCTTCTTGTTACTCAGGAAGGACGCATTGTCAGCCTCAAGACCTGACCTAAACTTACCTAGACTTTTCTTGTTGGTAGATTTACGTCTTCTCTTAGGTCTAAAATTGTAGGTCATTAGGAAGATACTCAGGAACTCTAGGCTCTTGTTCCACTTTGACCAGATGCTGAAGACCTGAAGAGTATACAAATGACCTAAGCTCAGGCCAGCATATCTTCTTGAACTCGCAGTAGTTACAGGTAGAACACAGCTTCAGGTTAGCACTGTCTTTGTACTGAGGTACAGGATCAAGGCGACCTGGAGGGGATGTATCAGCCACCATAGCTTTGATGTCCTCAATCTCCTTAGGCTTGTTCTCAATGTCCTTACTGAAGTCATGTATGTCTAACAGGATTTCACCTGAGACTTTATCAACGACTAGGAAGGCACCCTTAGTTTTGTCTGTAACTTCTGGGTCATCCTTAGCTGCTGCTACATAGGAAGAAAGCTGAGAGATATAACCAAAGCTATCTTGCTCCCTTAGATGTCCCTTCTTAAACTTCTGGAAGGAAAAGGGAGAAGCTGACTTAACGTCGATAGTCATACCATCTATGACAGCATCCCTATGTCCCCTAATCCCGTACAGTTCCATCTTGCTTTGCTCACCTGTTACAGTGTGTCCAGCAGCCTTAGCTAAGTTAAGGATTAGAGATTCAATTATGTCACCAAAGAAGAACTTAAGTAGGTCACTACCTTTGTTGCCGGTGGCTTCCCTTGGTTCGTTAATCTTGTACCAAAGTTTTCTCTTACATGGTGCGCCAATACCTGACATAGACAACCTAGAACGGTAAGCCTCAGGTTTAGAAAACCTAGAGTTAGAAAGGTCAGCTATCTCCTTGCCTAGCATACTAGCAATGTAACTATGCCAACCACCTTTGCCTTTTACAACTGAGTAGATATCACCGACTAAAGTTGTTATTTCCTTCTGAGTCATAACTGGCCTCCTCATCACTGTATGTTTCTAGAAGAGGCCCTTCATCTAAAGCTGAGAAGTGTTCCTCTAGCTTTCTGAAGAGACGGTCAAAAGAAATGTCATAGTCTCTAATGATCTTGTCTAGTTTAGCTGCCGAAAAAGTCTCACCCAAACCATCAGCCAATTCACTTAGGTCTTCTAGTTCAGATATTACGTTCCAACAATCTTCAAATTCCGTTAGCAGTTTTACATAGTCTGTCATCTAACTATCTTTCTGTTACAAGTTAGACCCAAGGTGTAGGCTTGAGCCTAGTTTTAGTTACCTCCTACACAGGTCAGACACCCTAGAAACTAATGCCTGAACTAGAACCACCTTCAGCGTTGTAAGACACTAAGTCTACCACACCTACGGCTTCCAGTGTGATGCTCTCGTACATGGAGTTATCTCCCTTGTACACATGGTACTTAATCTTAGCCTTAGTACCATTACCGATTAGACCATCATCTTGGGGGTTCCAAGGTTTAATGTACTGACCAATGTTTTCGCTTTCCTCAGCTTTCATTCTGATCTCAGCAGCCTTGTGGTCAAATACAAGAGGTTGAGGAACCCAGCCCTCCCAATTAACCTTAGTGTGTGGGCGTTTGAACTTAATCTCATAAGAGCCATTGCCCAAGTCTTTAATCCGACTAGGTGGAACCTTAGTGTCCAACAGCTTCTGCTTCTGCTCCTCTGAGAACGTAGCTACACAGGAGTACTCACCCTCAGGTTTGTACTTAGTGTCCTTATTGAACTCAAAGAGTTTGGCCCATGAGATTTCAGCTTCAATGATACCAGGGTTGTTAATCTTACCCATTTGTAGGGTCTCCTTTTGTGGGTTTTAGTTAGGGTTGGAAGTCTTATCATGTTTGTTTGTTTGTGTCAAGTGGTTCAGTGAGTTTCTCCCCAGTTTCTTCCGATGTCGCTGCTTCCTGCGAGCGGACAGAAGACTTTGAGTTTATCTCCTGTTGTTTCAATCGAAAGTCTTTGAACAAGTCCAACTGTTTCGGCTGTTTGTTTGTCACCTCTTACCTCCGTTTGCCATTCATCGTGAGGCCATGTCACTAGCTTGTAGTCTATGCCTCTGTCATCTAGCTGCTTAGTCCAAAGCAGTGCTGAGTGTTTCATCACAACTGCCTCACCATTCTGTAGCATACCAGCTAGGGTCTTATGCTGAGATGGTGTCTTAACTTTCCTTCCGTCTAGTCCAATGAAGTATCCTTTGGCTGCTGCCTTAGGGACAAGTTCATTCTTAAGTTCAGCTAAGCCTGAGATAGACTGAGTGAAGTTCTCCACTGCCTGTCCAGCCTCTCTGGTATTGACCTTAAGTATCTCAGCTATCTTACCTACGCCTGCCCCAAGGAGGAACGCATAGATGAAGGTCTTAGCCATGTCTCTAGTTATGTGGCTCATACCTAAGGCTTTGCGGTTTACGTTGTGGATGTCAGTTTCGTCCTCCTTCTTACCTGATACGATAGCCTCAACATATTCCTCTGAGTTCATGAGATGAGCAAGAACCCTGAGTTGGATGCCCTCAGCATCAGTACCAACAAGATAACAATCACTAGGCACCCTAAAAAGGGATCGTAGTCTGCCATCGTATGTGTCCTTCACTTGGTCAACAACTGACTTAGGTTCCCCGTGGAACATAGCCGGGATGTTGGCTTGGTTGGGGGCTGAGTGAGCCATACGTCCAGTCCATGCACCTATGTGTTGGAACCTTCCGTGTATCCTGCCGTCATTAGTTCTAGCCTCGCAGCCTATCCACTCTTCTAAGGAAGACCTACGTCCTTCCAGAGTAAGCCACTCAGCAAGCCCCTTAGCCCCCTCAGGAGCGGTACTAGGTAGGGTAGCTAAGTTGGTTTCGTTACACATCCAACCGTACCTTCTGAACCTTTCTTCCTTCTCAGGTATGTCTTGTCCATCCCTAAGGTACAAGATGTGTCCTTTGGTTTTGTCAGTAGGTTCCCAACCAGCTTCCCAAAGACGTTCTATTCTGTCTTTCGGACTACCCGGCTTAAACCTGACCCAATCGTAACAAAGAAGTTTCTCATCCTTAACCTCAGTTTTAGGATAGCTACCTCTAGCCTTAAGCACAGAAGCGACAGACGTACCATCTTTCTTTCTCCTATCTTTTAGTTCGTTGACTACCTCAAGTTTAGGTGGGAAGTCTACTTGAAACCTAGCTTCGAGGTTAGCCATACGAGATTGAACTTCAGACAGACACACCACAGCTTCTTCCTTGTTGAAGTCGAAACCATTCTCGTGCATCTTTTGACACAGCCTTTGGATACTGTGTTCTGTGCCTAAGCCTGGGGCATTTAACTCAGGCAGGAACTTCTTGTAGAGCCTAACGGTTATGTCTACGTCATTCCTACAGTAGTCTAGCATCTCGTGGCTTAGGTCTGAGAAGTCTTTGAAGTTGCCTTTGTGTAAACCTAACCGCCTGCCCCAGTATTCTAGGCTGTGCCTACCTTTGACCCCTTTGAGTGGTTCGTTCTCGTAGTTCAAGAACCTACTGACTACCAGAGTGTCTAGCACTTTATCCTCAGGTATGACAGGACCAAGTAGTTTGTTGACTACAGGTACATCAAACTGAATGCCGTTGTGGAATACGAAACGATCCACAGTTGCACAATAGTCAATGAACCTTTGCTTCTCAGCCTCTGACTTGTCAACGTAGGTAAACTGATCCTGCTCACCTGTGTTAACGTCCTCAGTGCAGATGCACCAAATACAGGTAGCGTTTAGGTCGTCTGTCTCTATGTCCATAGCTACGACCTTAGTCATATTCTTAAGCCTCAAAGGATGAAGGGTGTGTCTCAGACAGAGTAAAGCTATCTGGATCGAATAGCAACTGACCTCCGAAACCTGTAGTGCCTGCCGGT
>UEXM01002283.1_pt1 | contig 13975 bp, 11 predicted proteins | sample 1796661 | NCBI WGS metagenome assembly UEXM01 (sample SAMEA4772469, study PRJEB27181) | metagenome | reverse complement strand
TCCGGATAATATTTTTTTGGGAAATTAATGAGGTCTTGTCTTAGGCCTTCAAAATCTCTTTCGGTATACGATATCTTACGATTAGCCATTTTTATTATATTTTAAATATTATGAAATCCCTACCTTCAAAAGTAGAATTTTTTATTTAATAGTCTATCCTAACCTTTGCGGTATACTCATCCACACCTTCACCAGCAGTTCTAAATATATCAAACATCTCGTATGTTGAGTCTTGGTCTTCTATATTTAATTCCCCAATTGGACTTTTATCATCGTCGGTATAGGGTTTTATACTAATGTCATTTAATATTAGGTTTGGTATGTATTTTTTTACTGCCGTTTGTATGTCTGATTTAATTGCATCAAAAGTAGGTCCGTCCATCGGTTCAAATATAAATTCATATATTCTAGTACCAAAGTCGGGTAAATAATATCTACTACCTTTTCTTGTTAATATTAAATGTAATAAGTTAGTCCTTACCTCATCACTAACTTCTTTAGTTAATCTAAGATAATTACCTTCAAGACTTTCCTTAAAAGGAAACTGAACACCATACGTCTGATTTAATATAGCCATATTAATAAATATTCAGTATAGTATTTTTATAAAAAAACCCGTCTTAGTTGACGGGTTTTAATTTTTATCCTTCACATGCGACACATTGTAGGTCATTTAAATTCAATTTTTTCCTAGCAAATGCCTGTGCTGAGTTCATAGAGTGTTGATAGTATAAAGTTTTTACACCTAACTTCCAAGCATCTATTAGTAACTTATTTACATCTCTTGTTGGCATATCAGGAGAAATCATTAAGTTTAAAGATTGTGACTGGTCAATAAAGTCTTGTCTTATCGCGGCTTGGTTAATGATTGATGCCTGATTAATTTCGGAAAAAGTCCTAAATATGTTTTTTTGTTCGTCACTTAGGAAATCTAAGTGTTGTGCAGACCCATCTCTTTTCTTAATACTATCCCACACTTCTTTAGTGTCTTTACCCAACTCTTTTAAAAGATTTTCAAGAACAGGATTTTTAATAGTAACTTTCATCTTAGCAACATCCTTAACATAACAGTTAGACCATATCGGTTCAATTGACTGTGATACTTGACCTAAAATAAATGCGGACGATGTTGTAGGTGCTATTGCGTTTAAGGTAACATTCCTTCTACCATAACCTTCAAGATACTCAGGTTCCCCAAAAATATTAGCCAATTCTTCAGACGCTTTGTATGATTTTTCTTTTATCAGTTTGAATACTTCAACGTTTAATTTTGCACTATCTACCGTATCAAAAGCTAAACCTTTTGATTGTAGTAACGAATGCCAACCTAAAACACCTAATCCAAGTGCTCTTTGTCTTTTCGCGAAATTATAAGCCTTTTCTAAGTATAAAAATCCTCTTCTACCCTCAATAGTACCATCGTCTCGGATATCTTCAATTTTATCCAAAAATTCAGTAACAACTGCATCTAAGAAATATGTCATAGTTTCAACGGCATCAGTGTCTTTCCATTCATCATAATGAAGTACGTTCATAGATGATAAAACACAAACAAATGACTCTTCTTCCGAATTATGTAATGCAATCTCAGAACACAGGTTAGAGTTGTAAATTTTAGCACCTTTATCTTGGTATACTTCAGGTGATTTTTTATTCATGGTATCGGTAAACATAATGTATGGATATCCTATTTCACCTCTTCTTTGTATAACTTTAGCCCATATTGCTCTTTTCTCTTCGTTACCTTCAATCATATCGTACATAAAATCGTCAGTAACTGTGACCGCATGTGTTAAGTCTTGAATTGGGAAACCTTCAGTACCTATTTCCAAAAACTCCATAATATCTGGATGTTCAACAGGTAGGTAAGGTGAAAACCTACCTCTTCTAGTTGAACCTTGTGAGATATTATCTACGACACTTTGGAATAGATTCATGAAGTGAACCGCACCAGGTGCGTGTCCGTTATCTGTAATTTCAGCACCACGCTCTCTAATATTACCAAAGTATCCTGAGGTTCCTCCACCCATTTTACTCATTTCACCTACTTCCGCCTGTGTATGGAGAATAGATTCAATATTATCTCCGATATTAGAACCAAAACAACTCACCGGTAAACCTCGTTTTTTACCAAAGTTAGCCCACACGGGTGATGATAACGAGTACCATCCCTTACTCATGTAATCATAAAATTTATCTGCAAATCCTTCCATACCTAAAAGTTTTTCCGCATGGTCAGCTATTGTTCTAATTCTTTCTAAAGGTTCTTCACCTTCACTCAAATATCCTCTACGAAGAAATGTTATAGACTCCTCGTTAATCCAATCAAATGGTTTTCTCTCTTTCATTGTATATTGTAATTTATTAAAATAAGTCGTTAGATGTAATTGATTTTGATTTTTTACTGTAGTTAATACTTCTTTTGTTGAAGAAATCAGTGTGTTTTGTAGTTAAGATTTCATCGTCAAACCATTCAGTAGTGGAAAGTAAAGTCTCATTAACTTTAAAGACACTATCAATACCAATTGAATTTAATGATACATTAAATCTGTGCTTTATAAACTCCATAGTTTGTTTTTTAGTTAGGAAATCTAAATCTCCATTTTCAAAAATCCAATTTACAATTTCTTCCTCAGCATCATAAGCTTCTAGTGTAGCGTCTATTAGGTCTTCAACTAAATCTTCAGTCCACCAATCAGGATTTTCTTCCTTAATCAGATTAACCAAATCAAAACCAAATTCCGCGTGTATGTTTTCTTCCTTTGATGTTGCTTCTACGGCATTACTAATTCCTTTTAATTTATTCTTGTGCTTATTAAATGACATAATAACCAAGAATTGAGAGAATAGTGATACGTTTTCAACAAACATAGAAAATAGGATTACAGACTCAAAGTATTCTTTGTTTTCAACAGCTTTAGAGTTTACAATCGCCTTTTCCAAGTACTTAATTCTTCTACGAATTGCTGGTACTTGTAGTAAGTTTTCAAACTCTTTATTTAATCCTAATAGTTGAACTAAGTGTGAGTAAGCGTCTGCGTGTCTCACCTCTGACTCAGCAAAAGTGGCTCCAACATTACCAATTTCTGGTTTTGGCATTCTTTTATAAATGTCACCCCAAAATGTTTTTACCGCAATCTCAATCTGAGATATTGCCAACATCGCTCTTTGGACTGCTGACCTCTCTTTTTCATTAAGATGAACCTTAAAGTCTTGTATATCTGACGTATAATTAAACTCCGTATGAACCCAGTATGAGTGTCTTATTGCGTCAACATAGTCGTTGAGGTTTGGGTAATCGTATGGTTTTAAGTTTACTCTTTTCGCAAATATATTTGGCATATGTTTTGCTCTATATACGATATATTCCTTAGCGACATCATTAAGACCGTTGTCCATCAACTTATTCTCAACCATGTCATGTACCTCATCAACATGAGGAACTCTATCTTTATTACCTCTGAATAAGGCTTTAGATGAAATTCTAGCGATTTTTTCTGCCATCTCAGTGTCTACCATACCAACACTACCCATCGCCTTTAATACCGCATTTTCAATTTTTTCACTTTCAAATGGAACTTTATTTCCACTTCTTTTAATTACGTAACGTATATCCTTTTCTAACATATTATTTAAGTTTTCCATATTAAATATAAGATTTATTATTTATTTTCCCTTTGTTTTTTCTTTGCAAGGAGTTCTTTAATTCTTTCTTTATTTCTCTCTTCTTTCTGTTCTTCTAACCCTAAGAAAGTAACACTCTGTTCTGTATCAATTTCTAACATTTCGTTATCAAACTTACAGTTTTCAAATACAACACCATCCTTACCAATACGAGACTTTGTAATCGCGATAGTTGCTAAGTTCATTTCTTTCTGTTGTAGTGACTTAGCAACAGAAATAATTACGTGTCCTACTTGCGCTTTCTTGATAGAACCACCCATTTGGTCTGTGGTTACGACATCAGATGAAATAGAACTTCTATTACCTTGTGTGGCTGTCCATCCGACAATGTTTAGTTCGTGGTTCATTGATTCAAATCCTCTCATAACCGAACCTTCACTTTTCCACTCGTCACCCAAATTTTTATCAGGTACGATACAATCAATATAGTCCAAAACGACCATATCAATCTTATTACCTTCCGCCATCATTTTACGAATCTGATTCTTAATTTGATTCATTGTCAAAGTGTCAGAAGGGAGTTTTTTTAGGATAAGTTTGTTAGGTGCGTTCTCCTTAATTTCTTGTACTTTACTAAGGACTTTGTCCTTATGCATAGACAACAAATCGGGAGCAATACCTGTCCACAAAGTGAAGTGTTTTCTTTGGATAATTTTGGGGTTGTCCTCAAAGAAAATTTGAAGAACGTTATATCCGAGATTAAATGCGTGGTTCGCGATTTTTGTGAGTAGTGTAGATTTACCCACACCGGTAGGTGCTAAAATAACACCCAACTCACCTTTAGCGATACCACCCTTTAAAAGGTTATCAATACCCGGTATACCCATAGGGATTGGATGACGGAAGTCTTCTTCCAAAACGTCATCTAAATTAGAGAATACATCTGCGGTTCCGGCGTCTACCTCACCAACTTGTAGGGCTTCTCTAACCATTTCTTCAAGGTGGTCGTAACTTTCAAAATCACCTTTATCTATGATTTTTTGAGCTTTACCCATAACTTTTTGAAGTTCTTGTTGTTTACAAAACTTTAAAGCCTTTTCTTGAACAAACGTCTCCCCTTCTATAGGTGCCTCCTTTACTTGGTCAATCATATCCAACACCATCTTCTGTGCCATAGGTGATGACACTTCAGATTTAACAAGTTGTTCTAGTGTATTATATGAAGGTGTATGTTCGTACTTTACATAATACTCCTTCAGAATTTGCATAATCAACTTAAAGTACTGGTTGTCAAAGTATTTTGGCTCGATTACATCAACAATGGACGTTGCAAAGTCCTTATAAAGAACGATGTTATTAAGTAATTGAATTTGAAATGTATTGCCGAGGTATCCAAAATTTTTTTCTTTTGACATATTGATTGAAATTATTAAAAGGTTGTTTAAATAAATATGCTTAAGCGAAGGTATAATCTTGATATTCGCATGTCAATTTGTCAGATGAGCAAACCTCAGTCAACGACTTCAACACGTACTTTAGGTGTGGTCGTACATCAACGGTATATCTGACTTTTGGTGGGTATGTTTTTCCGTCCCATCCACGATGAAAAATAATGTTATCGTTATGTTTAATGTAAATATTAAACGTCTCATCGTCTTCAGTCATAGAGGTTTCAAGTATCATAGGGTCAGTCATAATTTGATACTGATTGTCCAACATATACCAAACCGTCTTAGCCTTCAACCCCTCGTGGATTTTGTCATAAATGTCACTAACAGTTTCGTGTAAATCAATACTGTTTTTAACATCTTCGTTAAACCCCTTAACGTTGTAGAACCTTTGTACGATGATGTTGTCGTTTAATGTCAACAAAAATTCCATCTTCGTGATTTCATTCTTTTCTTTACTCATGTTTTTTGTTTTTAATTAGTTTTTTGTTTTTTTAAATCTTCGTTTTTCTTTTCTTGTAAGTTTCATAAAAGGTGTCAAGAAATACACCCATGCGTTGTCTGTTTTAGGTAAGTATTTGAATAGTCCATCGTTCATCATCATTCTCATAAGATTCTGATATCCCCTTCCCTCAGGGTCAATATCTTCTTCATAATAAAGTTGTACGAGTTCCCTTGCTTCTTCTGTCAACAAAGGTTGTGAAAGGTCCACGAGTTGTTTGTTGATAACATAAAACTCTTCTCCATATACTCCTCTCTTTGTCTTTCCCGATAACAAGTTTTGTAGTGCTCTGTTGTCTTTATCATTCTCGTGTAGTTTTTCACCTTTTTGTAAAATATCGTCAACAGAAACCACGGAGTCAACTATCTCAGGAAAAAGTTTTGAAAATGTCTTCTCACCGAAATAATATATACCATCAATATTATCTGACTTATCACCAGAGATAATCTTAAACGTACTCACGTTTTGGTGGGGTATAGAGATATCTTTTAACTTAACCTTATCTCCGAACTTAATCATTTGTTTTTGTGACGGTGAATAGACTTGTACGGTCTCAGAGATTAATTGGGTTAGGTCTTTGTCCGCAGAGAATATAGTTTTTGTCTCATCTTCAGAAATCTGACAATAATACGCTATCATATCGTCCGATTCATTATCATTTACCTCTACCTGACGAATAAACATCTCCTCAAGATATTGTTTAACTCTATCCATTTGCCAATCAAATGATTGTTTTTGAATATCGTTTAGACGATTGTATCTTCTATTTTCCTTATACTCGGCAAATATTCTTTTTCTCTGTATAGAGTTGTTGTGTCCATCCCAAAAGACAATAACCTTATCGTAATTGTATTCATCAATGAATCTACGGACAGTGTTCATAAAGTGATATATACCACCTATGTGATTACCTTTGTGGTAATATTCCCGTACTCCATGATAACCAATCTTGAAAAGGTTATTCCCGTCTACTAATAAAGTTTTAGTCACTCCATAAAACTTAAATGATTACACTTTCTTCTTCTAACTTGTAGTCACTACCCGTACCGATAATGTCTTTCCAATACTCAGAATGTTCTAACTTGTATTGTTCAATAGATTTTTTTTCTTCCGCAGAATCTTTACCTGCTAAAAATCCGTGAGCGGTTACAAGTATCCTACCGTCTTCATATCCTAATCCGTTGATGTGGTTTTTCATAACCGATACTTTGGTTCTACTTGCGAACTTAACTTTTCTTTTGTCTTTTACCGCAGTAATCTTTGTTGTTCCCGCATTCTTTTGGTTACCAAATAAGAAAACCAAGGACGAGTTTAACCAAATCGCTTCACCACCTTTAGCCTTAATTTTGGGTTGACCAAATGGATTGTCTGGTAACTCTACCCATGGTTGGTTGACGATGACCAAAGTATTTTCATACTTAGAGTCCGACCTACGTGAACCTGAGATTCTCTGATTAATACCCATACCAATTTTATCAGCAAGAACTGCTGCGTTGTGTTGTTTACCACCTTTACCATCATAAGTCATCTTACACGGTACTGAACCAACAGAGTCCCACAAAAATAATAAGTCATATTCCAAATCACCCTTGTCTTGGGCATCTAACAACTCGTTAATGTAGTCAGTAATTTGTTCTATGTACTCAAAGTCATTATTAAAAATAAAGAAACCGTCCCAATCCAATTCTCCGGTTTCTTCATCCACCACTTCTTCACAGTCAAAACCCATAAGTTTTGCATGGTCAAAAGACCATTTTTGTTCTGTGATAATAAACACAGGAAGAATACCTTTCTTCTGTGCATCTACCGCCGCCTTAACAAGTGCAGTTGTTTTACCCGTATCTGAGTGACCCAAGAACATATTTAAATGTCCCATAGCCGGACCAGGTACTCCAACTGCATCCAAAAATTCAGTACCCAAATCATAGAATCTTTGTGGTTTGAATTTTGCCGAAGAAGAAAACTTCTTCTTTATGTCATTAAATGATTTTTTCTTAATTGCCATTGTTTTCGTATTACGTTTTTTTCGTTACGAACTTTTCGTAATGAAAAAGATGGAAGGGTTTTACCCCTCCCATCTGTTGTTTTGGTTTGTTAGAAAGGAAGGTCCTCGTCAACTTTCATCTTTGACTGTGGGTCTTCTGCGGTTTCAGTAACCGTTTCTTTCTTCGTTGTACCACCGATTGTCTCGGTTTCATCTCCATCCCCATATACAAACTTCTTAAGTTCAGAGTCCCATACAGGGGTCTCACCACGAGCAACAGCTTCCAAGTATTCAACAGGTCGTTGTGCGTATACATCAGACCATGTCGTCTCATCTTCCATCCACTCTTTCATCTGGTCCGTGTCTTCACTCAAAGGACATGGGTCATCGTACATGATAGTTTGAACCACTGTGTACTCAATACCTGAATTTGTTTTAGACTTAGACAATTCAACAATTAGGTCTCGTCCTTCGTTTGCGTCTGTAACATCACCTTTTGCTCTCCAAATAGGGATGATTTTATCAAGAATACCTTCTTGTTTGTAGTTATCCTTAAATCTCCAAAACTTAACTCCGTCCTCTTCATTGTCACGGTCAACAACCTTAACAATGTAAAACTTACGAGGGCGGTATTGCATTGCGAGTTTTTTATCCGACTCCTTACCTGTAGAAATCAACTCCTCATATACCTCAGTCAAAGGTGAACGTTCACCATCGTTCTTACCTGGGTCATAGAGTTTAACCCACTTACCATCAACTTGGACTTCGTGGAACCATACTTCTTTAAAAGGTGAGGAACCGTCAGGTGTTGGTAGGATACGAACTCGTGATTGTCCTGATTTTGTTCCTTTAGGGAGATACGTAGTAAAGTACTTCTTCAAACGTTGCTCCTGTGTCATACCGTCTCCACCACCGCGAGACTCTGTGTTTTTTTCGTACTGTGCCAGTACTGCGTCAAGTGCATTTGCCATTTTGTTTTTCTTTTATTCGTTAAAATTTTATCTGTTATTCAAGTAAAATATAACAACGAAAAACGTTAAGTCAAATCACAACACAAAAAAAAAGACCGTTATGGTCCTTTTTTTTATTTAGTGATATCAGTCTTTATTATAATCTTATCTTCTTCGTTTGGGTGTTTTTCAATAACCCATGTTAGTCCGTTAAAATCCGTAAATTCGTCCCCTAACTTTATTGTGGTTTCCCAATATCTTACAGGGTGTTGCCCATCCCAATATGTGGGTATCATACATTCAAACCCATACTTACTCGGCGTTTTATAAACCTTAGTAGGGATGTGTCCTATGTAACACCCACTAAATAGAAAAACAGTGAGTATAAATGTTAATATATTATTTTTATAATCTATCTTCATCTTCAAATGGTCTATCAAAAGATTTTTTAATGTCCCCATCTGTATAGTTTTCAATTTCATCACTAGTTAAAACATATTCGTTTTTACCCGTCTTTTCAAATTCATCTTGTTTATCTTCAAAGAAATCGCTTAATTTTTGATTAAAAGGGTAACTATCTAAACTTCTTAACTGTAATTTTTCTTCAGGTGACTTTTGTCTGTATTTTTCAACTTTTTGTTCTAAATCATTAATTTTACTTAGGATAGTATCCATTTCACCTAACTTAGATGTTAAGTCTTCTAGTTTACTAAACATACCCTCCATATACTCGTCTTGCTTATCTGAGATATCTTTTTGTGTTGTAACTAACTCAGTAACGTCAAGTTCTTCAGTACCTTCTTCACTTGATAAATCATCTGTGGTATCTTCGTCACCAACAACCTCAACTTCAGGGTCCGTATCAATATCTACAGGTTCAGGCACTTCTTCTACCGCAGTATCCTCTCCACCTTCAGGTGCTGCAGGTAATTCATCTGTAGTTTCTTCTCCTTCACCAGGTAGTGGAGGTAACTCGTCCTGTTCTTTGATATAATGGTTTATGTTATTATATCTTTTAACTTCTTCTAATAGTTTTTTTTCTAATGACATTTTAGTAAATATTTTTAACCGTTTAATAGTGTCTTCATACCTGTCGGTGTTTCAACCCTAAGAGTCTTATTTAAATTCATAGTGTTGTCTACCCTCTCAATTAAACCGTCTCTCATTCTAACGGTATAACAATCTCCAGTGTCTAAATCACACACTTCTTTATAACCGTTACCACGGTCTGTTTCGGTTAACCTAGCATCTTTTTGTAGATAATTGTCTAATAAACTTTTTATATTCATGACTCTTTTTTTATATAAATATGTTGTTTGTTACGAATATTCAAATATCACCTCTACTTACGACAGAGGTAAATAACGCCAACCATTTTTCATATTCTTTTTTATATTCACTATCACTAACAATTTTATTATTAACTTCATTATATACTTCAGAGGTCGTACCATCAAGTGAATCAATTTCATATATGTTTGCCATATAAGTAACTGCCAATGTTTTTGCCATTACGTTAGTACTTGGGGTGGTTAATGGGTCGTCCTCAATATAATCATATAGTCTGTCCATGAATATTCCAATAGGGTTAAATGTACTATGTAAATAATTTAAACAGTCTGTAACATCATTAAACGAGGCGATAGGCATTATTAATTCACCATTTTCTATACAAGATTGTGCATTAAAATAATTCGCCCTATTCGTTGGTTGTACCAATCTAGTTGTTGGTAGGTTAATTAAATTGTTATTATAACAGTCCTCTCTTAATGATTTATTAAGTGTTGCCACTCCATATATAAATGTTTTCGCCTTGTCACTATAAAATGATTTACTATTTAGGTAATCAATAACTTCTTGTGCCCTAACCTCAGTTTTAACTAAATCTACGAAATCTTTATTATCATAAGAAGTTATTGACTGACATTTCTCAACTGAACCTTGTCTTATTTTACCTAAATCTGAAGTAGATATGGTATTTGTTGTTCCCCCCGTTTTTAAATTAGTATCTATTTGTCTTAACTTTTTGGCGTAAGATTTTAAAATTTCTTTATTAACACTCATTACCAACTTATCGGGTGGTGATAGTGCAAACTTAGGTATTCTAACACCACTAAAGTTAGTGTTAAATCCTCTATTACTGATACTATGTGATACATTCATAATCATATAAGGACCGTAAAACAACGGTACATTAGTTAGATTAAAATACATTGTTGGTTGTATCATAACATTACCGAGTGACTGTACCTGACAAGTGTAACTTCTAGTTCTATAAAAATTATATAAAGATTGTGATTGTTGAGCCACCTCTTGTCCCGACGCTTGTTGACCTAAACCAGCAAGGACTTGGAATGTCGGACCGATATTTTTATGTTGATTCATGTCTATGGACACCGAATTAAAAATTCCCTGATTTCTTTTTCCAAAGTCCACCTGAAATCCAACACATCTGTTACTATCAGAATAATTTGTTTTATTTTCTTGGTTTTCTCTAAGTGGACATGTTGATGGGTTTGTGATATCAAACGAGTCATCACCCCTTCTTACGTTAGGGTTTTGTCCCATACCAAGATTTACTGAAGGTTGTCCGGCATATATACCTAACATTCTAGGTCTACTGTCTCTTGTGTCAACCTCCATAAATGTACCAAATAAATCGTTAGGTATATCTTGTGGTACCGGCATACCTTCTTTTACTCTCTCGTCTCTACCGTAAAAGTTTGTATAAGCGGGGGTGGGCATAAATATAAAGTTATTTTCCTCATATATTAAACCTAATAGTCCGAAAACTGACATCTTTTTATTCTTACCCCTAATAAACCCTTCAAGTTCTGATATATCAACAACAACCTTATCCCCCACTGGTCTATTTGCTCTATCTAAAAATAAAAAGTCTTCAAATATGGTTCTGTTTTTAAAGTCTTGTCCCGATATCCATTTGTCGTTTAATGCTTGGAAACTTTTCCAAATTTCTAATTTTGCAATATTTCCGTCTATTTTTGATATTCTTACACTATCGTCAGTAGTTGCAACATCAGGTAAATCTTTGTTTAACTTTATAAACATTTGGTTTAATACATCTCTTTGGAATTTTTCTTGTAGAGACATGAAATCGTCTATATCGGATATGAACTCGTTTTTGTTGTATGCCGACTCTGTACCTTTTTTACCCGCATAGATTTTTATCATGGGAGCCAATAAAATCACATTTTCTTGAGTAAATTCAATGTTCATATCAACAAAAAAGTCGGTCACATAGGAGCCGTTATTACTATATTTAAATCCGTTTTCGTTAAAATCTCCGACATATTGATACATTGCGGACCACGCTTCGGGATGGTTACCCTTACTTTGCCCTAAAGTAATAGTACCTCCATCTGTGGGTAGAGTCCCCTCAACATAGGGTTCAAAGGTATACGCGTCTTCTATTATTTGATTGGTTAGTGTAGTAAACGAACCATACACTTTGTTATTAATTTTTCCAGGATTACCAATTTTAAATACAATATCTTTGTTACTTAATAAATCTATGTGATATTTTATAAAACTATTAGATTGTGTTTTAGTGATGTTTTTAATATCTAAATCAATGTTGTTAGTAAGTGATGGTTTGTCAACCATCAATAGGGACTTCATAACATTTTTAAGGTTGATATAGTAATTGTTTATGTTAATACCATTAAATGTTGTTTCTTGATTTTCATATACCGCCCTCCATCTTACTTTTTCATCGTCAGGTACGGGGTTTCCTCCATACTGACCCTTAACTTCATCACTCTGTAAGAAATCTTCAAAAGTGGTTAATCCTCTATTGACTAACTTAGGATTAAACTTGTTATCTACCTCACAGAAATTTAAGAAATGTGTTTCAAACACATCCAACATTTCTTTTGTAAATACACCAAATATATCATCGATTGATGAATAGGTTAACGATGTGCTATTACCTAAGTCAAACGCTTGTTTGTTGTCAGTATCAGGATTAACATACTTTATATATTGTAGTGGTGTGGGTTTATCAATCATTTCATTAGAGAAATAACCGTAGTTTGGTGACGACCATAGAGTCCTGACACTACCGTTATAAATTGACGGGTTAGTTACTGTGTTTTGAACGTTTTTACCCATATTGTTAAAACATTCAAACTTGGTTTGGTTAAATTTAACGTCACCAAACGAAGGGACTATCAATACTTTGTCCGAATCATACTCTCTAAAGTCATGATTATTTTTTACTTCAAAGAATTGTGTCCAACTATTCATAGTGTACTTACCTTCATTTTGATTAAATGAACCTTTAGATGTACTACCTATCTTTAATTTTTTATCTATTTGAGCGGCCTGTATCTCATCAGAAGTAAATGAATTAAATAAATTAATATTTGTAAAATAGTAATAAACATCATTTATAACCTTTGGGTAAAATCCGTTGTTTATTCTGTCTACCTGATATGTTATGGTGTCAAATATTTCTTGTCCAGTTACAAAATCATCTCCTAATGATATCGTAACAGTGTCTGTTATTTGCTCATATTGTTTTATAGATACCGAACTACCATTGTAATTATTAAAAGTATATGACTTTGATGTGTTACTCCCGTTGGGGTCGTAAGCTTTTTTGTAATCAAAGTCCTTCCATACATCATCTATAATGTCTACCCCCTCATTTTTAAATTTTTTGTATCTATACCATATTGAACCATACTTTAGAATTAAATGATATGGTAATTTATGGATTGCTGAAAACTTGTTTAGTGTAGCGAATAAATAATTTTCTTCAGTTAGGGTATTACTATTAAATGATTTAAATTTTTCTCTAAGTGTAGATAATGGTAATGAGTTTAAGTATAGATATCCCAAGGCAACATACGGATTACCTTCTCCACTTTTTTCATTTTCAACTCCCTTTTGTAGTGCGTTAATGAAGTATGGTGTATTTAGTAAAGAGGTTGACTGTTTTCTTGTTATGAAGTTTTTTGTTGTGTCATACTTAGTACCATAATCAATAAAAGACTCTGTTAATATTAAGTCTTTTTGTTGTCTTGAGTCATAATAGTTAATAACCTGTTCATTAGTCATATAACTTGTATTACCCACACTGTCTAAGGCAGAAAGTAACCCACTAACTTCCTGTGTGGGTGAGTTACTATAATTCAAAATCCAATTAAAATATGTAATTGGTTTTCTATCCCATTTTTCAGCATTACCATCAAAAGACGCAATTGTTTTTTTATCTTCGTTAAGGAACAACATTTTTGTGGTGTCATTACTTTCCCTAACAGTATTGATAGAAGTACCTTGTGATAAATTATTTTTTAACCACTGTAAATTATTAAATGGGTATCCATCAACAAATGTTAAATCATCGGAATAATTAGCTTTTAAATATTTTTTTAAATTCTCCGTGGTTTCTACATTGGAGTCTACAGGTGATGAGTCGCCGTCAAGATATGAAATATTATAT
>UEXM01002281.1_pt1 | contig 13979 bp, 6 predicted proteins | sample 1796661 | NCBI WGS metagenome assembly UEXM01 (sample SAMEA4772469, study PRJEB27181) | metagenome | reverse complement strand
CGCATACCTAAACGGTATGAAAGTTCCCACTCACGTCCCATATAGGCATAGATGCCGATAAGGAAGTGGAAGACTACGAGTTGGAAAGGACCACCGTTATACAGCCACTCGTCAAGCGATGCGGCTTCCCAGATGGGATAGAAGTGAAGACCAATTGCGTTGGAAGATGGAACAACTGCACCAGAGATGATGTTGTTACCATACATGAGTGAACCAGCGACGGGTTCACGGATGCCGTCGATGTCCACGGGGGGAGCAGCGACGAAGGCGACGATGAAGCAGATAGTTGCTGCCAACAGAGTTGGAATCATCAGTACGCCGAACCAACCGACATAGAGGCGGTTATTGGTAGAAGTTACCCACTCGCAGAACGAATCCCACGATGAGGCTGTTTGTTGTTGTTGAAGTGTAGCGTTAGCCATTGAATTGAAAGAAAGTAAGATCATCAGGGAAATGATGGTTTTACTATTCCTGTATCACCCTTAGACACAGGTATTAAAGACGTGTTTATACACCCTATAGGTCTTGGTTTGAGGAGTGTTACGAACAGTAAAGGAATGTGTTGGTTCCTTAACCTCTCGACTTATTTATAATACCACTACTGTTCAGGTCCTGTCAACCCCCAATTAAGAGACGAAGTTGATCGTTCCTACCATGCCACTATGTGCAGTACACTGATATACAATCGAACCTGGAGCGTCGAACGGAACAGTAAGTACTTGTGTGCCAGTAGTAGATCCTGTCAGGAAACTACCGCCTGGAGCATATGCAGCACCACCATCACTGACCCTCAGTTCAAATGGATGAGATCCTCCTGTTGAGTTCTCTAAGATATAAGTAAAACCTCTGTGAAAATATAGAGTTGGATCATCAGCAGTATTCAATATGCCTGGTCCAGCGAAACGATATGCAGAAGAACCGTTTGCAGTAACATAGTACTTGGTAGTGAATCCTCTGTCACTACCATCTCCAACTATACTATTACCTTGGAATGATGTTGCGGTTACAATTCCACTGAAGTTTTGAGTAGATCCACCTACAGTGTTGTCATCAATATAGATGTTACCAACCATACCACCATGAGAGGTGCATATGTATACAAGACTTGTTGGTGCATTATAAGGAACTTGGAACTTAATAATTCCACTTGATGCTCCGTTGTTAGTTACACCATGATTATATGCAGGTCCACCTGAAGTAGTTCTAATCTCAAATGGATGTGATCCACCAGACTGATTATCAAACTCATATGTTTGACCACGAACCAGATGGAGATCTGGATCATTCGCGGTAGCAGTGAATCCAATACCAGTGAAGGTATAATCAGAAGATCCGTTAGAACCTACGGTCCAACGAGTAACACCACCCTCACCAGAGAAGGATGTTGCAGTTACAATACCACTTACATTGACACCAGACCCTGTAGTTGCAAACTTCTCTGCATTATCATAGTACAACTTGACATCTGCATTCTCATTGAAGCGAGCAAGAGTCTCGAACGATGCATTCTCAATCTTCAGTTGATTAGTACTGATAGTCAACTCACCAGTAGAATTCAACTCTTTTATAAAACTATCTGTACCATCAGATGTTATTGTCAGATTAGGTTCTGCATCTGTTCCTCCAATGGAAACACTAGTTGCAGTCATAATTCCAGCAACATGAACACCATCATTGGTGGTCATGAATCTTCTGGTTCCATTATAATTTAATTTAGCACCATAAACCTGATCAAACTCAACAACTTGTTTATTATCTGCAAGATTCGTCCACTCCCATTTACCACCAGCAAATCTTGTTACTCCATACTGATCCGAATAAACAGTTTCTGTACCTGTATGATAGATATTAAGATCACCAGTAGAATTATCACCAATTTTTAAAGCTGCTCCATTTCTAGTAGCAGAATTTGCCGCAATGTGAATAGCACCATTGGTTCCAATAGTAGTAATTCCACTAACATTAAGTTCTTGAGTATTAGTTGTTCCTGTAATACTGACACCAGATCCAACTGTAGTAAGTTTTACACCATTAGATCCATAAAGATCAACACCAGTAGCATTTGTACCGTTGCCTACAAATACTGCAAAGTTCTCAGATCCAGCAGAGTTGGTAAATATAAAGTTAGACGCTCTATCATAACGAACTCCTGTAGAAACCAGGTATGAATTGCCTCCATTAAGATATGCTCTCAAATAGTCAGAATTATCTCCAAAATTTAAAACATTTAAAGCAAGTTTAATATCATTATTAAATGTAGATATGCCACTAACTACTAAAGATTGAGCATCTAAGTCAACAAAAGAACCACTAGATCCAGAGATAGGAACTCCCGTCAGAGCAGAACCATCTCCAGAGAATGCCGTAGCATACATTGTTCCAGTAACTGTAACACCTGCTCCAAGTGTCTGTAGTTTTACCGAGTCGTCTTTGTATAGTTTAGTACCAGATGCATCGGCAGAGATCATTGCCCCCTTGCCAGCATATGGATCGGTTACTAAAAATTCTTTTGTGGAGATGTCAAGAACAGAGTTAGTATTACCAACACCACTCTTAATTGAATTGCGAATAGTACCAGAGACATCCGCAGAGTCAATGGACATATGTGTTACAGCAACACCAGCATTACTTGTACCAATGTCAATAGTTCCAGTTGCATGTAACGTATTGAAGAAAGATGTACCAACAGTATCAATACCTGCGGTTGATCCACCCCCTCCACCAGGAAGATTTGTCAGGAGAGATCCATCACCAACAAAGTTAGATGCAGTTACAATACCAACAACAAGATTAGGTGTTCCAGTCAACCCTTGAGAATTTGTTGATACTCCTGACGTTACAGCATAGGTGGCAGTATCAGAATTACCCGTTACATTACCAATAAAACTTGTAGCAGTTATAACACCCGCAACATTTACATTATTAAATCCCGAGGTTCCAGTAGTACTGACGCCTGAGATTCCTCCGCCACCACCACCAGGAAGATTTGTCAGAAGAGATCCATCCCCAACAAAACTACCAGCGGTTACAATACCAACAACACTTACATTCCTTCCAACCTGAAGGTCCGTACTTATAGCAACATTATTACCATTCAAATTAATATTATTAGGACTAGAGATCGTAGGAGTACCCGCAGACCCAACGATATTAATCTCCCTTACGCCAAAAGATCTATCTGCCATTATTCAAACACAGGTTTTTTAGTATTTATCACTCATAAGATATTGTAAAGTTACCTGTAAACTCCATACCTTCACCAGAGAAGACTTTAACACCATCGATTACTGGTGATCCACTCGACTCTGTTGGTTCATTACCAGTTGGTGCATCATAAAGAACAATTGGAGTTGATCCCTCTAGACTCCAAACATCAGCCCAAGGACCACTGCTAACGTCTCCTGCGCCAGAAACTCCAGTATCACTTCCATAATGAAACTTATCACTCTCTTGAAGTGCAAGAGTTGATCCAACACCAACGGGTTGATTGTGACCTCTCAACCAATTACGAACATCTTGCCATCCCCAGTCCCTGTTATCCTCCAATTTAGTAGCAATTATTCCACATGCAACAGGACATGCTGCACTGGTTCCACTAAATTTATTATCATAATAATAACTATATCCACTTTGATCATTTGGTTTAGTATCATGGCGTGCTTTACCACTACTACTGATATTTTTTGCAGTAAGAATGCCATCAGCAGCAGCATAACAATCAATCTCACTGCCCATATCACTATAGTCTACCTTACGTTCTTTGTAACTTTGGGTAAGAGTATAATCATCATCAAGGGCACCAATATTAATTACAGGATAAGTGTAGATTGTTCCTCCAATACCACTCCTAGTCATTCCACCATGTTGAGGAAATCCTCTACGATTTGTATATGGATAAACTTGAAGACCAAACTCAAAGACATTACTATCTCCCACAGTATTCGCAGCACCGACATTCCAATAGTTATTGAAGTCGGGATGATCAGAACTAGTTTGCTTTTGTCCACTATTTCCTGCTGCACCAACAAATATAACTCCAGCGTTAATCATTTCATCCAATGCTTGAGTTGTAGAATTAGGACGCATCTCTCCCTTCATTCTATAACCATCTCCAAAGTATCCAACCCAACGCATGAACCCTGGTTTAGTATTGCTAGAACTATATGGACTGCGGCTTGACGAAGAACTATATGATACTCCACTAGCACCACGATAATAATAATATGCATTATCAGAAGGAATAGCACGATAACCCCAACTGTTGGCAGTAATTGTAGGATCCTTAGTTCCAAGTTCAGAGTTATTTGGTTTCATCAAATGGAACAACTTTTGAGCATCAAATCCTGCTTCAATTCCAGAACCATAAGAACCATATAAATTTAAGACCCACTTATTTGCATTGTATGCCCACCCCTGAGTTCTACCAAAAGTTGCACCCGCACATTGAGTTCCGTGTGAGCTTCCATTAGTTGCAACACTTGTGGCAGATCCATTACATCGTGTTCTATCATAGCTTGTACTGACCAATGCAGTTCCAAAAGTACTAAATCCAACAGAGCGATTTGAAGTACTTCTCCACCAACCTACTGCGGTGTCACTTTCTGGAACAACGGTTCCATCCCATCTAGTTTCCAATCTATTACCTGGATCTGCGTCAAAATAATCTGGATCAATATAATATGGAGCATCAAGAATTAAATCAAGTGCATAACATCTACCATTAGGATCTAGAACATTACCCCCAATCATATCTTCAGGACCAAAGATATAAGAATCCCCATTACCATCGGTTGTACTATTATTAATATCCCTAACATCAGATGGATTATAAAATTCAATATGACCCAACCAAAATCCTTCGTCTGCAACAATTACATCTACATTTTTACCTGTAGAATATTGTGGAACCCGATTATCAAATACTTGTCTCCCACCACTAGAAGTACCAGTATACCAAGGATCTACTGCCTGTGAATGTCGAAGTAACTGAAATCCAGTCCGACTCATATCATAATCATTAGTATTGCCACCTGTAGTTTCAAGCAAATCATACTCTTCCCATCTACGATAGTGTGATGAAATACCTGCCTGCCTAAAACCCTGTACAGAAGTTTTAAGTTCCTCTGATGGTGGTGAATAATCCTCTTGTGCTAATTGACAATAAAGAACTTTCTCATGCTGTCCTACAGAAGCAGCTTCCTCATCAGTTAAAAGATAAGATGCCCTTGTCGGGCTATGTTCTTTAAGATCATCACTAACAATTGCTTCGGTTGGAATATTATCATCCAACGTTCCATCTTGTGTAAGGATCTCATGGATGTACTCCCAATCTTCTGGGGCAGTACATCCAACAATGTAACGCTTCTTATCAGACATCTAAAAATACCTCCTTATTACACTACACGTTGATCTGGATTTTCCAACCCAACCCATTTATCATCCATAAAAAATCCAATTGCAGCTTTAGTTTGATCAAAACCATCAAGATCTCTAACTATATTATAATCTTGATTACATTTAAATCCTGGACGACAAGAATCAGGAGTATCACATCTAACTTCATCTGGATCATCACCCATTCCTTGTGCCCAATATTTGGGGTAAATAATTTTTTTACTATTCGATAAAGCAACACCCCAAAAACCATATAGACTATTCGCCATGATATGATAATCACACATAGTCATTAAACATAGATCAAAAGAATAATTGTATAATTGATTATCCACCTTATATTGAGTGAAATCAGCATAAGTCCTATCTGGTTTATCCTTATAACAATCTTTCCTAGTTTCAAAACACACTTCTCCACATTGTGGTGGTCTTTCGTATGCCAATGATTTAAGTTCGTCTATGGCAAGACCATAGGTAAATAAATTTTTTCCACCACAATCAATAAGATGTTCCAAGTAAATAGAATTCAATTCTGGAGCAATTTCCACATCCAAACCAAGTTCATCATCATTTAATACCTCATGAAGATGTTCCCAATCAACAAGAGTAGTTTTTGTACCAGATACAATATCTTCAACTAAAACATTATCTTGATTTTTTATTAAAGTGGATAACTGTTCATTCTTTAAAACATAATACTTATCATTGCAAAAGATTAAAACTGGTATATCTTTTGGTAATAGATCCAATGCTTCATAGTAGTAATCAGTATCAATTAAAAACATTCCACTTTGGGGATCATCATAATCTCCTCTACGAATATGCATTGAGATCACTTCAGATTCACCAAATTTATCCTTTTTCCACTTCAAACATCTTTCATATATCTCTTGTCTAAATTCAAATCGACTTTTTATATCTTCAATTTCATTCAGATAGATAGAATTTGCTGGTGTTGGATATCCATACAGTGTTGTACCATCTTCAACTCTATTACTAATACTTTCAAAAGATTCATCAACATCAATCTCAACAGAGTTCGTACCCTGAATTCCCTCACTATCAATTTCGTCAATAATAATATTAGAAAATGTATTCTTTAATGCAAGCAAAGCAGATTCTCCACTTGCAAACTTTAAATTTTTCTCATCAGATAGTGACCGCATCAATAAATATGCAGTCATTTGATATCCCAGACCATTGCCAGTGTCTTGATGCTCTTCGTTTATTCTAATTGCCATGTCTTATCAGAGTAATGTTCCTCTAGAGAATCTATATGTAGTTATACCAGTTACACCAGTTAGTGGTGTTGCTTTTAGTTGACAAACTCCACCACTAACTGTAGATGCAAATGACACTAAAGGATCAGCAGAAGAATACATAATAGCAAACTCATTAGAGTAAGAATTGCCCCCGTCCTGCATCACCAAAACCTTCTGAGATTGCATACCATTCGCATGTTGAACATGTAAGGTATATTCTGCAGTGACAAACGGTAAAGTACTCACATTAAATTGATCAACAATAACTGGTGTTCCTACAACAGCGGCAAAGGTTCCAATGCCAGACTGCATTCCATAACTACCAACTTGAAGATCGGTTTTAGGAAGAACAGTATTAATACCAACTGAAGAAGTAGTATGAATACCAGCAGCATTATCAACAAACTTACCTCCAGATGCTGGAGGTGGAGCACTAATACTAATAGTTGCAGTTCCAGAAGAGATAGTTGCAGTTACAGCAGCACCAACAAAGTTGATAGTACTTGCAGTACCAACAGCAGATCCTTCTTCCTGAATAGTGATTCCAGTTCCAGAAGCAACAATGCCCGTCAGGAGAGAACCATCACCAACGAATGCCGTAGCAGTTACAACACCAGCAACCTTGGTTGGGGTGTTGATAAACAGACCACCTTGACCATTAGTCGTACCAATACCAACTCCACCATCCATTCCGAATGCTTGAAGTGCAAGAGATACTCCACTATTAGAAACAATATTTCTTACATAACCATTATTCTGGAAGACCAAGCTTCCCGTGCTGCTGTAAGGCATCCACAGATCACCACCAAACAATCTCACATCCCCAGAAATATCAAGAGAGTAAGAGTTATTAGCGGGAATACCAACACCAATTCTGCTACACTCAATATTAGCAGTCGTAACATTAGGAGATCCAGTCAGTCCCTGAGCAACTGTTGCAACACCAGCGACCTGTGCATAAGCGTCACCAACAGTAACTGTAGCAGTTCCATTAGAGAGCAAAGAACTTACATTAGTACCAGCAAAGTTGATTGTTCCTGCAGTACCAATGGCACTACCTTCATCCTGAATTACAACTCCAGTTCCAGAAGCAACAATACCAGTCAGTCCAGATCCATCACCAACAAATTGAGTTGCAGTTACAACACCAAGAGCATTGATACCACCAGTTACTAAGGTATCAGCAGTATTGATTCCTGTTGCAGTTGCACTGATAGTAACAAGACCAGTAGAAGAACCGATAGAGATTCCATTACCAGCGATGATTGCAGTTGGAATACCAGTAAGATTTGTACCATTACCAAAGAATCCAAACTGATTCGCTGTCATGTTATTACATGTCAGTCTGTTCTCAAATGGATTAAAGGTGATTCCACCATTGTCAACCATGGTGACGCGATAGTTGTTACCACCAGCTCCACCAGGTTGATTGAGCATAACCATGTTATACTCAGCATCATCATCTACAGATTCAGTAATATAAAGAGGAGCATCAATACCTTGAGTTGCCCTAATAATATTTGCAGTAATAATACCAGAAGCATTGATGTTCTCAGTAACCTTCAGAGAACCACCAACGTGCAGTCTCTCATCAGCAACTGTGCTACCGAAGGAGACATATCCATGATTGTAGTCACCAGGAGCACCGCCCTGCATATACATGAGGTACTGAGTGGCATCAATACCACCAGCTGCTTCAGATTGCCAGATGAAGTGTGGAGTATTGTTATAACATCTAGTTCTAAACTTAAGAGCAGGTCCAGCAGTATTATCATACTGCATGTATGCATAGTTCTCGGTAGCATCAGAATCCTGAATTCTAATTGTTGGAGTAGTTCCTTCAACTCCAAGGTCATCTCTTATAGTGACTCTATCACCGAATGTAGAAGTCTGACCAGCACCAACTACAAATGCACCAGTAGTTGTAAGTTCACCAACAGTAATGTTTGGTGCTCCAGAGATTCCAGAAGCAATACCAGCAACGTTCGCATAACCAGAAGTTACAGACTCAGTTGCATAATTTGCTGTGCTTGCAACACCAGCGAGAGTTGCATAGTTAACAACACCAGTAAATGTTCCTTTAAACTCCTGCGCCGTAACAACACCAGCAACATTTGCACCACTGTTAACCTGAAGATCTCCATAAACAGTAGCACCTACTCCCGATGTAGAGAACTTAAGTGAATTGTTATAATACAGATTTGCTTCTGCATTTGCTTTGAAGGATGCTCCAAGTTCAGTTGCAGTTGATCTGATGTATACACCATCTGTACCAGTATTGGTCAGATAGAGAGCACCATCAAAGTCCTTATTAATTACATGGAATCCTGTTGCACTGCTATCAGTTCCCCAGAAGATTTCACCATAATCATTGCTACCAAGAGTTCCAAATCTTGCGGTGGCAGAAGAATCATAAGTAAAGACGTATCCATTACCAAGAGATACATTAGTAGTAATATTACTACTAAGATAACTGGAGAAGTCGGGTGGAGTATAAGTAAATACACCAGACTGATTGTTGTAAGACAGTGATGCAACACCAACAGATGCCTCAGTCACAGACAGATCAGACAGTCCAATACCTGTTCCACCAGCACCAGTAAGGTCTGCTGCTGCTTGCCACTCACTACCAGACCACTTCAGAACCTGTCCAGAAGAAGGAGTTGGTGCATTTACATCAAGAAGACTATTGAGATTAGTAGCACCAACACCAGTTAGTTGAGATCCATCACCACGGAACGACTGTGCAGTAACAATTCCAGTGAAGGTTGCACTAGACAGTCCAACAATGTCTTGAGTGAAGACTCTACCTAATGTACTAATTCCATTAACATTTAAATTATTGACAATATCAACTTGACCAAACTCAGAATCAAGATATAGAGGACCATTTACTCCGAAGATATTGTTAGATCCAAAGGTCCCCAATCTTAGATTACGTAACTCCGCACTAACAGCAGTTACAATTCCTGCACTGATATCACCACTAGTAATAAAATCGGCAGTACCAATAGAGACATTACCTTCACCAATATCATAATTGACAAGTCTTACCCAATTAGCAGAGTGGGCATAGTATGCACCACCAGTTGCATGAACATGGGCAAACGCACCATGATAAGTTGAAGCACTAGGAAGATCGCCAAGCGTGCTATAAAGGAATGGGATAACGTTGCTAGTAGCAGCACCAACCATACGGTCTGCTGTCAGAATACCAACAACACCAGCACCAGTCTCTGTCGTCGAGAACCTTAGATTGGGTGATCCACCATCAATACAGTAGTAAAGTTCTACACCACCCCATCCACTCTTAAACTCAGCAGACTTTTTATCACTATTATTAGTAATACTTAAAGAACCACCATAAGTTCCCCTATTACCATGTTTAATAACACCATTAGATCCAGTATTATTAGTAGCTCCAAGATCTAGATAACTATCTGTCTGGAATACTGGATTACCAGTTTCTACTTGATATAGTCTAATATCCTCATTATCACCAATATAAAGTCTCTCCTTTGCATATAACCTAGATCCAGACAGCATTGTAGAACCAACGCTGAGATATCCATTAGTTACAGTAACAGATCCAGTGAATGCAGCACCTGCAAGAGATGCTTTAGTACCGATTAAATTAGTAGTTGTAGTTGCAAAGTTAGGATCATCTCCGAGTGCCTGAGCCAACTCATTCAATGTATCCAAAGTCGATGGTGCTGACGATACGATACCTGCAACTGCAGCATTAACAAATCCAGGAGTTGCAATTCCACTCAGAGAAGAACCATCTCCAATAAATGCACCTGCAGTAATAGTGCCAGTGGTATTAACATTTGTGCTACTACCAATACCAAAAACAACATTACCAAAGTCTACAATTTGAGCAGTAGTAATACCCGTAATAGATGCACCATCTCCAGAGAAGGAAGATGCATAATGAGTTCCATATGTAGTGGCACCCGTACTAATAATCTCTAACTTATTGAGATTATTATAATAGAACAGAGCACCAGCATCCTGATTAAACTTAGCAGCAAACTCGGTATTGTTGTACTTAAGTTCAATGTTTGGACCATTGGTATTCAGGATTAACTTACCTGTTCCCAGTTCAGAGATATAAGAATCAGCACCATCATGGAAGATTTGTAGGTCACTTCCTGTACCGAAGACTGCCTTCCTATTATCAGCAAAGATAGCATTCGTATTAAAGGTAGTAATACCAGAGAAGATAATATCTCCACCAGTAAACACCAATCCTGTCAAACCAGAACCATCACCAACAAATCCAGATGCAGTTACAACACCAACACTCATCCCAAGAGATGATGTATTTCCAAGTGCCAAAACACCATTAAGACTTTGTGCTTCAGAAGTAAGGTAGGTATTACTATCTACAGAACCATCTGCTTTAAGGAACTGAGAAGATGTGCCATCAGGTCTTATGAACTGACCAGCAGTTACAATACCAGATACTGTAATAGACTCTGTACTTATAGTTGTTGTACCAACACCAACACTACCAGTTATTCCAGTGAGGTTAGATCCATCACCATAGAAGGTTGTACCTGTAATAGAACCTGCAACAGATACATTAGAGGAGTCCAGAGACAGAGCAGTAAGGACACCAACAACCTTTACATCACCATCAAAGTCTGCCGTATCTCCATCAAGACTATCAATCAAAGCAACTTTAGTTGCAGAGAGTATATGGGTGCCCATACCAATAGTATCATTATCACCATCAATAGTGATAGAACCAGATCCTACAGTTAGTACACCAACTATTCTTACATTCCCCTCAACAACCAAGGCGGTGTTTGCACCACCAACAGTAACACTGTCAGAAAAAGTAGATACCCCAACACTCATTCCAAGGTTGGAGGTATTACCTAGACCCAAAACATTATTCAGAGTCTGAAGTTCTGTTGTGATACCAATAGGACCAACATCAGCAAACTCAAAGTTTTTAGATGTGTGATTGTACTTTAGATACTTACCATCATAAGCAGATCCATTAGTTGCAATACCAACAACGTCATCAAGATACTTTAGTTCTACTTCACCGCCACCACCAAGGGTTGCAAGTTGTGTAGAAATTCTATCTAAGAATAAACCATAGTGCTGCTTTAACTGATCAAAAGTTACAAAGTCAGTTTTAGCAAGAGGATCTCCACCTTGAGCAGAACCACTAGGTTCGTTTAAAAATCCTTCAGAAATCCTAGTACTTAACTTATCATATACTGTAATGATCTCATCCAACTTCTGCTCAATAGCAGGGATGTTGGGGAACATCTTCTCGTTGATATTTTCAACAAGATCATCACGAAGTTTATAAAATTCAACATCAATATTTGCAAGATGCTGATCAACTTTCTGGAGTTGCCTAAGTTCTCTTTTTTTATCTACAGTTTCACGTAAAGTCTCAACTTCCTCAGCAATCCTAATCTTCTCTTCACCAATTGCTACTTTCAGTTTTTGCTGACGCTCTTCATACAGAAGATTAACCATTTCATATTGATCTTTCTCAGGAAAAAATTCCTTACGCCAATCAAATTTAGTATTTTGCTCAGACAATGAAGCTGCGGGAATTTTAGCGTCCTCATGAAGAGCGCCTGTCTTTTCCAATTCCTTATCCAGTTTCTTTAAATTCTCTTCAATCTGCCTGGATTTCTTCCCAAGTTTAAGAGACTTCCTGAAGGTGCCCATTAATATCCCAAAATATTACGCCTATGATAATATTTATTATACCGTAAATTCGTAAGTTTGTCGCTCTAAATATAATAGACTTATTATATTTGACATGCAGACTTTAATCAACGTACTTGCACTCACTTCTTTTGCCGTATCTGCTGCAATTGTTAGTGGAGGTACTTACCTTTATCTGAATAAAGATACCCTTATAGAAGATGCTAGAGATCAAGCATCACAAGCTATTGCTGAAGCAATGACGGATGCTCTTCCTAGTATGCTTGATGGTGCTATGCCAAAAATTCCTAGTGCTACTGGTGGTGCTATAGGTATGCCTGCTGCCACTGGTGGTGCTGCTATTCCATCCACAACTGGTCCCGCTATCCCAATGTTACCATGACAAACTCAGAAGAATTAGAACAAAAAAATACTCCAAAGTATGTATCAAGGGTAAAAGGTATTGCACTGACATTAGGTGGACTCTTTGCCTTGGCACATATTGGTTTGTTGGGTTATGTAATCCATAGACCAGAAGAACCAAGACTTCCTCAGGTTCCTATGATTAATATCCCTCATGGAGATTATTCATCATATACTATCAAAGCAGGTAAGGATGGATATGAAATTGAATATCGGGCAAACGATCCTAAAGTTCTAGAGTCCCAGAAATCACTATCCTCTGATAGCAATAAAAAAGGACTATTTGGTGGTGGCACTGAGAGTCGTCGAGAATGGCGAGTTGATCAATTCACAATGGAGGGCACCAGAAACATGGGTGGAGGAGGTGCAATAGATGAAGAGGGAAAGTCTGCAAAAGACATAGAGTGTATCGTGGCGGACGCTGGAGCAAGGTCACAAGGTGCAATGGCAGGTAGTGCTATTGCTGCTGGTGTTGCTGTTCCTGCTGCTATGAGCATCCCCTACGTGGGTTGGTTAGCAGGTGGATGGGCACTTCTACTAGGACAAAAGGCAGGATCCTCACTTGGTTCTACAGTTGGATCAGTATTTAATGATTGCTGATGGATATACCTAACCTTAATATTCCGAATAATGATATTCGTATCGGTAATATTCGTGATTTGAATATTAATGTAATGCCTGATTGGATGACTAATCCTCCACAGGCATTACCAATTTACCCACCCGTGACTACACAGGTGGGTGTCCCTATTATTAACATACCTGGATGTGTTGAGTCTCATCGAGATAGTAGTGAGAATCAAACACTTAAAGAAGAAGATAGAGATGGTGTACAAGTATTCTGTGATGCAGGAACCCCTAGTTATAATCCAATAGATTATGATCCTCGTAGATTAAAGATAGAAACAGAGTCTTCCCCACCTCTACCAGTCATCCCAAACACTCCAGAAACACCAGAGACTCCTGCTACACCAGCACCACCTAGAACTGATGCTGCAAAAGCAGAGTGTCCGAGTAGAGCACAAGAATTAAAAAACCCTGTAGGAAAAATCCTAGAGGGTAATAAAAAGATTACTGGGTATGAGACAGTTGGAAAAGAATGTCTCCCCGTATTTGAGAACCTTACAATACCTGATCAGATTGTACAGAACATACCATCAGCAGGTATGATAACTGTTACCGCCTCAATTGCTGTAGTTGCGACGACCTCTGCACTGC
>UEXM01002279.1_pt1 | contig 14001 bp, 24 predicted proteins | sample 1796661 | NCBI WGS metagenome assembly UEXM01 (sample SAMEA4772469, study PRJEB27181) | metagenome | reverse complement strand
ACTTATGGAGTTATCTGTGCCATTTACTGTACCTACTACAGCTTTTCCGTGATCACTAGTACCTCTAAATGCAACGACAACCTTATTAGAGTTGCTATCAAAAGTAGCAGATTGGTATGCTGTATTTGCATCTCCGTATTCAACAGGAGTTCCATTTGCTTGGGACAGTGACACATCCTTTACCACGCCCCTAGACATTCCGATATAGTTCTCTGAGGTGATGTTTGACGAACCTATTGAGCTAACTATCGCTGTTCCGTAGTCACTATTCCCTGCATCTCTATAAGCAATTACAACTTGATTTGTATCAGGATCATAAACAGCATCTATTGTATCATCTATTGCCGCTGCTTCAAATGTAGTTGCACTAGAAAATGTAATTGAACTCCCACTAACTGTAGCAGTTTTAAGCGTTCCGTAATTTGTAGTAACCGCCTTGTAAGGAAATACTATTTTATTTGTGCTAGGATCAAAAGTTATCCTATCTAATACATCTGCTCCAGTTGCAGCAGCAACTTTTGTTGTAAAAGAAATAGAAGTACCAGAAACAGTTCCTATAACAGCCTGTGGTATATTACTTGTGCCACTTTCTGTATATATTACAACAACTTTATTTTCGTTTGTGTCAAAGGCTGACGCAACCCTACCTGCACTTCCAGACGTACTTAAAGCAACCTCAGAACCAAAACTTATACTTGTACCGCTTACTGTACCTACCACTGATGTAAGAATATCAGAATTACCTGCATCAATATAATTAATAACCACTTTGTTATTACTGCTATCAAAAACCATGTCTGGGTTTACTGTCACACCAGAATTAAACGTTGCCTCTGAACCAAAAGAAATAGACGTACCAGAAACAGTACCGACAACTGCTCCCCCAGTATTTCCTGAACGATATGCTAAAACAATTTTGTTACTGTTTGAGTCAAAGGCTGAAGTCATGTAAGTACCACCAACATCACTAGCAACGGTTTCAGAGCCAAAACTAATAGCTGTGCCAGATACAGTTCCTACGATCGCTGTCGGTCTTTCATTATTTCCAACGTCAATATATGAGATAACCATTTTTCCATTTGATGAATCAAACGCACAATCATTATAAGTAGAGCTTCCACTATTATATACTACAGGTGTACCAAAACTTATACTTGTTCCGCTTACAGTTCCTACCACAGCCGTACCATAAAAAGAGTTGCCGTTATCTCTATAAGCTATAACAACTTTATTATTAGTTGTATCATAATCTGAGCCTATATTATTTGTTGAAGCACTTTCAAAAACGGATGCACTACCAAAAGAAGTAGTTGTTTGCTCTACAACACTCACAGTCCCATCAGCGTTTACAACAACAGCTTTACCATCAGTCAAAGCGCCAGAAGCTACTGCCCTGACCTGACCATCCTTCGCAATATTACCAAAAGATTTCATCAAACTACTTTCTATTAAGCGTCATCAATCTCTTCATAAGAACAAACAGCAGATAAATCCCCTGCTGCACTTGCTTGTATCTTGAGTATGTCACCTTCTACTAGGTACAGCCCAGTGTTTTTATCTATGGGTACAAGCGAACTATCAGCAGCTACTGAAATAGTTTTAGCTATGTAGTAATCTGCACCAGAACGTGTAATCCAAACAGAGATGTCTGCCGAATTAGTACCATCGATATTGGCTATAACTAAAGAATTTACTTTTAATAATTTGTTTGATGCAGCCGTTAATAAACTAACCGCACTTGCAGCCACGTCCGCATCCATGGCTGTATTGCCATAAATACTCGAGACCGATACAACATTTGGATTTGCCATTTAAAACTCCTTTACTACCCAAACACCATTGCCATAGCAATTGCCTTACCAGTTGATATACCAGCAGAACCAAAAGATATAGCTCCGCTTCCGTTAGTCACCAACGCTTGCCCGTTAGAACCGTCTGATGTAGGGTAAGTAACTCCACCAATCGTGACTGTACCTGTAAAAGTAGGGCTTGCAAGAGGAGCCGCAGCTAAGTTTCCTCTAGCTGTTGCCGCACTACCTACATCGGATAAGTTATTAGACGCTACTAAAAAAGTGGTAAGATCAAAAGTTGCGGATATGTTAACCACCGCTGCGCCTGATCCCGCACCATCGCAATATATAATAGCACTTTCACCATTAGGTATTGTGACATTTGCACCGGAACCTTGTGAAAAAACTGCACTTTGTCCTGAATTATTTTTAACAAAGAATAGTTTAGTCTGATCGTTTGGCGCTACAGTAATTGTATTTGTGCCCGAAGGAGACCCTGCTAATAATAAAACTCTATACTGACCATCAGAAAGAGATCCATCTGTTGTAGTAAGTGTGTGCGTCGTTCCCGAAAGAGTTATAGAACCAACACCATTCGTCAAACGATCTATTATTTGTAAATTTGTATTTGTGGTATTGCCCCATGTGCCAGACTGTTCGCCATTGGCAATCAGTTCAATACCTGTATTTGTTGTATATGTACTAGCCATGAAACACTATTCTCCGTTAAGGTCTAATTTCAGCATACTCTTTTGTTTTGTTTGGTGCAATATTTGTCCATGTCGTTGTTGGATTTGGAACTATTCTTCCCCAAACAGTTACTCCTCTCGGTCCAATTAGTCCAGATGCAGATACCCCTGTTACAGGAACATCAATACCCGTACCTGCAAACACACTAACAGAACCAACACCCGTTGTCACCTCTAAGCCTGTAACAGGCACTCTTTTTACAAGGGAGACACTAACAGAACCAACACTCGCTGTCATCCCCGCATCTGTAGCTACAGGCTGACTCCATGTTCCGTCACCCCAAGTTGCTCTGCCCCAACCAGAAGCATCCGCTGATGTTAAGAACACAGTAACGTTTTGTGGTAGTCCGTTTACAATACCTGTTGCTTGTAATCCTGTGACCGGAACACTCGCTATCCCTGTAGCAGTGACTCCGTTTAATCCACTTGTTGCTGCAAGTCCTGTAACAGCGGCATCAACTCCACCCGTAGCAGTAACAGAGTCAACAGAAGAAGAAACACCTACACCTGTGACATTTATGCCAACGCCTGTACCAACGCTTACAGTTACAGAACCAACACTTGCCGTTGAACCCAACCCTGTAGTTGGAATGTTTGGAGCATCACCAATAATTGTCGGAGTGCCTACTCCAGTCGTTCCTTGAACTCCCGTTGCAAGAGCAATCATTGCCCCGTTGACTGAGACAACACCCACACCGCCAGTGGCAGAAACCCCAACAGGTTGTGTTGGTAAACCGCCAACTGAAGCAGTTGCAGAAATACCCGTTGGAGAAACAACACTTGTTCCCGTAGTTGTTACAGAACCAACAGCACTTGTAGCTGCTAGACCAGTGACAGCAATCTCTCCAGGGATGGAGGCAACAACAGAACCAACAGCACTTGTAGCTGCTAAACCAGTAACACTAATAGAAGAATTTGCTTGTGCGGTTACAGAACCAACAGATGCAGTTGCTTGCAATCCAGTGTTTGGAACCGTTGCGGCACCAGCAATGGAAACAGGAGAAACGCCTGTTGTAACACCTACACCAGTGACAGCAATATTCGGAGCATTGCCAACAACTGTGACAGTGCCTACTTGACCAGATGCAGAGGGAAGAGTAGTGGCAGGATTACTCCAAGTACCACTACTCCAACTATCTCGGCCCCAACCCGTGAATATTACATTGGCATCTGCCATGGCCTGTCACTCCTAGTAAGAGTTTAGGCGATACGGATAATAGCGTTACTCGCGTCAGCCGTTGGGAAAACAACTTGAAAATCACCAGAAGTAGATGTTTTGTCTGCGCCAAAATCTAGAACAATAACTGTGTCCGTTGTGTTAGATCCACCACCTGTTTGTGTATTATAGATCAAAGCACCTCGAGCAGTTATAGTTGCAGATGTATATGTTTTATCTGCAAAATCTGTAAATGCTGTAGTACTAGAACTTGTTGGTGTCACATTAGTAAGTGCTCCACCCCCCGCTGCATACGAGCCGGAGTTGCTAACTTCGTTAGATGAAGTGTAAGCTGTAGTAGCCGCATTAAATGAAGCACTGTTAGTATATAGAGCAAGTTTGAATTGATCCTGCCCGTTTGTAAAATCGTGCTTACCTTCAAGGAGTTCTACCTTGAAAGATGTACACATAAAGTTTCCTGAAAAGGCCATGTCAAAGTCTCCTTATAAGTTCAGCCAGTTGGGGATGACCCGCATCTTTTATTGCGTTATACACGGTTGTGCGGTCACTGCGAATAGCTTGTCTCATATAGTATTCCACAAGCTTTTCAAGGTGCTTAGAAAAAGCACGAGCTTGGTCTCTTATACCTGGATGGGCATCATCAGAGACCGATATGATCTTTTGGACACACTGTTCCGCAAGTTCATCTGGTGTAAAACCACGATTGTTAGTAGTCTTTACGCCTACAACTTGTTCATTCTGTGGTACACTTACATCTATTTTAAACATTATCTTTTTACCCTTATAACTTTACCAGTTCGATATTCATCGGTGGTTTCTTTTGCCTCGCCCAAAAGTTTTAACCCTGCCAAAGATTCTTGAAATCTTTTATCATATGAAGTTAACATATCTGGATCACCTTTCATATACAGATATGCTTCAACTAAAGAACCGTATAACATTGATAGTTCTGCATTTTCACTCAGCCACGTTGTGCTGTTGTCATTTAATGTAGAGTCCGTAATACTCAAAGGTCTGTAAAAATAATGTAACTCAGCAGTATATTCGGCATTAGGAGTTGGACCCAACAGAAAATAGTCTATGTCGAATTGAGCATAGTATTTTGGAAGACCCGTTGTTGTAGCATCTGGAGTATACGTTTGAATAAAACTTGGATCTTTAAATTCTATAAAAGATTTATCTCCGTCTGATCCAGCCAAGCTTAAAGAAAACGGAGCAAGAAAATCAGAGGGTACAGCTAAATATTGAAACCCTGTATCAGTTGTTGCAGTAACATTTTTACGGAACAAACTTAACTGAACACTTTTTAAAATACGTTCTTCTGCTGTGCGAATAAAAACAGGAAGATTAGTTACGAAAGAAGTTTCGTCATTCTCCGTATAGTCTTGCAAAGCTTGTTTTAATTGTCCGTATGTAAAGCTCATATTGTTATGCAGGCGTATTAGCCTGACCTCCCATGTTGCTATGGTTTGTACAATAGTAATACAAGGTTGGTGCAGAATTTGCGACAGTTATTTGTGTAAAGGCTCCGGCATTGCCCGGAGTGCCCTCAGTTACAACACCCGTTGTATACTCAGATCCACCTCCATGTGTTCCGTTGGACGTAGTTGAAAATCTCAGTGGATGACCAGAGTTGGTATTATGTGATTGATCAAACCTGTATGTCCGTCCCTCTGTAAGGGTGACCGTTGCTTGAAGAACTCCGTCTATATAGTATCTGTTTCCAGAACCTGGATTAGATACAGTTACGGCAAATGTTTCTGAAAGAACGTATACAATACTTCCAACTGTCCCTGTCCCTGCAATGCCAGTTAAATTAACAGTTACATCATTAGCAGGGGTTGTTACCGTAACCGAACCAACCGCCGCTGTTCCAACAACGCCAGTAACACTGGTGCTTTCGTTACCTGTATCAGATAGACCTATGGTTACAGAACCAACGCCTCCTTCAGCAACAAGATTATTGCGAGGAGTTATACCTGGGATATCTCTGAATCCCACAGGATTATAGCCTGTTTGAACCGCTCTCTCAGAAGCTAAGTTCTGTTCTGGTCTAGGGTTTCTTAAAGCTTGGGGGTCTGGAAAAGCTTTTGGGGGAAATAACTGTGGATGCTTTGGTTCAAACTCATCTGGACCCACTAACGAACCAGTCCATTCAAGACGCATTTCTTTTAAACGATAACGCCGCCCTGATCGATCTGATATACCATATGCGTTTTTTCCAGAAGCGTATGACATTAAACCCTCAAGTATTGAATACTAGGCTGTAACTTTAAAGGAGTACGCCCTTCATCTTCGTCTGCGGCTCGTTGAAACTCTTCCTCATAAACCACCTTTAAAAGCTGCGCACGTTCAGGAGCACGTTTCATTGAAAGGTAATACGCTAACCCCGCCACCATACAAGGATAAAAACGAAAAGGCATATCAGTAGTATTAACAAGAGCATCGGCATCTTCGATCCTACGAACATAATAGTAAATTAATTGATCAGTAGAGTTTTCTGGAACAGACCAAAGATTTATTACAGGGTCTATTTGCCTATCAAAATAAAACTGACTAGGACGACCTTGTGTGGTTTTATTTGGTATCGTTAGATATTCACCACGACTTATCCTTTGTATTGTAAAGTCAGTGTTATCTCTACGGAGAACAATTTCCAAAACATCAACGACATCTGAAGTCAAAGTTTGTTGGGCTTGCCCTGCTGTCAAAGTAATTGTGCCTTGAGTTACAGTCCAGAGATTCAAACCTCTGTTAGCCCAGTCTGCAAACATCAAGTTCAAAGACCTACGTGCCGTTCTAGCATCATAGCCCGTTCGGACCTCTAATCCGCATCTTTCGTATGCTTCCTCAATTATCTCTCCGACATCGAGGTTAAAGTCTCTTGATCCTGATGTTGTCATTGTATCAACTCATATGTGGGTTCTGATTTGTTTTGATCATTGCAACACCACCGTTTTTAAATCCTGCGATTTTGCCACCGTTTTTTTTCGTAATCTTGTTTGGATCTTTACCCATTTTTTTAACTACGCTGGGAGCTTCTTTCGCTAAAGCTGCCAACCCTGGCTCTTTTCCTTTGCTAATCGGCTGCATCATCATCCTCCTGATTATAAAGATTATCGAAAACTCTATTCACATCCAGTGTATAGTCTAAATCACTTTTTGAATAGTGTATATGTTGTGAGGGTCTGAAGTCTGGTGCACCCTCACCCACTGCAAACCAAGCAGGGTGTGTAACCCTTACTCGATTGTTTGGTAACGCTACTATGTTCCCTGTCCACTCTCCGGCATCTAACAACTGCATCACATGACTTTGCTTATGTTGTGCAGGATCATCTGCGATCTCACTGTTGGTATAGTCTACAGTAAACAAATACTTGGCAGGAAACATCTCACCGTTTATTTTGGCTAACCATGGGCATGGTGTAGCTCTGTCTAAGACGTACACGGAATGGTCATGAGAAGCACAATCCCAAGGTTGCACATCATGTGTCGCCATTGGTTCAGGCCACTCATCTAAAGGAATGTCAGCAACCAATGCTGATATAGGCATTCTTGCCCACATTGCACCACCGTGAACGGTATCCTCTTCTTCACCCTCTGCCTCGCAACCAGTAAAGATTACTTGGAAACTAAGAGATCTGTTAGGAATAGTTGTTACAGCAACAACCATAGCATGAAGAAACTCACCATGATACTGGTCATGATTATGTGTGTATTCACGACGAACCCATGCCTTAAAATAAGGAATATTACTTTGTAGATATGGCATTATAGTTAGAAGATCCTCACAGGCTTCATACCACCAACTCTACCACCTTTTTGCATTCCCTTGGGTTTGGCTTTACCACCATTTCTCATGCCTTTGACTTTAGTCTTGCCACCATTTCTCATGCCTTTGACATTAGTCTTGCCACCGTTCTTCATTCCCTTGGGGGTAGTCTTGCCACCGTTTCTGTAGCCTTTTTTCTTTTTAGCCATTTAAATCTCCTTTCAAAAGATTCTTACTACACCACCAGTTGCTTTCTTTTGTTTCCAACTGATACGTTTCGATGATTTCTTTTTCTTTGCAGCGGATGTACATTGCGCCATGGTAGGACGGCAAGCAGGATATCCTTTTCGTTTCTCACCTTTTTGACGGCCACAAGGCTTGCCAGTTTTACAGTCTACCCATCCCTTACCGTCGTTTTGACCAAACCACTCTCGTAAAGAGTTTTTTTTCGCCATCAGAATGTCCTTGTTCGTTTACGACGAGATTCTTCAACTTGACCACATCCGGCAGCTATAACTCCACCAGGGGCGTACTGTTGTACTGCGGTGCGTTTTGGATTGTCCACTGAGGATATAACCCCACCTTCAGCTTTCTTAGCAGAGTTTCCCCAGTTTTTGGCTCCAACTTTTCTACACTTAGAAAGTGCCCCTGAAGCGTATGCGCTTGGCCATACTTTGTATCGGCTTTTTACTTTGTGGTAACACGCATCTTTTTTTGATTTTTTCTTTGCCATTAGTCATCCCCTTTGATGGAGGCTTGGATACTTGCTGTTGCATCTGCGCCCTCGAGATTGCCATATGTCCTCTCCATCTCTGTCTTTATATAATCAATTTGTAAGGCCATAACCTCTGTTCTTTTATCAACGGCTATCAAAGTCTTCGTGGCCCAATCAGCCCAACTATACCCGACACCGCCAACACCAAGGACGAAAGCTGTTACAAGAGTTATCGTGACTTGTTTATTCACTCTGCTCACCACATCTTACAAGACCAGTACTTGGCCTTTAGTTTATCTAATGTTCCCTTATCACACCCATGACGAGCACGAAAAGACTTACGACGTTTTGGGTTTGATTTCTTGATAGTCATATTGGCGTCCCCGAATCTGACTATCTTTTCTTTACCCTTGTCACACGCCTTAACAACAAACTTCTTGCCGCCAGAAACCTGACGTTTTGGCTTGTTGCACTTCATTCTATCTTTATCGATCTTAGCCATCTTACCCTCAGAAAAAACGGCGGCTCTTACACCGCCGTTGCTTTAACCAAAGAATCCAGTAATTGAGTCAATGTTGGTAAGCGTCACATGACACTCAGCACTAAAGATCATACCATGATCTGGAATGGTAATCTGGTTATCATCACTTTGATGAAAGACCATAGATAACTGTGTTGCTCCACCACTACCGTTTTTGAACACAACCGCAGGAGAACCGCTACCCGCAGTTTTTACATAGAATGATTTTAGTCTAGTTCTACCGCCTTGTAATGTGCCAGTAGACGTAACTGTCTTTGCAGAAATAGAAGCAGCCATTTAACATCTCCTATTAAGGTTGAACAGTAGTGTTAAAAGCCTGAGCATACATTACTGTTATAACAACTGATCCCGCATTCGTACCTGCGCTTGAGGTAGCTGTTAATTTTAAATCGGCTGTACCAGTGTTCTTCCATGTAAGTGTACCACCACCAGAAGCACCTAAAGCTTTGATACCTACAGTGGTTCCAGAAGCAACAGCATTAACAAGAGTTGCTGCACCGCCTACAGTATCACCAACACTAATATTTGTTGTGGTGTTAGCAGCTACTTCTAAATCAATAATTATGTCTACAATTTTTGAGTTAGCGGGAATCACTACATTTGTGGCTTCTGCTGCAACAGCACCACCTGAAATATCCATTACATGTTGTTGAGTCATTACAACGTAGCCGACGTTTGCTATGTCTGTTCCAACGACAGTACCCGTTGTATTTCTAATATTACCTGCCCGAATCGGACCTGAAAAAGTTGTCGTACCCATGTTGATCTCCTGTCTAGGGTTAGTCAGCCACACCATGTGACTGTCAGGGATACAAACAGAGTAACTTATCTTTAAACAAAAAGAAAGGGGCAACCGAAGCTGCCCCAATCAAAATGGAGGTAATACCTCCCTATATCACAGTTTAGGCTCCAGGTGAACCAAAGATACAACGTGGGTCTGAGAACCCAAAGCTGTAACGTTCACGAGCTTTAAACCTCATGTTTCCTGTGTCGAAGTCTGCTTCCATGTTTGTGGATAGCGGAGTACGCTCAAAGTGGATCATTCCACGAGGAGCATCAGTCATGATAAAGAACGCATCAGGATCTGTTAGGAAGTCGTTAACGGCATAACCGTTAGGCAACATACCCATTGATCTTAGTGCGTTTGTATCATTGTCCGCTGTACCAACACGAAGGTTAGATACCATCAGACGCTCTGCAACGAATTGCAGTTGTCTTGGGATAAGTAACTTCATGCCACGTAAAGCAACTTTTAAACCACGCTCGTCAACAAATCCTGCGATATTAATCAAAGCATCTTCAAGAGATGTTTCGTTTAAATCAGCAGCAGTTGCAGGTTCGTTGGCAAATGTACCTCCAGAAGTTAGAGGATGGTCAGTCGCACAAAGTGCAACACCATCACCACCCGCAGTAGCACCACCTGTGAACGCTGTGTTCAGTACAGATGCAGCTTTAACCTGCTTTGAGTGTGCCATCGAACGAGCCAACGCACGAGTATAACGTGAACCAAGACGATCATAAAGATTGTCTTCGATAGCTTCCTCAGTGATTGAGAATGCCAACGCTACTGTTTCGTGGTTGTAACGAGCAGTGTATGCTTCGTTAGCGTCGTCAAAGTTTACTGCGCCACCTTCTGATTTAGTCGGTGCCGCTCCGAAGCCGGATAACATAACCTCTTCTTCAAATGCTCGATCTGAAGATTCAGTAGTGTAGATCTCTGCATGTTGGTTTTCGTACCTTTCGTACTCCATACCAAACAAGGCGTTGAGACCTGGTTCCAACTCTTTCGCTAGTTGTGCGCGAGATATAGCCATAAGTCAGTCTCCTTATACGCCAGTCGTTGAAACAGTACCGCCTGCAATCGCGCCATTGGCGGAATTGAAGGAGTTGTTTAAACGAACAATTACAGGGATACCCGCCGCAGCATAGTCTGAATTTTCAGGATCATCTTGATAACCCATAATTCTCAGATTTAAGTTTGCGGTGGTTGCGATTGTGCTAACACCCAACTTTGCGGAAGAGATACCAGTCGAAGAAGATCCGGCTGCACCATCTGCAAAATTTGCGTTTGCGAACACATGTCCTCTAGCAGTTGCTTCGCTTGTTAGTGAAGCATCTGAACAGATGACGAATGTTTGCATTGGGTTGTCATACACGAAGGCTTTGACGGGATGATTAGTGTCCGCGCCAGAACCAGGCCAGTTGTTAGCGAATATAGTTTCACCAGTGGTGGACGAAACGTATTCACAGCCCCAGAAAACACCTACGAGACCTACAGTGCCACCCGCAGCCGCGCCAACTTTGTCAATAAAACCAGTTGATAGCGGGATAACAGGTGAGCCTTGAAAGATCGTGTTTGTATTTCCGGCTGCTATACGATACTCGGTCGCACCAGTGGTGTTAGCAGCCTGACCGACTACTCCAATCGGACGAAGTCCGAATGCACCGTTAGTGTTTGCCATAGTAGCAATCCTTTATGTTAGTCGGAGTCTCCATTGGATCCCCCGAAGGTTACACGACTTTGCCGATTATTAGTAATCGGCATTGAAGGATGTTGTTCCTTCATCAAGTCCTGATCCACAGCAGTCATTTGTTCGCGGGTTCGGCCCCCGTAGTACTCGTTTCTCTCATGCGCTGTCTCTTCAGGTATACGGCACAGCATCAGTCCGCCTTGTCCAATTACTCCTTGATATTTGCCATCGTCGATGACAGGAGCTTCATAGTGTGGATACTGGTCTGCACGGACGGGTTCCCATCCTTCACGTAGCTTGGCATGGACGTTCATCTTGTCCTCCTCCCCACGCATTGCAATTCGTATCCACCGATGCACGAAACCTGGTGGGGCTTCTGGTGCTTCAAGGTGACTGGGCGGTGCCCAAGGTTTTCTGCGAGATTCTGCTTCTCGTGTTTCGCTTTTACGCGGTGTTCTAGTATCAGCCATTTGTTACTCCTTCACATACTTGGCGTATTCTTCAAGAGGTACGCCTAGCTTTTTTGCAATCGCTACTTGTGAATGCGAAAGCTTGACCGACCTGCGCCCTGATTTTGCTGTACTGCGGGATGCTGAAGCAGCAGCAGCGGCGACCTGTGCTCCACCCGATTTCTTAGCCGTTTGAAACTTATGCGGGAACTCTTTCCGCATACGGCTATCAACCTCACTATAGTACTCTTCTGTGTTCGGGTCAAACCCCTCTTCTTCAGTAAGTTGACTATGAAGCGCGAAAGCCGCAGCTGTCATAATCTTATCGTCACCAAACCAAGTGTTTTTATCCTTCCACTGAATTGCACGGGGATCTGGTTGAGCCTGTTGTTGTACTGGTTGTTGTTGTACTGGCTGCTGTTGTACTGGTTGTTGTTGTTGAGCAACCTGTGCTTTAGCTTGTTGTTCTGCCCTGATCTTAGCAGTGTTGTAACGTTGCGTTTCTACTGCAATATTGGATAAAGCTTGTTGCGCTTCCACCATTTTGTCACTGTCGCCTGCATCATACGCTTCTTTGTAAGCCCTCTTTGCTGCCTCAGTCTGCGACTGTAATCTAGTGCCATACTCGGAGAGATACCCTGTATCCAAGGCTTGCACACGAGATTTTAACTTTTTATTTTCCTCAAGCAGTTCTTGGGAAACCCTAAGAGCTTCTCCTTTATCCCGTTCTTCTTGGCGGTACTTCTCTGTAAGTTTTTTTATACGAGACTGAACACCTTTACTGTAAGAATCTAACTCATCCCCTTGAGGTTTTTCTTCTGCTTCTGTAGTGACCTCAACCTTTTCTTCAGCTGCTGCTTCAACTGTTTCTTCTTCAGGTGTTTCTACAACTATTTCTTCTTCAACTGTTTCTGTTTCTTCTGCCATGACTTATCCCCTTATACTTGTTTAACATCATCAGGCTCAAGGATCGTAGCAATGACTTCATCATCATTGATTATACGAACCTCCCCACCATCAATCTTGAATCGAGAACCAGAGTAACGACCAATGCAAACCCATTGACCCTCCTTGCACCATGGCTCACACTCAGACCCAAACTTATCTGGATCTTTGTACGCCAAGGGTCCAACCTTCATCACGTATGCTACAGTCGTAGCTACGGACTCACGTTCTCTCACTTCATCAGGGATATATAAGCCACTCGCAGTTTTAGATTTGCCCTGATACGGCATAACTAAAACCCGCCAACCAGTTGGTTGCGGGAGTCTTTCGAGTAACGGTTTATCTAAGAGGGACGGGTCTAACACCCGTTCATTAGCGTCAACATATGCGCTATTCAAAGAATCTGGGGACTTAGCCCCTTCTTTTTCTTTGTTAACTTTCTGCGCAAGATGTTCAGGAAGATATAAAGTCTTCGACATCGTCTACGTTTTTCTCCAGCAGGGACTTGATTTCTTCTCGAGCAAAAGAGAGTCCCCGTATCTCTCCTACCGCCATTTTGTACTGTTCCCAGTCTTTAACAGCACCATTTCCAAGAGCAACAGATATATCGTTTTGTCGCTCTTCTAATTTTTTATACAAATATTTCGATAAGTCAACAACATCCATTACATAAACCAACCATAAATTTTTACCGTTTCTTCTTTACGGTGCTTTAAACCATTATACCCACCATTCACTCTTTTTGTGATAGTTTTTATAACCTCGTCGTTAACACCCTCATCACATATGTCCCAGAGTTTGTTTCTGTGGAAGAACCAAATAGCCGATTCCATAGGAAATTTAGTGGCAACTAAGTCAGGATCTTCCATTATTTCAGGCAAATCCATGTCCGCCGCAAACTGAGAATAGTTATTTTTGCCAGTGCATTGTAAAAATCCGCGTCCTCGCCACAGATATCCCTGCCCATCATTGCCCATCCTGTCACCGTACACACGATCAGCCAGAGCCTGCGGGTTACGAGCACAGCTTTCGGCATCACTCTCTGACTTAAAGTATTTGCCAAATACTCCCAGTATAGATTCTTTGCTATAGTTTAAGTTCTCTTGTGTATAACGAAACGTGCCGCTCTCGTGTACAAGCTGACCGAGAAAGTGCGCTCCACGCTCTGGATTTAAAGCGTAGTGGTCACAGATCTTCTTTGCAGTATTGGGACCAAACGCACCGTCAGGTGAAGATCCTATTTTTTCCTGTAATGTTTTTAATGCTTCACTCATTTACAACCTCTTTTGTTCCACAAACACGTTCATACACCATATCGTCTATGTAGGCTTCTGCCCATTTGTTTTCAGTAAAAGTACAGAATACCCAAAGATCATTTACATCATCATTCAA
>UEXM01001222.1_pt1 | contig 14010 bp, 10 predicted proteins | sample 1796661 | NCBI WGS metagenome assembly UEXM01 (sample SAMEA4772469, study PRJEB27181) | metagenome | reverse complement strand
TTAGGTGTTGATTTAACTGTGTTAGCTGACCATTTAGCTAGAGGTGGCTTGACTGATATGGTTTGGCAACAGGAGCCTGAGTTATTATTATGGTTTGTTCACAGTGATGGCAGACTGATAGGATTAACTTACGACAGAGCAAACGCAACAGTAGGTTGGCATGAGCATAGTTTAGGTGGTAGTGGTGTTGTAGAAAGTATAACAGCTATACCTAGTGGTGCAGAAGACCAAGTTTACCTAAGTGTAAAAAGAACTATTAACAGCACTACTGTAAGGCATATTGTTTTTCTAAAGTCATTATATTTTAATGATGATGTTACAGATGCTTTTTTTGTAGATAGTGGCTTAACATATAGTGGAAGTGCTACAACGTCTATCACAGGCTTAAACCATCTTGAGGGTGTAACAGTAACTATTTTAGCAGATGGTGCTGCACACGCTGATAAAACAGTAAGCAATGGTGCAATTACATTAGATAGAAGCTCAACTAAGGTTCATGTTGGGTATGGTTACACATCATCACTAGAAACACTGCGTATGGAAGCAGGTGCAGAAGATGGTATTGCACAAGGCAAGATAAAAAGAATACATGGTGTTACAGCTAGATTCTTTCAGACAGTAGGTGCAGAGTTAGGACCTGATACAAATAACTTAGACAGATTGCCGTTTAGAGATAGTAGTATGGCTATGGATCAAGCTGTACCTTTGTTTAATGGAGATAAGGAAATATCCTTTCCGTCAGGGTATGATAATGATGCAAAGATTGTTATAAGGCAGACACAACCATTGCCAATGACAATATTAGCTATTATGAGAAGGTCTAATACATTTGATGCTTAGTATTAAAAAGTTTGAAAAAGAAGACTTGGAAATGATAGAGACTAATTTTCATTTTCCAGAAAGCTCAAAAGCAGCTATGATGAAAGAAAGTTGCATTAGTGCATACACAGCATTGCAGGGAAGTAAGGTATTTATGATTGGTGGTGTATATGGATTGTGGGAAAACGTAGGTGAAGCTTGGTTTGTTATGTCAAGCATAGCTTACAAGAAACCATTTGCAGCTGCTAAATACTCTAGTTTAATGTTAGACCATGTGCAGGATGATGCTGAACTAAAGCGTATACAGGCAAGCGTGCATACAAATGACCAGCAAGCTATAAGATATGTAGAGTGGCTTGGTTTTGAGAACGAAGGTTTAATGAAGAAGTATGGTCCTGATGGTTCGGACTATTATCGTTTTGCGAGGGTGGCGTAATGGCAATATTAAAAGCAGTTCTCGGATATAAAGGTAATATGGCATCTGCTAAAGCTGCAAGGCAGATGGGCGAATACAATGCTAAAGTAGCTGAGAATGAACAGGTATTAATACAGCGTGCAACTAGGCAGAAAGAAAAAAACCTTAGAAAACAATCAGATAGATTGGTTGGTATGCAAAGAGTCGCAGTAGCTAAGTCAGGTGTGCAAATGTCAGGAAGTGCTTTGCAATCCTTGGCTGACACATTTTTCAATACAGAAATGGATGCAGTGAATATACGTTATGCTGGGTCTATAGAAGAAGCATCTAAGATTAATGAAGCTGCTATGGCAAGAGCAAGTGCTAGTGCTAGGTCACAACAATACAAAACTGCTGCATATATGACTTTACTAGAAGCAGGAGAAGATGCAGCAAAAATGTCTGCTGGTGGTGGTGGCTCTAGTGGAACAGGACTCGGTAAAAAAAGTTATATAACGTAAGAATAAATGTAGGTGATTAAATGAAGATACCATTATATAACAAAGGAATTGGTGCAACAGGAATTACAGCTGGTGGTTCTTTAGGTCCAAGAGCTACATCAGGTGCTTTTACTGGCGTTGGTCAACAGCTTGCAGCGTTTGGTAAAGAAGCAGATAGAATAGCTACAGATTTTTTTGATGCAGAAGCACAGTCAGTTGCAGATGATGCAAACGTAAAAGCTGGGTTAGAATATAAATCAAAGATTGCAGAATTTAATAGAACTAATGGTAGCTTAAGTGTCGCTGAGTATGACAAAAAATTTGAACAATTTAAAAATATTGAATTAAATATTGCAAGAGGTAAATACAAATTACGAAAAGATTTTCAGCAAAAGTTTGACAACAACCTAGAGATAATTGCAGCTAATGGTAAGCAATTAGGTAGACAGGAAACACATACAAAAGGTACAAAAATAAAAGCACAAAACTCTCAAGATTACATGAACTCTAAAATAGATGATCTTGTTGCTACCAAAGATCCTGTTTTGCGTGAAAGAATATTAGCTGATATAAACGAAAGAACTAGGTTAGATTTAGCTAATGGTTACACTCCATATGTAAAATACAAAACAGCAGATGCAGCAAAAAAAGAAGCTGATAAGCGTGGATTGTTTATTGACATAAATGATGAAGATAAATCATTAGATGATTTGCAAAAAATGAAATTAGAAATACTTGATCCTAAAAATGAAAAGTATGCAGGTTATAGTGCAGGTGAGAGAGAAACATTTAACGCAAAAATACAAGATAGAATAAACTTTTTAAAAACTGGTGTTACAGCTAATTTAGAACAATCATACTTAGATACTGAGTCTTCAATTATGAAAGACCCTGACAAAGCAGATGATTTTATTAAAGCTTTAGAAGAAGGATATAATAAATTAGGGATTGATGGCAAAAGGTTATTTGCACCAAAAAAATTTAAATTAGAAGTTACAAAAGGAATAGTACAAAGAACAAAACCTTACGAGTTAGAATCACCTGCAAGCATGCAAGCTGCTATTTTAGAACAAGAAAAAAAATGGAAATCGTCTAAAACAGAAGATGCAGCAGAAGAACTTGCTATTTTGCAGGGTATGAAAAAAACTTTTGCAGCAAATATTGAAGCAAGAAAAGGTGACGTTGTTAGTTACATAAAGGCGAAGCAAGGTGAAGATTTAAGTGCGAGCGATTTACTTGCTACTCAAAGAAGAATGGGAATACCAGAGAAAGATTTAAAAGTTAAAACAACTGAAGAAATACAAAAAATATTTAACGAATACGACTCCAGCGAAGCAACTCAGGCTTCTGCATTTTTAAAAAATATAGTTGAGAATGATCCAAATAAAAAAATATTAGTTGCACAAATGATGAAAAGTGGTTTGTTTGGAGCACATGAAAATTTAACAATGATAAATCCTTTGTCTAGCTTAAACAACACTTTTATAGCTGCAAAAAAAGGTGACGAGTTAATTAAATCTAATACAACTCAAACTGATAGATCAGAAATTAATCAGTTAGTTGCTTCTGAATTTGCTAATTTTAGAAGCAGTCACATAGGTAAAGAGATTACAGGTAGTGTTTTAGCAAGAGGTGGTAGAAGTGGGTCTGTTGATAAAATACAATTAGCCATAGCAAAAACAGCACATTATTTAAAAGCATCTGATCCAAATCTATCTAATAGTGATGCAGCAGATGCAGCAATGGAAATTATAAACCAAAGCTATGATATTAGAACTATTAATGGTGGTACTTATAGAATGAAAAATGACATAGTCTCATCAAGCGACCAGGCAACTGTACACGCTTCTTTAAATAGAATCATTGACAATAAAAAAACTTTTGAGGGTAAAATTATTATACCAAAAGGTGCAACATTTGAAACTTATATGACACAAGCTCGTGGTGGCTTGCAATGGGTTACAAATGAAGAAGAAGATGGCGTATACCTCGTCAATGCTAAAGCTGGTGGATCTAGGATTCTCAGAACAGATGGTAGCAGAGTTGAATATAAATTTTCAGATTTAGTTACAGAAACAGAAAAAACAAAAGCTGAAAAAGATGAAGAAATAGTTACAAGAAGTAGAGGAAGATTAGAAGGAAGACTCAAGCAACTTAAACTAAGAGATCAAAAAGGAATTGAATAGGTAATGACAGGTATCTATTTACCAGAAGCACAAGATGACAAGTTAGCAAGGGATCAGTTCTTAAACTACAGTGTTTCAGACAACTTGGATGTTTTAGGTGCTACTTTAGAAGAAACATTTTATTATAATCCTTTTGTTTCTTTAAGTAGGCAAATGGTGTTAAAGCACCAACAAAAGATAGGAAACAAATTAGGCAAAGATGAATGGTCTGCAAGTGATTATTATAGAGATGGCTTGTTATATCCAGAGCAAGGTTTAACTGAAGGTGCTGCTAAAGCAATAGCAGACAGTTACGATCAAAGACAAGAAAGAAAAGAAATCTTTTCTCGTGCTCAAGGTGGTGTTGGAATGGGCATTGCTAAATTTGGAGTTTCTTTAGTTGGAAGTATGTTAGATCCATTAAATATAGCATCTGCTTTTGTGCCTGGTGCTGCTATAAGAACATTTGTAAATGCAAGGCGTGCCATGAAAGCTGGTGAGTCTATAAAAAGAACTAGGCTTTTACAAGAAAGTTTATTTAAATCAGGTCAAACTGGTAAAAGAGTAGCTTTTGGAGCAGGTGAAGGTATGGCAGGTGCTGCGTTAGTAGAGCCTATTATACTTAGCACAGCAGAAGCAGAGCAAGATAAAGATTATACAATACTAGACAGTTTTTTAAATGTTACTATTGGTGGCATATTAGGTGGTGGATTGCATGCTGTTGGTGGTAAAATATCTGACAGGATGCTTAAAGCTAAACAAGAAACAGTCGAGTTGGCAGCTAGAACAGCAATATCACAAAAAGTTAGAGGTCAGTCTGTTGAGGTAAATCCTATATTAGATGCTGATGGCAATATTGTTCAAAGAAAATTTGATCCAAATAATGATGAGCCACAGATAGTTAATTTTGCAGATGAAAGATCTGTTGCAAGAACATTAGATGATATAGATAATGAATTTAAATTAGATATAAAAGCTAAAGGTGTTAAGCTCCCTAACATTATTAGTCCAAAAATAAAAGAACCAAAAAGATTTAGCACTTGGGTAAAAGAAAGAAAAATTAATTCTAAAGACAGAATGATAAAAGATTTAGAACAAGAGTTAGACAAATATTCTTTTAATTTTAAAAAAAATGATGCAGACAGTATTGATGTTTTAGCAAGAGATGCCACAGAAGCTGGATATTTTGTTGATGAACCTACAGAAAGTGATTTTATTTCAGCTTTAAGGGATGATATATCAGGAAACAAGAGATACAGTGAATATGATGCAGATGCAGTACAAACATTCATGCAAGCAAAGGAATTAAGAAGATACGCAGATGAAAATGGAATTAATTACAAAGGTGTTAGTGATGAAGATTTCATGGCTTCTATTAAGCAAGACGATCAATTTAATGCTTATTATGAAGAAATGAAAGGTAGAACAGATGTTGAAGATGGTTTAAGCACAGAAGACTTTAATTTAGCAATGCAAGAGCAGTATTCAGCTAAAAATGAATATGATGAAGCTATAGATCCAGAAGCATTTGTTTTGTTTGATGGTCCTGAAAAAACATCTCGTGATTTAGATTTAAAAGAATTAGACGTTGAGGAACAGCAATTATTAAATGAAGTAAGTCATTTACAAAAGTCTGATTTAATAACAGAAGCAGATGCAGAAGAAATTAGAATAGCAAATCAAGATGTCGAGCGTGCAGAAACATCATTTGGTAATGCTGCTGAAGCCGCTGCTAGATGTTTAGTAAGGTAATAAAATGGCAAGAAAGTGTTTAAATGAAGTATTAGAAGCTGCAAAGGCAGAAGGAATAAATGTTACTTCTAAAGAAGCTAATACTATATTAGATAATTTAGAAAGCATTGCTAAAAGAAAAAACAAAAATATAAAAAGTCAGTCTGATTTAGACATGTTGCTGAAAGAAGCAATAGAAATGACAAAAAATGCAAAAATAATTGCAGCAAGAAGAAGAAACAATGCTTTAAGAAATGCGACAATACACGCTAAGTTGATTAACAAAATTAGAACTTCTGAAAATCCATATGAAATACTAAGAGGTATGTTAGTTGGCAGTGCAAAAAGACACGATATGTTGAGTGTAGATGCACAAAGCAGAACTGTTATTGCTGATTTGCAACAACATTTATTGGCTGGTTTAGAAAAAGAAGGATTAACTGAGTCTGCAATAAAAGGAGTGCATGATAAAGATGTACATATAGCTTTGCATCCAAGGGAAGGGCAGGAACCTAATGTAAATCAAGATGCTCTAAAAATAGCAAAAGTTATAAGGAGAGTGCAAGATTATTCATTAGGTAGAAAGAATAGAGCAGGTGCTTATATAGGAAGATTAGAGAATTACATCACAAGACAAGCACATGATGGCAAATTAATGAGTGATGCAGGTTTTGAAAAATGGCAAAATGATATAAGACCTTTGTTAGATGACAGCACCTTTAAAGATGTGCCGTTACGAACAGATGGTAAAAATGCAGAAGAAGAATTTTTAAGAGATGTTTACGAAAGTTTGGTTTCTGGAATACATAAAAAAAATGATGGCGAATACACCATTGATGGCAAAAAAGATCCTATAACAGCTTTTAAAGGTCAAGCCAATTTAGCAAAAAGTCTTAGTCAGTCTAGGGTTTTGCATTTTAAAGATGGTGAAGCAGCTTTTAAATACTCACAAAATTATAATAGGCGTAATCTTTTTGAGACTATAATTGATGGATTAACGCATGATGGTAGATCTATAGCTTTAATGGAAAACTTAGGAACCAATCCTAGAATGATGGTTGACAGAATTTTAGAAGATATTTCTTTACAGGCTAAGAAAAACCCTAAACTAGCTCGTAAAATAGATGGTCAAACAAAAGCAGTAATGAGAGAGTTCTCTCAATTAGACAATAGTTTAAATGCAGTTGGCATTAGTGAGGGTAAGTTTTTTGGTGCAGACTTTGCTAGTGTAGCTTCTGGGTATAGAATGATACAAGAAATGGCATTATTAGGATCAGCTACTGTTTCGTCTATAACTGATGTTGCATCTAAAGCGGCTTTCTTAGCATCTAATACGGAAAGAGGTTTTTTCAACAATTTAGGCAGAGGTATGGCAGATGTGTTTGAGGGTTTTAAAGGACCTGAACGCAAAGAATTAGCTATTAGATTATTAGTTGGTGCAGAGGGTATGACAGGTAATGTTTTATCTAGGCATGGTCCTGAAGATTTTGGTCCAGGTTTTATATCTAAAATGCACGCATTATTTTTTAAATTAAATGGTATGAGGTATTGGAATCATGCACAGAAAGTTGGTGTTGCAAGAATATTAGCATTTGATGGAGCCGCTTCTGTAAAAAAATCATGGAATAATGTAGATGGTCAATTCAAAGCACTTCTAAAAAGATACGATATTGATGAGCAAGAAATAAAACTATTTAAAGATGTTGATATGAAAGCTAAAGATGGCAGAGAATATTTGTTTCCTGATTTAGCTGATGATATACCAGTAAAAGCATTAGATCCTTATATACGTCAAAAAACAGGCAGCTTGGAAATTACTGATGCAATGAGAGCCAAAGCTAGAGATGAGCTAAGAACAAAAATAGGTTCAGTTTATACAGATGGTGCAGATACAGCTATTCCTACTCCTGGTGCTAAAGAAAGAGCTATAATGAATTTAGGATTGCCGAAAGGTACTGTGGCTGGTGAAGCTATAAGAATGGTAATGATGTTAAAAGGGTTTCCTATAACTATGATTACTAAAGGATTAAATAGACAGTATCATACTAGTGGATTTACAGGCACTATGAAGATGATAGCAGGTATGAGTGCTATGGGTTATGTAGCAATGTCAGCAAAAGATATATTGAAAGGCAAGGAACCTAAATCTATATTTACTGATGATTATATGAAATCAGCAAAAGTAATCACAGCATCTATGATACAAGGTGGTGGTATGGGTATATTTGGTGATTTTATGTTTGGTGAATTCAACAGGTATGGTCAATCATTTACTAAAACTGTAGCTGGTCCTGCTTTTGGTTCTGCTGATGATGTTGCTACAATTTTCGCAAAATTAGTAAGAGGTGACGTTCCTACAAAAGATGCAGTAAAGTTTGCAATTAGAAACACACCATATGCTAACTTGTTCTATACAAGAGCAGCAGCAGATTATATGGTTCTTCATGGTTTGATGGAATCTATGGACCCTGGATATCTTAGAAGAACAGAAAAAAGATTAAAAAAAGATTACGACCAAGAATATTATTTTCCACCATCACAATATGCACAAAGGTTTTAATTTGATTAATTTACAAAATACGATATTATTAACGAGAAAGTGGACTTGTACTCCATTTTCTGCTATTGGAGACTTATTATGACAGTTAGTAGCACAAAAACAATCAAGAGTGCCAGTGGTGATGGTAGTAACGTCACCTTTCCTTATGATTTTAAGATATTCGCAGACGCAGATTTAACTGTAATATTAAGATCATCTACAGGTACAGAAACAGTACAGGAACTAACAACGCATTATTCAGTAACAAATGCAGGTAATACAAGTGGTGGTAATGTTGTTTTTGTAAGTGCTCCTGCTAGTGGAGTAACTGTTGTTATTAGAAGAAACATAGCTCAAACACAGACTACAGATTACACAGCTAACGACCCTTTTCCAGCAGAAAGCCACGAAGATGCGTTAGATAGATTGACATTTATTACACAGCAACAGCAAGAAGAATTAGACAGATCGTTTAAAGTATCAAGAACCAATACAATTACATCTGCTGAATTTACAGAAGCTGCATCAGATAGAGCATTGAAATCATTAGGCTTTGACAGTTCTGGTGACTTAACAACTATTGCAGACTTTTTACCTGCTGGTGGAGATTCAGCACAATTTACATATTCCACAACAACAACTGACTCTGATCCTGGTGATGGTAAGATACGTTTTAACAACACAACATTATCTTCAGCTACGATTGCTTATGTGGATGATAAAGAAATAAATGGTACTGATATAAGTGCATGGGTGCAAAGTTTTGATGACGTATCAGGTAATGATACAAATCGTGGTAGAATTAGAATGTCTAAGTCTAATGCATTAGATACTTGGGCAGTGTTTAAGGTTAGTGGTGCAGCTACAGATGCAAGTGGTTATACTAAATTAGCATTAACGTATATTGATACTGCTGGAACATTTGCCAATGATGATAAGGTGTTTTTATCATTTGTTGCAAGTGGTGAAGATGGAGCAATACCTGGTTATTTTTATAAGTTTGATACTGGAACAAGTGATGCTGATCCTGGTGCAGGTGAAATAGCTTTTAATAATGCTACATATGCAAGCGTTACAGAAATTTACATTGATGATGCAGATGCAAATGGTGCAGCTACACAGACTGATACAGCAACATGGGGATCAAGCACATCAACAATAAAAGGCTTTTTGCACATAGTTGATATAAACGACAGCTCTACTTATGCAAGATTTAAGATTACAGCGGCTGTGTCAGACGAAAGTGGTTACAACAAAATTACTGTAGCACACTTAGCAAGTAATAACACATTTAGTGCAGCAGACGAATTGTCAGTACATTTTACAAGAACTGGTTTAAAAGGTGATACTGGTGCAACTGGTAGCCAAGGCATACAGGGTCCTAGTGGTGACATGACTAGCTTTACTGTTGCTGGTACTTCAGGATCAAATCAAACAATTACAAATGGTAACACATTAACTATTGCAGCAGGTGAAGGTATAACCACTACTGCTGGAGCCACAGATACAGTTACGATTGCAGGAGAAGATGCGACTGTGTCAAACAAAGGTATAGCTTCATTTGCAACAGCAGATTTTACAGTATCAAGTGGTGCAGTTAGCTTACAAGGTGTTGTTGTTAAGACTAGTGATCAAAACACATTTACTAAAGCACAACTTGCATCAACTTATACAGCAGCTTTATCAGCTACATCAGGTGTTCTTGACTATGACACATATCAAAACTTTATAATTACTTTAGCTAGTGGATCAAACACATTAGCAGCAGCTACTACTGAAGCATCACAAGTAGGTCAAACTGGTTTTATAATATTTATACAGCCAAGCAGTAGTAGTGCAGGAACAGTAACCTTACATGGTGATTATGAAACTGCAGGTGCAGGTGGTGCAGCTAGTTTAACTTTATCATCAACAAATAATCAATATGATGTTGTCCCTTACATAGTCAAAGCAGATAACTCTATATTGCTTGGAACACCTCAACTTAACTTTGGGTGATTAAATGTTTAGTTCAGAAGCATGGTTAGCAAATCCTTCAAGTGGTTTCTATAATGGTGTTGCTACACAGTCATTAAGGTTCGATGATGGCAGTAGTGCTTATTTAACAAGAACTCCATCTTCAACTGGTAACAGAAGAACTTACACTATAAGTTGTTGGGTTAAAAGGTCTGACTTAAATACTACTGCTTATATCTTTAAAGCAAATACTGGAACTGGAGATGCTTTAGCTTTTAGAAATCATTCAACTGGAACATCTCCATTTACATTATATTGGTTTTTTGCTGATACTGCTCAAGGCAGTATTGCTTCGACTGCTGTCTTTCGTGATGTATCAAGTTGGTATCATGTAGTTTTGGCTGTAGATACAACACAATCCACAGATACAAATAGACTTAAAATGTATGTGAATGGAACACTTTTAGAACTTGGGATTACTAACTACCCACAACAAAATTATGATTCTACATTTAATACTCAAGTTGCTCATTTAATTGGTGCTTATGCAAGTGGCAATTCTCATTATGATGGGTATATGTCAGAGTTTAATTTCGTTGATGGCACAGCATTAGACCCTACATCATTTGGTGAAACTAAAAATGGCGTATGGATACCAATAAAATATACTGGCTCATATGGCACTAATGGATTTAGATTACAGTTCAATCAAACTGGAGTAGGCACAGCATCAACATCAACAATAGGTGCAGATACAAGTGGCAATACAAATCATTATACATCTAGTGGTATAGTCGCATCTGATTGTAATATGCCTGATAGTCCTGAGAATAATTTTGCTACTTTCAATAGTATTTATAATCTTACTGCTGGTTCTTTATCAGAGGGTAATTTAAAAGTTGCTACTGGTTCATCACAATATGGTCCTGCTTTATCTACTTTTGCTCAAAGTAGTGGGAAATGGTATGCTGAATTTGCTTTTACAAGTACGTCAGGTGATACTAGAATTGGTGGTGTTCGTGTTGATACTGCACTATCTACAACTTATGATATGGGTAATTCTGGTAGCTTTGCTTATCGTCAAAATGATGGTGATAAAAAAATCGATGGCACAGAAACCTCATATGGAGCAACTTGGTCAGCATCTGACATAATTGCTATTGCATTAAATTTAGATGATGATGAAGTTACGTTTTATAAAAACAATGTGTCTCAAGGTACTTTTAGCATAACTGGTGGCGAATATTTTATTGCATTGAGTGATGGAGATAGTGGAGCAGGTGGCACTTATCTTGTTAACTTTGGACAAGATTCATCATTCGCAGGAAACAAAACTGCACAAGGCAACACAGATGGAAATGGCAAAGGTGATTTTGCTTATGCTCCACCATCAGGCTTTCTAGCATTATGCACATCTAACCTACCAGAACCAACCATAAGTCCTAATGCTGATACACAAGCTGATGACCATTTTGAAACTATTTTATATTCTGCAAGTTCTGGTTCAGCAGGTGCAGGTTCAAGCACACCACAAGATATTGGAGGTTTAGATTTTAAACCTGATTGGGTGTGGATTAAAGGTAGAAGTTATGCTGACGCTCATGCTCTTTTTGATTCATCAAGGGGTGTAGGTAAATATCTTTTATCAAATGTTACTAATGCAGAAGGCAATGTAGCAGATACACTTGATGAGTTTAGGTCTGATGGCTTTGGTCTTGGTGCAGATAGCACAGCATTAGTTAATTATCAAAATAATACATACGTTGCTTGGAACTGGAAAGCAAATGGTGGCACAACCTCAAGCAATACAGATGGTTCTATAACAAGCACAGTACAAGCAAACACAACTGCAGGGTTTAGCATTGTTACTTATACTGGTACTGGTAGTTCAGGTGCAACTTATGGACACGGATTAACACAAGCACCACAAATAGTTCTTACTAAAGAAAGAAATAATACAAGAAGATGGGTTTTTGTTACAAGAGGTGTTGGAATAACTGATTATCAAGGCAGATATTTAGATGATACTCTCGCCTTTAATGACCAAAGTTATAATATTTCTAACATGAGTTCTACTTTAATAACGCTTGGTGCTGACCAAACTAATGATTCTTCATCATCTACTTACGTTGCCTACTGTTTCCATCCAGTAGAGGGTTACTCAAAGTTTGGCAGTTATACTGGAAATGGTAGTGCAGATGGTACGTTTGTTTATACTGGATTTAGACCTGCTTGGGTTATGATTAAACGCACAGATACTACAAGCAACTGGGCAATTTTTGATAGCACTAGAGACCCTATTAACGCAGGTGGTAGAGAATTATTTGCTAATGAGCCTAATGCAGAACAAAGCAATTCTGCCGATTGGGATTTTGTATCTAATGGAATTAAGTTTAGGAGAAATTACACTGATAATTCATCAGGTGGTACATTCATATATATGGCATTTGCCGAAGCACCTTTTAAATATGCTAATGCAAAATAGGAGAAGATAATGGCTTGGTTATACAATGGAAGAACACTAAAAGTTGGCAAGGGTTGGACTGATGACAATGGATATAAGCACCCATATAATTGGGCATCAGCTTGGACTGCACAGAACAAAACAGATTGGGGTGTAACGTGGCAAGATGACCCTGATACTAGTTATGATGATAGATTTTATTGGGCAAGAGATGTTGCAAGAAGTCTAACAGATATCAATGAAGTAGATGATGATGGTGATGCAGTTATAGACCCTATGACTGGTGAACAAATGGTTACATTAGGTCTAAAATCTATATGGGTTGCTAAGACAAAAGCAACTGCTAATAGTTTGCTTGCTAGTTCTGATTGGTATGTAACAAGAAAGTCTGAAAGTAATGTAGCAATACCATCTACAATAAGCACATATAGAACAGCAGTTAGAACTGCTAGTGGTACAATAGAAACTGCAATAAATGGTTGTGCAGATTTAGATGCTTTTAAGGCTTTGTTTGTAGTACCAACAGATAGTGATGGTGAGCCTAGTGGGAAAGCACCTATCTATGATTTTCCTGACGAGGTGTAAATGGCTAAACCATCATTACAAGAAATTCATGTAACTTTAGAAAAACATATTGCTGTATCTGAAGAAAGATTCAAAGAAAGTATTTTGAGAATTAAAAGAATAGAAGTTTATATGATTTCTTCTATATCAGCGATAGTGTTACTTCTTATAGGTTTATTAGTGAGGTAGAATGGTTGTTGCAGAAATTCTAACTGGTATTGCTCTAGTACAAAAATCAGTAGAGTTTATTAAAAGCAACATCAGTACAGTACAAGACATATCAGGCATAGCTAAACAGATAGATGGCTTTTTTCTAGGCGAAGAGCAGATGAATAAAGGTCAGGGCAAAGGCATGTCTATTGCTGAACAGTTTGGTTCAGTAGAAAAGTCAGCAGATGATTTCATTAATAGAAAACTCCTAGAAGAAAAGCGTGAAGAATTAAAGTTTATAATCAACATGAGGTTTGGACCCACAACTTGGGATCAAATACTAGCTGAAAGAGCAGAAAGAATTAACAAGGCTAAAGAAGCACATAGGCAGCAAAGAATAAAAGCTAGGCAACAACAAGAAGAAATATGGGAGATTATAAAATGGGTTGGATATACGCTTATTGGCATTGGTTTAATGTTAGGTGTCTTGGTTGTAACTGTAAAAGCGTTTGCTTACGAATACAAAAGTAAAGATTACACAAGGCAACAGAAAATATGGCAAGGGAAAGTACAGCAAAAGAAATACACAACTTGTAGATTAAAGAAAAGAGTTAAGTCTCAAGTTACTGGACAGCAAGCTTGTATATATCAAGGTGGCAATAAAACATACGAGATGATGATAGAAAGAAACTGCCCTAAACAATATAAATGTATTTACAATCCTAATG
>UEXM01002277.1_pt1 | contig 14023 bp, 31 predicted proteins | sample 1796661 | NCBI WGS metagenome assembly UEXM01 (sample SAMEA4772469, study PRJEB27181) | metagenome | reverse complement strand
GTAGATCTCGTAGCGGTTAAACGTTGGGAAGATGACCATGGCAATCTTTGCTACGGAACTGGGCTTACAATGGAGATACCAATACACCATGTGGGCTTGCTATTCCCTAGATCGTCAGTTTCCAAGACAGATTTAAGACTTTGCAATTCAGTTGGGGTTATCGATTCTGGGTATCGTGGGGAAGTTATAGTTAAGTTTGACAAACAAGGGAACAATTGCTATGAACCCGGCGATAGAGTTGCACAACTATTGTTGGTGCCAATACCAAGCATCAATTTTGTTGAAGTTATAAACCTGCCGAACTCAGATAGAGGCACTGGTGGTTTTGGTTCTTCCGGAAGATAAACTACTTATTGTATGACAGATAAAAAAGAAAAAAAAGATAAAAAGATAATTTTTGATGACTCTTCGAAAAGACACGGTCGATTAAAAATTCGGCTTGAATATGACAATCTAACGCAAGCCGAATTTTTTCGCTCTTTTATAACTGGATATTTGGATAAGGATGAGAGAATTGTTTCTTTTTTAGAATCCTATAAATTGAAAAAGAAAAAACAGTCTAAGAAAAGTTTGAAAATAATCAACAAAGATAATGAAAAAGCAGAAGACCTCTTATCCCAGTTTGGCATAAAAGATGGAGAACTGGAGAACATTTTCGATTTAATAGCAAAAGAACATCCGGATTTGTGAGTTTTTGTTTTTTATGTTCTATTTATTATGAATAAGTTTTAAGGAGATTTTTAAATGGCAAAGAAGAAACTTTTAAGCGAAGCCCAAGTCAAAAGATTTATGGGATTAGCGGGCATCCAACCTCTCAATGAGATGGGTGATTATAATTATAAGCGTGATGAAGAACCCATGCAAGAAGAAACGGAATTAGAGAAAGCCGAAGACTCGGAACTCGAAAGTGACATGGAAGTTGATGACATGGAAGTTGATGACATGGAAGTTGATGACATGGAAGCTGCTGAAGGTCCTGTCGACGACAAGAGTGCCATGGCTATGGGAATTATGCAAGCCGTCGCAGCTGCTGTTGGCGAAGAGTTGGGTGTTGACATAGAAGTTGGAGACGACGAAGTGGAAGCCGAAGAAGAAGTTGCTGATCTCCCTGTACCGGAAGAAGAACCAATGGATGACATGGAAACCATGGCTGACGTTGAAGAAGAAGACGAAGAAGAGGAAATGGAAAAAGATCTTGCTGAGGTCAACATGGAACTTTCTGAAGAAGAAATTGTTAACGAAGTTGCTCGTCGTGTCGCTAAGCGCATCGTCGAAGCAAAACGTGCTCACAAGAAAATGAACGAAGCCCTAGGGCGAAAGAAGTAAAAAAAACACTTGACATATAGACAATAGTATGTTACATTAACAAGGACGGAGGAGAATATCCACGTCCTTTTATATTTGGAGATAACATGACAAAAGAAAAAAAAGAGAAGAAAGAAAAGAAAGAGAAAAAAGAAGAAAAGATACAGGAAATAGAAAAGCCTAAATCACCAGACAAGGAAGCACCACCAAAGGATGATCTTATGAGCATGCTCATGGGGGCTGCGCCAGATCAAATTGAATCTAGGATTCTTATGTTATATTCTGAACTGAGCGAAGAAAAGTCGATGGAAATTGTTTCTACTTTCATAGGCTTGACGCAATTGGTTAAACCAAAAGCCAACATTAAAAAAGGTGAGATGCCTTACGATCCAATTAAGTTCTACATCTCAACTTATGGCGGATCCGCAGACGAAATGTTTGGGATTTACGATATGATGGAACATGTCAAGAAGAGTTGTGTTATAGAGACAATTGGTATAGGCAAAGTAATGTCAGCAGGAACTTTGTTGTTAGCTGCCGGCACCAAAGGCCACAGAAAGATTGGTAAGAATTGCAGAGTTATGCTTCATCAGGTGAGTGCCGCAGCAATGGGTCCACTGTTTAATATGAACACAGAGATCGAGGCCATCCAGAAACTGCAGGACCAATACATTGAGACCATGGTTTCATGCACTTCTTTTTCTAAGAGGAAACTTAAGTCTCTTTTAAATGAAAGAGTTAATGTTTATCTCACAGCTCAAGAAGCAATAGATTATGGGATAGCAGACGAGATAATATAATGGATAAAATATTCTATAACGAATCATCCTCAGAAAGCCTTGGCTGGTCTCCGGACTGGCTGGGAGCTTCTGACTTTGACGATGATCTAATTAAAAGAATTGTTGCTTTCCAAAAAAAGCACGGACTTAAAGCTGATGGGTTGCTCGGTCCCGGAACATACCGAAGACTGTGGACTGAGAGAGAAGCCGAGATTGAAACCTATGTACCTTCGGAAGTCAATTCTAGTAGTGAAAACTTCTTGATATACAACAACGATTACATACCAATTGAATGGGATAGGGTAGTACTGCCCTTCAATCGCGGAGGTCTAAAACATACCAATGGTTACAAGAAAATGATAGAAAAAAGAGACATCTCGATGTTCGTTACTCATTGGGATGTATGCCTCAATGCAAAGTCATGCTTCAAGGTTCTCAACAATACCAAGAGGAAAGCGTCAATTCACTTTGCAATTGATAACGATGGAACAATCTATCAATTTTTGGATATGAATCATATTGCATGGCATGCTTCAAAGAGAGCGGTTAACGAGAAGTCCGTTGGTGTCGAGATCTCCAACGCTTATTATCCTAAGTATCAATCATGGTACAAAAGAAACGGCTTTGGTGAGAGACCATTGATAACAGATGCAACGGTGCATGGCAAACCAATGGAAGAGTTTATGGGATTCTATCCGATTCAGGTTGAGGCTTTAAAGGCTCTTTATAAGTCAATGCACCAAGCATGCGGAATTCCTTATGAGACTCCCGATGGAGATACAACGGTTCGTTCCGTTACGTCCGGAAAGTATAAGGGGTTCGTTCACCATTATAATGTTGTGAAGAATAAAATTGATTGCGCCGGTTTAGATATAAAGAAAATTATGGAGGATTTGAAGAATGGCAAATGATAAACTAACAGAGGATAAACTAACAGAATTAATAACAGAAATACTTCAGGAAAAATATGGCGATCTACCTCTAGACATTACGAATTTTAAAAAGAAAAAAGATTACGTCGACAATATAATAACCAAAACTCATCACAATAAAACAGGTCTCCCATCTGCAAACGATTTTAAAAAATTAGCCGGCAAAGATGGTAAAGGAGACGACATATCTCTTGACGATTATGTTGCCTCTAGTCCAAACGATAAAGTAATTAAAAAAGTAAGATATTATGGCAGTACAAAACACAAAGCCGCAGCTAAATTAGCCGGCAAATCTATTGTCGATGATCCCACCAAGATGGGCAAAATTAAAGACATTAATGTGGATAAACAAACTTATGAACCAAGATCAATGGCTTTTGGTCAGATGGCAAACATAGGAAGTCAAGCATCAAACCCAAAAAAGACAACAAGTTTAGGGAAGTTTCCCGAGGGGCTTGCTTCCTCTATAAATGTATTTTTCAAAGGTAAAAATACATTCAAGGATAGAGTAGATGCAATTTCTGATTTTTCGCAAAAAATACTTGGTGCCAAGACATTTCCCAACCTAAGTGTTAATGAAGCCTTAGCAGCCTCTTTGTTTTTAGATTATCTCACAACAATTGTAACAGAAATGGATAGCGGCACTGGTGCATATCAATTTGAAACTATTTTAGCAGTTATGGCCGGTGGCACCGTCGTTGGTAAAGGTGATGTAAGTACATCTGCAGGAAAATCAACCGGTCAAATGGGTGCTGTCGATTTCGTAATGAATGATGGCACGTTAGGTAGTGCTAAGTACTATTCAATTGTTTCTGGCGGAAAAATAACCCAAGCTTTATCTGGTTTTAATAAAAAGGAAGGTAAGTCAATTTTGTACATTATTGCTCAAAAAAAGGGTGACAAATCAAAAACAGTTGGATCCGGCCAATCAGATCCATTAAAAATAACACAATTGAATATTTATTTAGTTAGTGTAATGCCTAAAGTGAGAACTCCCAAGAAGGGTTCTGATTTTCAATTGTTTGTGAATGGCGGAAGCCGAAAAGACGGTGTTCTTACCAGCAAGGGCAAACTCAATCTCAGCGCCGATATAGCCCAAACGACACCAATAGTTCTAAAGATAGCCGGCGGAAAATCAGCTGCATTGAAAGACCAATTGACCTCTGCAGCAAATAAAGGCTCAGCTCAACTAAAAAACAGTTTCAAATACATAAAAGAAGTATTCGACCAGTTGTACCAAGCTAATCAAAAGGTCCAACGTTATGCCGCTGAGGGTGATAAAACCTCTGGAGAAGCAGCCCTCACAACGCTTCAGAATGCCGATAATAAATTTATTGATTTTGCAGCCGAAATGAGCAAAAAAAGCAAAGCAAAAATTAAAAAAACCAGAAAATTAGAAGAAAATAAATCTCTAAAAAAACTTGACAAACTCATAGAACGTGTTATATTAGAACATATCAACAAATAATGGAGGATTGATGACAAAGCACTATGATAATGGAAACTCTCTCAATGAGAAGATTCTCAAAGGAATGAACACGCTAGCAGATAATGTGGGCGCAACTCTTGGACCGAAAGGTCGCAATGTGATTCTTTACGATAAGAAACAAAACATTCCCGTTATAACCAAAGACGGAGTAACCGTTGCAAAGTTTGTGGAACTTGAGGATCCGTTTGAAAACGTTGGAGTTCAAATTCTCAAACAAGCAGCCGAACAATCCGCAGCAAAAGCCGGAGACGGAACAACAACAGCAACGGTTCTAGCTCGTGGCATCCTTAATGGTGCACAAAAATACCTAGCGGCAGGCATGTCTCCAATCGAAATGAAGAGAGGTATGGATAAAGCGTGTGGGAGAATCTCTTGGTCCCTACAGCAAGCAGCCAGACCAATACAATCAGAGCAAGATATCAAGCATATCGCAACGATCTCAGCAAATAACGACAAAGCAATTGGAACCCTCATAGCAACGGCAGTTGACTCTGCTGGTAAAGATGGATCTGTTCTTGTCGAAGAAGCTAGATCGGTTAACACGTCCCTAGATTTGATCGAAGGCTTCAGTTTCGATAGTGGTTATATTTCCTCAACATTCATCAATAATGAGAGGAACGGAACCGTACACTATGAATCACCCCTTATGATGATTACAGATGAAAAGATTGAAGTTATTGATCAAATTTTACCTACTCTAGAGCTTGCTGCGAGAGAGAACAGACCTCTTATTATTGTTGCTGGAGATATGGAAGGTCAAGCCTTGGCTGCTGTCATTGCAAATGCTGTCCGAGGAACCATGAAGATTGCTGCTGTCAAAGCTCCGAGATACGGAGAAGAGAGAAGGAATATCCTCAAAGATCTCTGTGCGTCAGTGGGAGCCACTTTTGTCACTAGAGAGAATGGTCTCCAGATTAAGGACGTTCAGATGAAACACTTTGGTAATTGTAAGTCAATAACTGTTTCTAAGCAAGGTACAACTATAGTTGGGGGTAAAGGAAATGAAGAAGAGATTGAAACAAGGATTGAAGGGGTCAAGGCTCTTATTGAAGAGGAAGCTAATCTCAAGGTTTGTGAAAGATTGCAAGAAAGAATCACAAGACTTGCTTCTGGGGTTGCTGTTATTAGGGTTGGTGCTGCTACTGAGGTCGAAATGATTGAAAAGAAGCATCGCATTGATGATGCCTTAGAGGCTGTTCGTTCTGCTCAAGAAGAGGGTATTGTACCTGGAGGTGGTATAGCGCTACTTAAGGCTGTAAAATCAATTGATATCGATGTTGACAATGAATCACAAGCTGCCGGTGTAAGAATAATAGTGACAGCCTGTGAAGAGCCAATTAGACAAATGTGCAAAAACGCGGGTTTGTCTCCGGATATTGTTATAAACCAGATCAAGACTCAAGAACAATATTCAACCGGACTCAATTTTATGACTGGTACTATGGTTAACCTCTTGGAAGAAGGAATCATAGATCCGGTTAAAGTAACTCGTTGTGCTTTGGAAAATGCCGTATCTGTTGCATCCACAATTATAACCACAAGCCACGCTATTGTCAATGAACCACACTAATTAATAGTGAGGAAAATGATATGTCGAATCAAGATTTAAATCATCTGACACAAGCTATAATGGATCTAAAAGGCTCCGTCGAAAGAATGGCAGAGCGACAAGAAGAGATGGTCGAGGATGTAAAGAAAATAAAAGAAGCAGTGTATAACCCAGATGAGGGGTTGTATGCTCGCTTAAGGGCTTTGGAACAATGGAAGGATAACCAAGCAAAGGTTCAGTGGGCTGTAGTTACAACTGTAATAGGTCTTGTAGCTGCAACTGTATATAAAATGATAATTTCTTCTTAAAGTTTCTTGACAAACTCCTGTGACATGTTATATTATTATATGACAAGGAGTCAAGATGAAAAAATATACAATTACTGAGCATTTAAAAACAATCAATCAAAACGGTAAAGCCACAACAAAAGAAATTAACATGCTCGTGAACAGAGTTCGAGACAAGTTCCGCAGAAACGGTCTCGTAAATACAGCAGACAGTGATGAATTGGTGATGGAATACATTCACATGATTTTCGAAACACAGAACTATAGATGTTCATTTTGGTTAGAGACAAAAGAAGATGAGATAAATGGAATTTGGAATAGCCCTAAGAGAAGCGGTTGGGCAACAAAAAATATATTTTACGAAATAGATCATGTTGTTCCGGTTAATGCCGGAGGATCGGATTCTCTCAAGAATTTTCAATTTTTATCACAAAATGCAAATCACTTTACAAAGTGTTCCTTGACAATGGAACAGACTCTTCGAAGAGTGGATCTTTCTAAGAATCTGAAAAATCGTTTAAAGGAAGTGATGGAGAAAAGAGATAAACTATTTAATTCCAATAAATGGAAAAATTACATAAAACGCGTAAAGTCATTCGAAATAAAGGAGGTGTAAATGAGAGTACGTATAAGCTATAGTGTGGACCTAGAGGAAGTCCCAACGGAATCTGTAAGGATGTTAAAAGACACAGTCGATTCACTTCAGGTTATTGTCCACCAGATTCAATCATTGATTCAAAAGATTGATGACAAGGATTTGAAAAAAGAAGATCTGATAGGATCGGTTGATCTAATGAAAGTAGGTTTGGCAACATCCGATTCCAAGATTACAGACGTTGCGATGATCATGACTGGTTATCACGATGCACAGCTGCAATTAGCCGCTACAAAAGAACCCAGAGTCGAAGAGTCTAATGCACTAGAGACTAAAGAGGTTGTGGTAGAGGAGGTTGTTGAAGATGTTAAGTAAGGGAGATTTGGTAAGGATACCAGCTAACACGTGTGTTATTCAATCACAAAGTGAGCTTTCTATCATAGAGAGATATCGCTACACAAAAAAACCAGAGATTGGTATTTTTATAAAATATGAGTCCGGTATGGATACGGTAATATTTTTGCGTAATGAATTTTGTCTGATCCATTCAAAAGACCTACATACACTACAGATCGTACAGGCTAAGACATGTTGATACCTGTAGTTAGAATAGTTGCGAATGGATCAGGCTATCTTTTAAAAGAGGTGTTTATAAACCCCAGAAAGATAGTCTACATGGCAGAGGAGCATGGCTTCAAGCAAAAACTATCCGAAGGGGTCATTAAGCTGGGATTACACCCAGACACACTGTTTACAATTATAAAGATTAATATGAGCGATCATATTGAGGAAATGGTTTTAATTGGGGACCCTAGGGTTATTGAGAGTAAGTTTTATAAAGTCAAAAAAAGACTATTGAGGGATTAATGAAAAATAAATATATAATATATGCACGAGATAATTGTCCTTTTTGCGACACTCTTTTGAATTTTATGAAAGAGAACGATCAAAAGTTTATTTATGTTTTGTGCTACAATGTCGAAGACAATTTGCGTGAAATCATGGAACAACACAATTGGAGAACAGTGCCATTAGTTATAGAATTGGAGGAAGGTGATGAAAAAGCAGGGAGACTTATCGGAGGGTGTGAAGATACTATCGAGTACATCGAAAGAAATAGACCTAGAGCTGACACTATACCAGATAGCGGAGAGGATTGAGAGAGATTTACATTGCTTTGTGTATCTAGAAAGTGACGACTGTTGTTTTATACCTTATCCTTCCTATGATGATATAGTGGGAGAGATTAATGTCGATGGCTCTCTGAGCAACATAGAGAGACTAATAGCCTTAACTCATGAAGTGGGTCATTTACTCGATGACAGTGAGACCAGCAATGTTGTGCAAGTAGAATTAAATGCGTGGCATTTAGGATACAAGTTTATGTTGATGGAATCAGTAATAATAAATACAGAGGAATATTTTGATAAGATGTATCAGTGTTTATCGGAATACATAGAAAAGGAGAAATAATGAATAAATATACTGTTATAAAGCCATGGGGACATGAAATTAGATTTGCCATTACTGATAAGTATGTCGGTAAAATCTTATACATTGCTAAAGGCAAAAGATTGTCGCGTCAATACCATAATCAAAAAGATGAAACAATTTTTGTGTTAGACGGGACATTGATCCTAGAGATCGGAGAACCCGGCACCGACCAGCACAATAAAGAGTCCACCATGTTGCATTATGGTGATCGCTATAGAGTTAAACCGGGAACAATACATAGATTCTCTGCTCCACACAATGGTTCAGTGACCCTAGTAGAAGTTTCAACACCAGAATTAGAAGATGTTGTTAGGTTGGAGGATGATTATAATAGAGCATAGAGATTGAGCATTCCCCTTCCTAATTACTTTAGGGGGGGATAAGAATATGTTATTTCTATTATCCTGTTTATTATCTTACGAGTCTGATTTGAATCGTAAAACGATAAACTTTGAACAAACAAAGGCTGTGAGACATGTCAATCACCAACATGGTTACAAATCCTCGGTCAAGATTATAACTTTAGATTCAGGTTTAGTAACTGGCCATGGTTCCGGTAACTACTTCAAAATAGGTAAAGAAAGATTTATAGTAACAGCAGCACACGTGATAAGCGAGTCTGCTGTTTTTTTTATTAATGACAAGCGGGAAGCGGTTATGTTGGAACCTATTTACGTGGATCGATTTTACGATATTGCTCTGTTGTCACCAAGCCGAGAACTTTTCGAAGTGGAGGCGACTGAATACAAGATCAATAAAAAAATAGACATTCTAGGAGTGCTTGTGAATTATACAGGTTATCCATCAGATTTACCAAAGGTAATGTTGAGTGGCACCATTGCACATGCTGGGGTTGCATATGCAATAATGCATTCATATGCTGTACCTGGTTCATCCGGATCGGTTGTCTTTGATAACTCTGGTCGAGCTGTTGGAGTGCTCAATGCTGTTAAGGTTGGCATGTATGGTCTATCTCCCTTTCCAAGTTTGGAAGAGGATATAGTGTACATGGAGAGATTAATCATGTTCGATAGAACTAGAATAAAAGGAATCATCAAAAGATGGAGGAAGGAAAAGAGCTTAAAGTAGGAACGCTTTTGCTAGACATGGGCAGAATTGCAATTGTCACAAAAATTATCAAAAGCGGATCATTGCAAACCAAAACATCTCTAATTAATTGGAGGGTGAACTATGAATTGATTTATTCTGATGGCTCCGTTACAATTATAGGGGCAGATTCACTGCGCAGGATGATAAAATCAGGAATGATAGAAATTTTTTGACCTACTACCCTACTACCCTACTACCCCCCTACCCCCTTGGAGTCTTTTTTATGCATTACTCAGACGTTACATTACCGACAGATAAAAGAGAATTGGTTGGATGCTATCTATATTTAAGCATCCAATTGAGAGCTTTGTGGGTTGAGTATGTAACTTACGCAGAACAAGTTGACGGCCCAACAGATTCCGATGTATATCGAATGATTTTTGCCGAGATGGATTTCTTTGAGGGATTGAGACAAAGAGTCGCTGAGAAGTTACCGCATGAGTTAATTGCAACTTTGAGAAACGTAGATGATTATAGCAATTGGTAATATAGTTAGCATCTATTTGTCTTATGAAAACAGGGACGTGCTCTGTGTGGTTTTATCAGAGGCAACTCCTGAGTTCATAGGCATGGCCAGCCGACATTATTACTATGAAGTCTATTGTTTCGAGACAGCGTCTAAGTTCATAGCTTTTGATTATGAGATGGTTCCGCTCGGACCAGAGGGCCTCCGACCATATTTCGTCGAGGGATAACCTACTCGCCGGTAGATTTCCGTCCATCGGGGGCCAGCCCTTTTTCTCTTGCAAGGACCATGCCAAACTTTGTTGTCATAACTTGGATTGTTTTTTCAAAGTTCCTTGCAACAAGTGTGCCAAAAAAATTTGTCATAACTGAAATTGTCCTCCAAAAAATCTTCATGCAATAAGTGTGCCAAAAAAACTTGTCATAACTGAAAAGGTCCCGTTCGCGATCTTTTTTCATATTTATAAATAAATATGAACCCTTTGCTCCCGCGCGGGAACATTTTATTATTACACGAGAAAAAAACTTTAACTTTTTTCTTGACAAAACAGGCTGGGCCTTATAAGAGTATAGTATGAAAACTTTTTGGAGATAAAATGAGAATCTATAAAACAACAGACCTTGCCGTAGGCGACTTGGTAAAGTGTAAGCTACGATCATCTGTAACTTATATAGGGGTCGTGTTTTATCATGCCCAAGACGCTATAAAAATATGGTATGACGATTTTGATACTTGCACCTATAAATGCAACAGGGATCTGATAGATGAAGAACTTTATAAAATACAAGGATTATAATTATGAGACAAGCTAAAGCATTGACCGACTTGCCCGCTGGTACACCAATTGAGATCGAATCCATGTACAACGTAAAGCCCTATAGAGGATTGTCCTTGGGGGTTTCCACGTGGAACGACAGCTTGGGTGTCTGGATTTTATTCACCGATGGCTCCGAGATCTTCTACTGCGAACAGGAGATAAAGGCTGAAGGCATCATGATTGTGGAGTGTTCATGAGTGCAAAATTGAATGTAGGCGATTTGGTCACTTTCAACTCTTACTTCGACGATCGCATCTCGTTTACATGCAGAAAGAAAGTGATCGGAGTGGGAATAATAACCCAGAGACACTACAATTCCCTCTTTGAGCACTTTGACTACTCGGTGGTATTTGGCACTTATGAGATGTGTAGTGTGCCTAGGGTTTGGCTGGTGAAAATGGACCAGCCCGAAAACCAAGCTATCTATTGTCCTTTGGAGGAAAAATGGAAATTAAAGTAAAAAAAGATTTGACAATAAAACCTTAAAGGGTTACATAATTATAAGGAGAAGCAAAAATGATGAAAATAAAAAACTTGTACAAGCACAAACACCCAGAGTTCCACAGAAGATTGGGATACGGAATCTTGATAGAGAAGGTAAATGATAGCCATTGGACCATCAAATGGATGAACAGCGGCAGAACTGTTCCAATGCATCCAAATTGGCTAGAGGCTGTATATGAAGGGTGATCTGTATGTATTTGCGACGAAAAGATGGTTCAGATTCTCAAAGCCTGAAACCCTAGGGATGTTGACGGGCAAAGAGTGGGACGATTCACATGATCGTTGGATTTACGAGTTTTATTTCCCAGAATGGGAGTTCAAGCTATGGCTCAGTGATATAGAGATGCTGGAAGCCAAAAAAATAAACTAGGAGAAAAAACATGCAAAAAGAAATCAAATGCACATATGAAGAATTTTTGGAAATCCGAAAGCAAATGCTATTAAATATTGCGAAAATTCACCAACAGGAAGGCGGCTGGCCCTATAATCTACCCAGCCCCAACGGCTACCATGCACGATACATGGCAGAAATGATAGACGGAGGCCATCTTACTGAGGAAAACTTTAGGTCAAACTGGCACTGTAGGAACCTATATACTGAGTGGCTTACTGCCTCCTTCGGTAAAAATTATGAACTTCAACTTAAAAAGTATGAAAATCTATTGAACCAGCCGGATGCTGTATCATGCTTGAGTAGGATTCAAGAATTGTCTGGTAGAACTTACGGTTGGGTTTGGACCAAGACACGCGAAGCAGTAAGCAAAGGTAAATTCGTTTCTTTTTGGGTCTGGACAACGGCATACAATGACACCAAAAGTTCATGGAGACATTGGTGGGACGCTTTAAACAGTGACAAGATTTTCTCTGTTGGTACAATTGTGGAGCTACGATCTAAAACCAATCGCAATCATGTTTTTGAAGAACACACCCACCATTACGATGCGGACTACAAATACTTAAGAAGTGTCAATCAAAGTGTAATGGGGACCATTAAGTACAACCCTGTTTTAGTAATAGGGTATGACCAAAGAAACCCTGTGCAGACTTATTCTTATAAAAAATCCCAAGGTTCCCACAGATTGGTTACAGTTTTACCCATGGGGTCAACAAAGACGTATTATATTCCGGAGCAATTCCTTAAAGTCTCCCGCAAAAAGATTATAAAGGAAGCCCAAGAGAAATAAATAAAAAAAATACTTGACAAATTAAAGTAGATCGGATAAGAGTATAAATAACCGGAGAGAAACATGAAGGAGGGTAACTTAGTAATAGATGGTGATGGTAATTATGGTGTTGTTGTATGTTTACTGTTAGTGACACCAGACGGAACAGTGCCATGGGATTACGGAAGTGTGGCGTTTGTGTATTTTTTCAACACACAAAAAGATGAAATAGTATATGAAGATGAAATAACAATAATAGGAGAATTTGATGGCCCACATATATTGGAATAAAGAAGACAAGGTTTCTAAAAAAGATGCCATAGAGGCACTCATGAGAGAGCTGGTCAACGTTACAGATACACCTTTCACAGCCAAAGCAGAATCAGATGATGCTGGAGGACACTTGACGGCATACATTGAAAGAGATATCTCGGACGAAATTGTTGATAAGAAAGATATGCCCGATAAGTTTTTAGGATGGAGACTTCTTGTAGTTCACGTTCATGAGGGATATATTAAACACATTATGAACAGAGAGCGTTATGATGATTAAATTGGGATTGGGAGACTTGCTACTTAGAGAGAATGAGATTGGAATAGTCCAGTCAATAAATAACACTGAGTGGGGTCTGGTATATAGGATTTATTGGATATGGTCCCTTGAGGGTCTAGCCGGCCATACGTCTATCCCAGACTCTCTTATATGCAAGAGTTTCATGAAAAGGTTTAAACACATCAAGGCCAAGCGGTGATGGACCTAGAAGTAGGGGATTTGGTCTGGTATTACCCAGTATACGCCAGAAAGTCTAGGTACTTGTGCACTATAACCAGCTATTATGATATGTATGGGCTTCTATTTGTGGTATATGATTTTGAACGCAAGTTTGCCTTTACAGTATCAAAAAGCTGTATAAAGAGGTTTGACAATGAAAGATAAGGTTAAAGCTGGGGATTTAGTGAGTCACCGTAGTGGCAAGGAATATGTATTGAGCATTGTTGTCGAGGAAGGCTTGTGGAGAGACTGGGTTCTAGTATACGTTTTAAAGGATAGCAAAAAAGTACAGGTTCACAAGTCTGCCTTGAAAGTAATCAATGGAAAGCAAGGCAGAAACTGTTATTTGTTATTTAATTGAAAAAACAATTTGACAAAACAAAGGTGATCGGATAAGGTTGTAACATGGAGGAAAAATGAAAGGAACTTTATGGTATAATAAAAAAAGCAGAGAATATGCTATTTGCATCTCCGCAAATACAGATGGTTGGCTGGAGATCCAGTTTATAGATGGAAGTAAATTCTTTATGCACGTTAGAGAAGTACATGAACAGTTTGAACAAATTACACTACCAACAGAGGCAATAAAATGAAAAAAGGTGATTTGGTTTGCTGGCACAATTATGCGCCGGACTGGGGCATTGTCATTAAAGTATACAAAGATGACGTTTTTGTACTTTGGGTGTTAGATAGTGAGCAATCATGTGTCCCGAAGGGCGCTGTTAGATTAGTGGGGATAAAATGAAAGTAGGTGATTTGGT